>Ga0209633_10003434_pt1 | contig 14640 bp, 15 predicted proteins | sample Cruoilmetagenom1_FD_187290 | JGI IMG/M metagenome (GOLD analysis project Ga0209633, IMG submission 187290) | Oil polluted marine microbial communities from Coal Oil Point, Santa Barbara, California, USA - Sample 1 (SPAdes) (version 2) | ecosystem: Environmental > Aquatic > Marine > Oil seeps ... | reverse complement strand
GAATCTAATTCAGTTGCAGAACCTTCTTCTGCTCTGATAACTGCTGCAAAATATCGCCAATGGTCTATTGATAATGGAATATCCGCATTTAGAGTTTCTCTAATTGGTTTTCCATTATCGCAAGTTTCTACTAATGCAAACTCCTCTAAATTTGCTTCAATAAGATCTGCTACTTTATTCAACATTGCCGCTCTTTCTGTTGCTGAAGTATTTCCCCAAGCATCTTTTGCTGCGTTTGCTGCTGCTACTGCATTATCTACGTCTTCTTTTTGAGAACGTGGATACTTTGCAATAAGTGAATTGTCAATTGGTGAAGTATTGTCAAAATACTGTCCCCCAACTGGTGCTACGAATTTCCCATTGATGAAATTTTCGTACTTGTCTTTAAATTTTGGTTTTGAATAACCCATATTATAAATGTTTTAAAAAGTTAATAAATAATTTTAATTACCAAGAGTATAAAACTCCAAAGCCTATATTAAACATGTCGAAACCTAGGTTAAAGTTGTTTGTAGATTCTGCACCATCAAAATCTGGTTTTGAAGAGTCATAACCTAATCTACCTAAAGTTACATCAATTGATAGATTACTCGACATAAAATAATTAAAACCTGGACTGATACCAATACCATAACCATTAGTTTTAACATCACTTATTTTGTCTTTTGAATTAGAGTAATAAATATCTTCTTGTAAAAATATATAAAAAGGTTTTGCTACATGTTTATACTGTCTAGACAAACCTAAAAATGTAAGACCATTAACGTCTCCTGTTGTTGTTCCACTTCCATCTTCAGTTTTGTTAGAATTATATCCAACACCTAAAGCAAAACTTAGATTTGGTGCAACAAATCTTCCATAAACAGGTAAAACAGAAAAGCCATTAGATTTTGCATCTCCTGTTTTAGAACTTGAAAAATTAAAACTTGCTTTTACAAATTGATATCCTGCTGGAATGTCGCTTAATTTTTCTTTTTCTTCTTGAGCAAATACAAATGTTACTGCAAAAATTAATAATAATACTGTAATTGATTTTTTCATAAATTTAAAGTTTTAGTTAGTTATAAGCATTAATTAATACGCATTTTTTTAAGTATTTATTTACGTATTTTATAATTTTTATAAAAGTATTTTATCAAATCCATGATTAATTGAACATATTTATCAATATTTTGAACATATCTATTATGTTGTGCTTTTAATATAATATTTTGTATTATTGTATATGAGTTATTTATTAAATCACCATAAAAGCAAAAGAAAACTCACCACTTTAGTAGAAAACAGAACTACTTACAATGCAGAATATGCAGAACTTAATATCTACGAAACACATGTTTTTGCTGAGAAAGTGTCGCTAACATTTGACTTTCCTATTATTGCTAGTATGCTAACCGGAAAAAAAATAATGCACCTCGATGGATTTGACGCTTTTGACTTTTTTCCTGGAGAATCAGTAGTAATGCCAATAAATAAAGAAATGATAATTGATTTTCCGTTGGCAACAAAAGATAATCCAACCCAATGCCTCGCTTTAGGTATAGATGCCTTTAAAATTGAAGAAGTTGTAGAAAAATTTAACCATAATGTTGCTATAGAAAATGAAAATAACAATTGGAATTTAGACGAATCTGCGTCACATTTAATAAATAATGTTGATGTTAATCATTTAATAGAGAGACTTACTTATACTTTTACAAATAACAATAAATCTAAAGACGTTCTACTAGATTTAATGATACAAGAATTAATTGTGAGACTGCTTCAAACCAAAGCTAAATCTTTAATTATAAATGATACAAATATCTTTAATGATACCAGAATTGGCACTGCTATTAAGTTTATTAAAAACAATTTAACCAATAAAGATATCTCTGTAGATCAGTTAGCAAAGAAAGCTTATATGAGTACGTCACATTTTCATAAACAATTTAAAAACACACTTGGCATCTCTCCTATAGATTATATCAATTCTGAAAAAATAAGATTCTCTAAAAAATTAATCAAAGAAGGTAACGATATTAGAATGTCTGAAATCGCTTTTAAAGCTGGTTTTAATAATACGAGTTATTTTAATAGACAATTCAAAAAAATGGAATTGATGACTCCTCAGCAATTTAAAACTTCTATTAGCAAATAATAAATCTGTATCAACTTTATTGAATATAAGTAAATCATTAGTCTATAATATATAATGAATTTACTAATGAAAAGATATTGTTGAAGAAGAAATAATCTTGTCGCTAAAAAATTAATGTGTGGCTTCACCTGCTCCACTCGGAATTCTAATATTCTCAACCAAATCTTGAACCTCTTGAGGTGGAGCTTTTGTGAATTTCATTATTGTTATAGATACGATAAAGTTAAGTATCATAGCGATAGTTCCAAAACCTTCAGGTGAAATTCCGAACCACCATTCGCTTTTACTCGGTAATTCTTCATCAAACCAACCTAGTTTATATTTCATCATATAAAGCAACATACTTACAATACCAACTACCATTCCGGCAATTGCACCTTCTTTATTCATTCGTTTATAAAAAATACCGAGAATAATTGCCGGAAAGAAAGAAGCTGCTGCCAGTCCAAAAGCCAAAGCCACAACTGCTGCCACAAAACCTGGAGGATTAATTCCAAAATAACCTGCAACACAAACCGCACCAACAGCAGAAAGTCTTGCTGCTACTAATTCTCCTTTTTCAGAAATTGAAGGCTTAATAATTTTCTTAATTAAATCGTGAGATACAGAAGAGGAAATAACAAGCAACAAACCTGCTGCTGTAGATAAAGCTGCAGCTAATCCACCAGCAGCTACCAAAGCAATGACCCAATTAGGAAGCTTTGCAATTTCAGGATTTGCCAAAACCATGATATCTCTATCTACATATAATTCGTTTTTAGTTTTAAGATTTGGTTTCGCAAAATCAAATTTTCCGTCGTCTCCCTTTAAAAATGCATCATCAGCCACATACTGAATTTTACCATCGGAATTCTTATCAATAAAACTAATCAATTTTGTTTCTTCCCATTTTTTAAACCAATCTGGTACATTAGCATACGGTTGGTTAGAAACCGTTTCAATTAAATTGGTTCTTGCAAAAGCTGCTACAGCAGGTGCAGTTGCATATAAAATGACGATGAGTAATAATGCAATACCTGCAGATTTACGAGCATCTTTAACACGTTTCACAGTAAAGAACCTAACAATAACGTGTGGCAAACCTGCTGTACCAACCATTAATGCCAAAGTAATCGCAAAAACATCAATCATAGATTTTGAACCTTCTGTGTATTCGGCAAAACCAAGTTGGGTACTTAAACCATCTAATTTATCTAAAAGAAACGTACCAGAACCATCGCTGAGTTCGCTTCCAAAACCCAATTGAGGAATTGGATTTCCCGTCATTTGAATAGATATAAAAATTGCAGGAACCATAAAAGCAAATATCAAAACACAATATTGAGCAACTTGGGTATATGTAATACCTTTCATTCCGCCTAAAACTGCGTAGAATAATACGATTAGCATTCCAATAATCACACCTGTATTAATATCCACTTCCAAAAATCTAGAAAACACAATGCCTACTCCGCGCATTTGACCAGCCACATAAGTAAATGACACCAATAAGGCACAAAAAACAGCCACAATACGAGCCGTTTTTGAGTAATAGCGATCACCTATAAAATCTGGTACTGTAAACTTTCCGAATTTCCTTAAATATGGAGCTAGTAGTAATGCTAAAAGCACATAGCCACCAGTCCAACCCATAAGATAAACCGCACCATCATAACCAGCAAAAGAAATGATGCCAGCCATAGAAATAAAAGATGCAGCGCTCATCCAATCCGCAGCAGTTGCCATTCCGTTGGCCAATGGAGAGACTCCTCCTCCAGCGACATAAAACTCTTTAGTAGATCCTGCTCTAGACCAAATGGCAATTCCAATATATAATGTAAATGTAATGCCTACTAAAATGTAGGTCCAGGTCTGAACATCCATTTCGGCTATCAATAATATCTTATTCATCATAACCGAATTTTTTATCTAAATTATTCATCAGTTTTACATAAACAAAAATCAGTACTACAAAGACGTACATTGCTCCTTGTTGTGCAAACCAAAAGCCAAGCTTAAAGCCTCCTATTTTAATAGTATTTAATTCGTCTTTAAATACAATTCCTGCGCCATAAGAGACCACAAACCATATTGCCAAGAGGATTAATACATATTTAATATTGGCTCGCCAATAGCCTTTAGGGTCTGTTTTGGGTTTCATTTTTACTTAGTTTTAGTCGGTTGGTATAACTTTTTAATTCTTTAATCACTTTTGGTGCTAAGATAATAGTTGCAATCATTGTTGGAATTGCCATGAGTGCAAACACTCCATCAATGAGGTTAATCATCATGCTTAAACTTGTGGTTGCTCCAATAAGAATACTTAAAATATAGAAATAATTATAGTAATGCTTTTTATCAGCTCCAAAAAGGAACGACATACATTTTGTGCCATAATAGGAATACGAAAATAACGAACTCATACTAAATACAGCAATACAAACCAATAAAGCATATTTACCATAAGTTGGCATAACATTCGCAAAGGCAGAAGCTGTAAGCGATACTCCATTATCTGAAGTTGTTTCCCAAACACCAGTCACTAAAATTGCTAATGCGGTTAGCGTGCACACAATTAATGTATCTATTGCAGGACCAAGCATAGCAACTAAACCTTCACGAATAGGTTCATCCGTTTTTGCTGCTCCATGAGCCATTGGGGCTGTTCCAATACCTGCTTCATTTGAAAATGCTCCTCGCTTAATACCATGAAGAATTAAAGCTCCCAAAACACCTCCTAAAAAGGTATCGTCTTTAGGATAATAATTTGCTGCAAAAGCATCTGTAAATATGAGTTTTATATAAAATAACAATACGTCGTTATGTGCTACAAGGATAATAATAACTAGGATAAAGTACAAAACCACCATGCTTGGTACTAATCGAGATGCTACGTTACCAATACGTTTTATTCCACCTAAAACTACTAATGCGGTAATACCAACTAATACTAAACCAATAATAAAATTAGATATTAAACTAACTTCTACTCCGTTTGGTATTAATAAAATATCATTTAAAGCTTGTGTTAACTGATTGACGTTAAACACTGGTAAAGCTCCAATTAATCCACAAAAACTAAAAAATACTGCTAACGGCTTCCATGCTTTGCCCAATCCTTCTGTTATAAAATACATTGGACCACCTTGCAATTCTCCAGCACTATCTTTTCCGCGATGCATAATCGCTAAAGTCGAAGTGAAGAATTTAGTGGACATACCAATAACCGCACTCACCCACATCCAAAATACAGCACCTGGACCTCCTATAGAAATGGCAACTGCGACTCCTGCAATATTCCCCATGCCAACGGTTGCAGATAAAGCCGTTGTTAAGGCTTGAAAATGCGAAATCTGACCTGGATCATTTGGGTCATCATACTTTCCTCTCAACACACTAATCGCATGACCTAAATACCAAAATGGTAAAAACTGAGAACGAATGAGTAAATACAAACCACCACCTATAAGCAAAATAAGCAATGGTAAACCCCAAGCAAGAGATGAGAAATCTTTGAGTAGTTGGTTTAAGAATTCCATAGATTATAAATGTAGTGAATGGAATGAATTTATAGAGTATTGTTTATAATTAATTTGAAATTGAAACTTTAAGTTGTTGATTTTGAAGTAGGAAAAAAGTAACTTCGCTTATCGCCTGATATACGTCATTGAAATAGACTTATGCCATACAGATAAGAGCAACTCTAAATTCAAAGCTTTAATTTTAATTTCAAACTAAATAGTATCTTTAAAACAGAAACATTTATAAATAAAGTAAAAAAAGAATCAACATAAAAAAGACATCACATGAAAACAAAAGCATTAATTATCGCACTAGCACTGTCCATAGGTTTATTTTCAGCTTGTAGAGAAAATAAAAAAGTGGAAGAGAAAACCAATACAGAAGTTATTTCTGAAGAAAAAAAAGCGCCTGTTGAAGACGACATAGATAAAGATGAAAAAAGAAAGTTAGATAGTATTCGTCAAGTAAAAGAACATGGGCATGCACACTAATTACAACTAAATGAAATTAGTAAAACTAACCACGCCTATTATTCTCATATTGTGTTGTCTAATTTCTGCGTCTGCTTTTGCGCATGGTGTGGATGATGAGACGCAATCTTTTTTAACAGCAAACAAAGGTATTGCTTTTGGACCTTTTCTTTACATAGGTGCAAAACACATGATTACAGGTTACGACCATTTACTTTTTTTGGTTGGAGTTATCTTTTTTTTATATCGCACTAAAGAAATAATTACCTATGTCAGTTTATTTACTATTGGTCATAGTGCTACGCTTTTACTTGGTGTTATGGCAGATATTAATGTTAACGCCTATATAATAGATGCTATTATTGGTTTATCTATTGTATATAAAGGTTTTGATAATTTGGGAGGCTTCAAAAAAATATTTGGAAAACAACCCAATACCAAAATAGCTGTCCTTGTTTTTGGATTATTTCATGGCTTTGGGCTTGCCACTAAATTACAAGAATTTGAATTTGATAAAGAAGGGCTTTTTACTAATTTATTGGGTTTTAACTTAGGTGTTGAAATTGGTCAATTTTTGGCTTTAGGATTTGTGCTCTTAATTATATCGTTTTGGCGACAATACAGTAGTTATCTTAAATTCGCCAAACTTACAAATATGTTGCTAATGGCAGCTGGGTTTTTGTTAGTTGGTTACCAATTAACAGGTTACTTTATTTCTTAATACATAATCTAATATGACAACAAATAATCAAACTAATTTAAGTAAAGGTCAATTATTAAAATCGCTAGTCATTGCATTGTTAATTGGAGCCGTTGTTTTGGTAACAGCTGTTTTACCTGCTGAATATGGTATAGATCCTCTAAGAACAGGTAAACTCTTTGGTTTCTCTAAATTACATCAAGAGATTGGTGCAGTGGAGAGTAATGAAACTAGTTCAAGTTTAAATTTCAAGAAAATAAAAATGGAAAAATTAGGCTCTCCACCAAGTACTCCTAAACCTGTGGAAGCTAACAATCCACCTCCAGAAGTTCAGTATCCTGCTAGAGAAGATACCATACAGATTATCGTACCTGCTGAAAAAGGAATTGAATATAAATTTAAAAGCCTTAAATATGGCAGTACTAAATATGAATGGACAACAGATAAAGGTATTGTTTATATAGATTTTCATGGTGAAGTAAAACAAGACAATCCACCCAAAAATGTATTTTATGAGAGTTATATATTAGCCTATTCCAACAATATGGCAGGCACACTAACTGCGCCTTTTGAAGGCAAACATGGTTGGTATTTTAGAAACGAAACTAACGAAGATATTGCAGTTACAATTAGACTAAATGGGCAGTATGAGTTATTTAAGTAAAATGCGAAAAAACAGTAACGTTTGAAACGCTAAGCGTCTCTCACAAGCTAACACGTAAAATTTCATTTCTAAACAGTACCTTTGCTCAACAACCATTTATTAATTGAGCGCAAACCGTTTATACTTTATTGATGCTGTTAGAGCATTTGCCATCTTAATGATGTTGCAAGGACACTTTATAGAGACACTTTTAGATGTGTCTTATAGAGACGAAAACAATGTCGTTTTTAAAACTTGGGAATACTTTAGAGGTATTACAGCTCCTACATTTTTTACTATCTCTGGACTCATATTTTCTTACTTACTAATTAGAGCAAAACATAGTGACAATATTAAGCAACGTATGCGCAAAGGTATAATGCGAGGGTTGATGCTTATTGGAATTGGATATCTTTTACGTGTTCCAATTTTTAAGTGGTTAATGGGTGAATTTAGCAGTTATTTCTTAGTTATTGATGTCTTACAATGTATTGGCTTATCGCTTATTTTTATTGTACTCATTTATAGACTCACTTTAAAAAAAACCTTGACGTTTTCCATTATAATGCTGGTTTTAGGTTTGATAATATTTATTACAGAACCATTGTACAGATATTTAGAATTGTCCGAAATCCCTATACTATTCTCAAATTATTTAATTAAAAGTAATGGTTCAATTTTTACGATAATACCTTGGTTTGGGTATGTAGCTTTTGGTGCTTTTATTTCCACGTTGTTTTATAGTTATGTGGAACGTCCTAAATTTAAAATGGCAATTGTTTCTGGCTTTTTTATTGTCGGAATTCTTTTAATCTTTAAATCGGCTTGGTTGCTAATGAAACTCCATTATCAGTTTGATATTTTGCTATTTAAAGATGTTGCCTATTATAATTACCTCTTTACTAGACTTGGAAATGTCTTAATTTTATTTTCTTTATTCTATTTGGCAGAACAGTATATAAAACAACCGCTCATTCTAAAAATAGGACAAAAAACCTTATCCATTTATGTCATTCATTTTATAATTATCTACGGAAGCTTTACAGGTCTTGGGTTGCAACAACTTATTGGTAAAACATTAGTGCCTTGGCAAGCCATTATTGGAGCTTTAATTTTCCTTTCTGTGGTTTGTTTTATTTCGTTCCATTATGCTAAAACAAATGCTTTTGTGTATTCTAATGTTCGGAAGTTTATGGATAAGATTAGGCGTTATACGCGCTAGATTGCTTTAAATCTCTTTACACTTTTCTCAATCAAAGAAAACTATTTGGCATAATTCAATTATCAAAATGATAAAACAAAAGCCTGTTACACAAAAACAAATTGTATGGAAACTAAATTAATAAGTCAATAACTTTAAACTAAACGTATTCCATCTTCTTCAATAGTAATTTGACGTTCTTTGTAAAGTGTTCCAATAGCTTTCTTAAAGCTCTTTTTACTCATTTGAAGTTGTGCTTTTATGTCTTCAGGATTAGATTTATCATGAAGTGGCAAGAAACCGCTATTATCTTGAAGCTCAAATAAAATATGTTCTGCGTTTGGTTCTATATTTCTGTAGCCAATTTGGTTTAAAGAAATATCTAATTTATTATCGTTACGTACTTTTTTTATAATGCCTTTAAGGCGATCACCTACACTAATATCTTTATAAATGTCATCATTAAAAACTAAACCTAAGTGCGTTTTATTGACTATTACATTCATTCCTAATTCAGAAGGATGTGAAACAATTAAATCAACTTCATCAAATTGGGCAACGGTTAATTCTTTATTATCTAAAAAATGATTCGTTTTGCTTGATGCTACTAAACGTTGTGTTTCATCATCTAAATAACAATGCACTAAATACCAACCACCAGCTTTCATTTTAAAAGCCTGTTCTCTAAAAGGGCAAAATAACTCCTTTACCAAACCCCAATCTAAAAACGCTCCAAAATTGTTAACTTGATTGCAACGTAGTAAAGCAAAATCACCATTCTTTATATAAGGTTGGTCTGTGGTAGCAACTGGTCGTTCTTCGTTATCTAAGTAGACAAATACTTCAATTTTTTCGTCAATTTCGAATACTTTTGGTACGTAGCGGTTTGGTAAGAGCACTTCACCATCTTCACCATCTCCTAAAAATAAGCCAGGTTCTGTGTCTCTTAAAATTTCTAATGTGTTGTATTCCCCTAAATGTATCATGTTGCAAAGGTAAATATATTTTGATTGGATTTTATACCAAATAATTATAATAGATACTGAAATAAACTGAGTTGATATTAACATAAATACAACAGATACTGAAACGAGTTCAGTATAAAGAAAAAGCGCTATAATTATTTAATTATAACGCTTTTAAATATTTTAAATCTAACTACTAGTAAACAGATGATTTTTTGAAATGTACACACAATAAATAATAAACTACTGCTCTATATTTATTTCTATTAGATTGCCCATAAGTATCCATTACAGAAGCTATAGCCTTGTCTAAATCAGCACCATCTTTTAATCCTAATTTTTTGATTAAATAATTATTTTTTACCGTTGCCAATTCTTTGGCATCAGAACCAGAAACAGTTGAAGAATCTGCGTTATAAATTGACGGCCCTAAACCTACAGTTACTTTAGTTAATAAGTCCATATCTGCAGTTACACCACATTTGTCTTTTAAATCTGCCGCATACTTTACGATTAAATCATCTCTTTTACTCATGTTAATAGTTGTTTTTAGTTAATAAATTCGTCTCACTAAAGGTAAGTAAATTTTGGACACGGAAAAAATGAAAAAGTCACTTCTATAATATTAGGTGTTACAAAATGTCTATTTCACATACTTAAAATAGTCTAAAAGTATCCTGTCATTAATCCGAGATGGCGTAAAAATCTCTAATAATTTTGGTTGATTAGACACTTTATAAAACGTAACTAATTGCTGTTCTAATTCAGTTTCATTTTTAGCGACTTCATATTCAAAACCATGCATTTCACATAATTGTTTAGCAGTTAAATGATGTTTGGTTTCAAAAAAACGATCAAAATTTTCCGTGTTTTTATGGCCTGGTAAGATTCTAAAAATACCACCTCCTTCATTATTAATAACTATAATTCTAAAGGTATTTGGTATATAATTATTCCAAAGTGCATTACTATCGTAAAAGAAACTAAGATCTCCTGTAATGCATGTAGTTTGTTGCTTAGTAACAACTGCTGCACCTATTGCTGTGCTTGTACTACCATCAATACCGCTTGTACCTCTATTACAAAATACAGAAATACTTTTAAAACTATGAAATAACTGTGCATAACGAATTGCAGAACTATTACCAACCTGCAACTGACTTTGCTTTGGTATACGTTTTAAAACCGAATTAAAAACCGTAAAATCTGAAAATGGAATTATTTTCAAATAATCTTCCTGCAATTCTCTACGTTTTTGTCTTACTGAAAGCCATTCAGATTTATAAGTGCTTTTTGTACGATCTGTTACTTGAGGTAAAAACGCATTCAAAAATGTATTAGGACGTAATTTAATATGCTTATCTAAACAAAAAAATGTATCATTTGCTCTAGACAAACCAATATGTACGTGGTATTCTGGCTTATAAGTTCTTAAAAAGACCTTTATCTTTTTTGAAACCACCAAACCACCAAAAGTTAATAATAAATCTGGTTGAAGTGCTTTAAAACCATCAGCATCCAAAGGCGCAATCATTTTATCTATGCCTGGAAAAAAATCTGGATGATGTAAATTAGACGTTGTCTCCGTAAATACAATAGTACTATCATCATCAGCTATTTCTTGAATCCACTTCTCTTCTATTGAATTAGGCTGTAAAACACCAACCAAAATCATTTTTCGTTTTGCACTACGCCAAACGTCGAGTAAACTTTTAATCTCAAAATCATCCACCTTATCTACTCTATTTTCTATTTTGAATGGCTTAGGGTTTATAGATAATTCATCAACAGTTTCATATAAAGGTTCATTAAAAGGAGTATTAATATGTACTGGTCCCGATTTCAATTTTGAAATGGTGAGTGCATCATGGATTTCAGATTCGTTATAAGACTGAATATCTTTTTGAAGTCCTAAAAAACGTTCCAACTTATTCTCTATACTTTTAAAAATAGGTAATTCATCTTCTGCATCCTTATTCTCGCCTTCGTTTAAATCGAGTTTTAAATTAGCATTATATAATATATGTTCACCATATACATTCTTTTGTTTTATGGTTTGCCCGTCACCAACGTCTATTAAATGTTTTGGTCTATCCGCAGATAAAACCACTAATGGTATATTACTATAATAGGCTTCTGCAATTGCAGGATAATAATTTAACAGTGCACTACCAGACGTGCAAACCACAGCAACAGGAGCTTGAATTTGTTGCGCAATTCCTAAAGCAAAAAATGCAGCACAACGTTCATCTACAATACTGTAACAATTAAAAAAATCATCGTGTGTAAAGCCAATAGTTAATGGTGCGTTTCTACTGCCTGGAGAAATAACAATATGCTTTACGTTATGTGTTTTGCATAAGGTGACAACCGTTTGAGATAAAGGAATTTTAGAGTATTTCATTACTTACAAAAATAAGAAATCTCTTTGTTTCTTAGTCTAAAACGTTACCGATAGTTTTTGTTTTATTAACCGTTTCTTCCCATTCTTTTTCTGGGTTAGAATCTTTTGTAATTCCGCCACCAACATAGATATTGGCTAATTTGTCTTTTAACTGCATGCAACGTAAATTCACGTAGAAATTTGATTGCGTTTTCACAACCGAGTACGCATTGTTTTCAACATTTCGTTTATTGGTATTTCTTGTTGTGGCTTTTTTCAGGTTTAATTCGCCTAAAAAACCTGTGTAATATTGGCGATTATAGTTTTCATGTTGAAGAATAAAATCTTTAGCTTCAATTTTTGGAAAACCACAAACTGCTGGTGTAGGGTGCAAAGCTTCAATTATAGATTTTAGTTTCGTTTCGTCCATAATTACACTTGTTATTCGGGTTTTAAGATGTAAAAGATTTCCAGCTCTTACAGTTTCAATATCAGAAATATTTATAGATTTTGTATAAGGTTTTATTTGTTCTGTAATAAAATCGGTAACAATTTGTTGTTCTTCAATTTCTTTTGCTGTCCATTCTATAGCTTCATTGTCTTTGAATGCTTGTGTGCCTGCAAGAGAAATAGTCGTTAACCGTTTGCCTTCAACTTTAAATAATAATTCTGGTGTGGCACCAATCCAAAGCCCTACTTTAGGATGAAACCAACAATATACCATTGCATTCTTGTAGGTGTTAAAAAGTTGCTTAAAAATAGTAATTGGGTTATTATTTTGAAGTGATTTTGTTTCACATCGTGATAAAACTACTTTTTTTAAATCATCATTTTTTATGCTTTCGATGCCTTTTAAAACTAAATCTAGATGCTGAATTTTATGGTTTTCGTTTTGAATAATCTCAGAAGAGTTTACAATTTCAACCTCTAAAGTACTTATTTCAATTTCAGAATAATCGCATTGGTCTTGCGGAAAAAGAATACTTTCCTCGTTAAGATTAAAAGGAGCAAACACAAAACCACTTTCCTTAAATGTGTCTGTTTTATAAACTTCATCATCTTTTTGTAACCAACAATTAATAGTAGAATTAATTGATCTGCTATAAACAACAAAAGGTAATTTTTTAGAATACTGTGCTTCTAAAGTCTCAAAAAATGAATTTGAATCCATTTCTTATTTCTTTTTTGGAAGTGAGATAGTAGATAATCTACAAATTGAAATTACATTATCAGCTTCGTCTGTCACTCTAATATCTAAGAGTTGTGTAGTACGCCCTTTATGTAAAAATGTTGCTTTTGCATATACAAATCCTTCGCTTATACTCTTTAAGTGATTGGCTGTAATCTCTAAACCACGAACAAATAAATTATCTGTATCCAAAAATATATGTGATGCAAAGCTACCTACACTTTCTGCTAAAGCTGCAGTTGCACCTCCATGTAAAACACCATCTGGTTGATGCACTTTTGACGTTACTGGCATTCTGGCAACTAAGAAATCATCACCATAATCTACCATTTCAATACCTAATGTTTCCATTAAAGTATTTTTACTAATGGCATTAGCTTTAACTAAGAAGTCTTCTTTAGACATTTGCATATAAAACAGTATTTTTAATGTTTATTAAAGATGACACAAAAATACAGAAACTACCTAGAATAATGAATTCACAAGAGAAAGAAATCACATACACAAGCAGCAACTCCTACTCTACTCTAAATACGCTTACAGAACAAACTAAAACGGTTTGGTTTGTGTGTCACGGAATGGGTTATTTAAGCCATTACTTTTTAAGATATTTTAAAAACTTAAATCTCGAAGAGAATTACGTTATCGCGCCACAAGCTCCAAGTAAATATTACATTCAACCAAGAATGCATGTTGGTGCCAATTGGCTAACTAAAAATAATACCGAATCTGGAACAGAAAACATTATCAATTATTTTGATGCAGTTTTAGAAGCCGAAAAGATTCCTAAAGATGCGAACCTCATCGTTTTTGGATATTCTCAAGGTGTGAGTGTAGCTATGCGCTATTTGGCTAAACGGAAATTACAGTGTAGCCAGTTGGTGTTACATTCTGGCGGAATACCTAAAGAATTAACTGCTGAAGATTTTGAGTATTTATCTAAAGACACCAAAGTAAAATTAATTTATGGTACTGAAGATGAGTATTTGGATGAAAAACGTATTCAACTTGAATCAGAACGTGCGGCAGATTTATTTGGAAAGCGTGTTTCTTTTATGCCATTCGAAGGAAAACATGTGGTTAATGTTGATTATATAAATGGTTTAGTGTAATTTTTTTTCTGTGCATTTTGTCTTGATACAAAACGAACCAATCCCGATAGCTATCGGGACAAAACGATTTGTTAGGAAATTGCAAAGCACCATTCGCAAATACATCGTGATTTTATTAGTAAATCATATTTAGTATTTCAATCCTTGATTGTAATATTTAACAATGCTTTTAATTTCAAATAAAGACACTAGCATCCGAAAGTCGTTATTTTAAAAAGCCTCAGAATCTCTTATTTTAGGGTTCTACAAAAAACTTTTCAAATATGGGACTCTTCAGGCGAAACAAAAATACCAATAAACCAATAATTCGACAAATATTAGATTTAGTACCTCAAT
>Ga0209633_10003433_pt1 | contig 14642 bp, 8 predicted proteins | sample Cruoilmetagenom1_FD_187290 | JGI IMG/M metagenome (GOLD analysis project Ga0209633, IMG submission 187290) | Oil polluted marine microbial communities from Coal Oil Point, Santa Barbara, California, USA - Sample 1 (SPAdes) (version 2) | ecosystem: Environmental > Aquatic > Marine > Oil seeps ... | reverse complement strand
CCTACTGTAGGAAAGTCTTCAGGTGATTCAGAAGAATATATCATATTACCCGTCAATTTTCCAAAATATTCGTTCTGTCCATCACTTAAGATATAACTTTCTTTATTAACAGAAATAATTCTGCCAATATTAGAATTGTCAATATTCTGTTCTGAATTTTCTGTATGGAAGGAGTCAAAACCCAAATTATTAATATTCATTTTATTATCCGTTATTTTATAATGGTTGGAATTTCACAGTGATATTCACTGTGAATAAGATTAAAATGTAGGTAATTCAAAAATTGCTCTCATAGCAAATATTGAATTATTAGTTAGGCAATCATAAAAATGAAGTATAATATTATTGAATAAAAAGTAAAGTAAGTTAATTAACAATCTTAAACAAGTAATATTTGTTTTGTTCAATTAGATATTGTTTCTAATTTATATTTTTTGTTGTCACTGTTTTATTCTAAACTAGATGTGGATAAATAAAATTCGGGAAAGCTTATAGGGTATTTAAAATTTTAATGTTGAATTAATTGTCTTTATTATAGTTATACATACTTTTAACGGCAATGAAAAATGATCCAAATAGAAATATTAAAATTGCAGATATGTAAAAAAATGATTCCATTTACTTTTCTTTTTATCTAAGTGAATGTAAAAAAATAGAAGACAAAGAATAACATTGTGATTCCGCTCAATTGATTATCGAACAAAAGTTGAAAAACTATAACTATATTTGCAATCCAAAACAAATCTAATAGTATTTAGGAAATCTAACCAATGCCATACATTGGAGAAATATCAGCTCTAATAACTGCTGTCCTGTGGGCTGGAACAGCTATTGTTTTTACAGAAGCTACAAAACTTGTTGGTTCATATGTTGTTAATATTACAAGACTAATATTAGCAACATCCTATTTAGTTTTCATTATTCTATTATTTAATCTCAATTATGAAATTTCGTTTCAACAGATTTATTTATTGGGTTTGAGTGGCATTATAGGATTAGCATTTGGAGATGGTTTCTTGTTTAAATCATTCCAATATATTGGGGCAAGATTAAGTATGCTTGTAATGACTCTATCGCCTCCAATTGCTGCAATTTTAGCTTATATTTATCTTGGTGAACAACTTTCAAATTTTGGAATTTTAGGAATTGTAATTACAATCTCAGGAGTTTCAATTGTTGTTTTTAAAAGATCAGAACAGCCAACAAGTGATTATAAAAAAAATAATTTGGGATATCTATTTGCATTCTTGGGTGCAATTGGACAAGCAGTAAATCTTATCTTTGCAAAAGAAGCTTTTCAGTTGGGTGATATAAATGTGTTTGTAGCTACCTTTTATAGAATGGTTCCTTCAATTCCATTTATGTATTTGCTTGGATTACTTATTAGGAAAAAAAGGAATAGTATAACAATTCTTAAAACTGAATCAAAAGCACTAAGGTATATAATTGTTGGATCAGTTATTGGTCCATTCTTAGGTATTACATTTAGTCTGATTGCAATATCAAATACTTATGTTGGAATTGCTTCAACTTTAATGGCTACAGTTCCAATTGTAATGTTACCGATTGTAGTGCTTTATTATAAAGAAAAGTTATCCGCAATCTCAATTATTGGAGCATTTGTTGCAATAATTGGAATCGCAATATTATTTTTATATTAAATTCCTATTTTCCTTTCCGTTGATAATCATAAATTATTTTACCCAGGTTGGCTAAAAATGGTAGCCCAATTTCATCATATTCATAATTATCATCATTGTAAATACCATTTTCATTAACATGAATGGCTGCAGAGAGTATAAATTCAATATTGTTTTTCTTATCAACTATATAAGCATTATCAGTCAAGTATCCATAAGCTAAGCCACTTTTATTATAAATTTGAATATGATCGGGTATATTTTCTTTTGTATCTCCAAACATCAAAAATTTAAGATAACCATCATAATACTTAGATGAATCATAATTTGGACACTTAGATTCTTTAGGAAGCATAGACATAAACTTTCTTAGGAATCTATAATCATCCTTAGTTAAATTAAATCTTTCTTCTTCTGTAAAATTTTCGGGGAACATAATTCTTAACATTAAATTATGCTGATCTCTTAATCCAAAAATATTATTTTCGGAAAAGTCCATAGGTTTGTCTATTAATTTACCATTTGTATAATAACCATTACCTTTTAATGTTCCTGTCTGATTTAAACTTATTGTTGAAGCTTGAATCCTAGCTGGTTGAGTATATAAAAGCTTTCCATTTTCAGAAAAAAAGTTAATAGAATTTGATTCCCTATTCTGCTGTGCTGTTCTTGCTACAGATAGTCTATGGATAATATTAGTATTTGCAAATCCTCTTTTAAGCAATCTTTCATTTATTTCTTTCTGTCCCAAGAAATCATACAACCTATTAAATGATTCATTATCACTAACAAGAAATATTTGTTTTATATAATTTGCTAAGTTCGGTTTACCACATTCATTTCTATATTCTTTTTGTAGAACAACGTGATCTTGAAAAACACTATCAATTGAAATATGAGTGTCTTTATTAACAGCTTCAACGTTTAAATCATTTAATTTTTCTAAGGCTAAAATTGCTGCTGGAAGTTTGACTGTACTTGCCGGATAAAAATAAACGCTTGGTTGTTCATTAAAAGAACATGTTTCAAAACTTACTGAGTTATCTTTTTGTCGGTTAATCTTTGTGTATAATATTTGTAATTCATATTTTTCAATATTCTCAATTACAGGCAACAATTTCTTATAATTGCTAGATATTAAACTATCAAGAATATTATTACTTTGACCACTTAAGTTAGTGTTCATTAAGACAATCCCTATTAAAAATAAATTAAATATAAATGATTTCATATAATTTCAGGAACTACAATTTATCCTTAAATTAAATATAAATATCAACAATTTGTTTCATGTATAGTCATTCTAATATTGGGCTTATACTATTATCATTGAGTGAAAACTAATTTTATCCCATCTTTTTCAAGAATGATATGTTTTCTTTTGTATAACGCACCAATAGCTTTCTTGTATGATTTTTTACTTACTCCAAACATATCAGAAATAACTTCCGGTGAACTTTTATCCGTAATAGACAAGTAGCCATCATTCTCATTAAGTTTGTCTAATATCAACTGAGAAATTCCATCAATCTTTTGCGGACCTGGTTTATCTAAACTTAAATCTATTTTCCCATCATCTCTAACTTTTTTGATGTAACCTTTTATTTGCTGACCATATCTAATTTTTTGAAATACTTCATTTTGATATAACACACCCCAATCTTCACCATTAATAATTGCTTTATAACCAAGATCGGTTTTTGTACCAATTATTAAATCCACCATTTGTTCATCGTTATAATTATAAGAATTGACACCTGCAAATTTATCAATCTTAGATGAAGCTGCAATTCGATTACTTTTGTCATCAAAATATGCATGAACTAAATACTCGTTTCCCTCTTCCATTTCTTGTTTCTGCTCAGTGAAAGGGACAAACAAGTCTTTCGTTAATCCCCAATCAAGAAAAGCACCGATAGTTGTTACAGATACAATTGCAAGTACAGCATATTCGCCAACTTGAATTGTTGGTTTTCTAGTTGTCGCAATAATTCTATCTTGTGAATCAAAGTAAATAAAAGCATCAACTTCATCACCAATATTATATCTTGCTGTGCTATCTGATCTTGGTAATAATATTTTACCAAACGTTTCACCATCTAAAAGGAAACCAGCTTCAAGTTCACTAACTACTTTTAGACTATTAAATTTTCCAATTTCTAACATTATAATTTTTTCTCTTTTTATTTATTCAAATTTACTGAATAATATGTTAAGAAAAGTTTATGTGAAATAATAGCTAGAAGCTTCTGAAATATTAAGACACTGTTTAGAATATTTCATACTGAGCGGAGTCGAAGTGTGAAAGCAGATCAATTTACTGGTTCGACTCCGCTCACCATGACTGTCAATATAATTTCTCAGAGATTTCAATTACTTTTTTTACTGCTTTTAAGATTGCTTATTAATAAAACTTAATATATTTTTTTATTCTCAATGGAAAATAACATTACCTTTATACTGAACAACCAAATTATTCGAACTGACCTTAATCCAGCAACGGTTCTATTAGATTTTATACGTAAGGATAAAAAACTTACTGGAACTAAAGAAGTTTGTAAGGAAGGTGATTGCGGAGCATGCAGTGTTTTACTTGGCGAAGTAATAGAAGGTAATCTTCAATATAAAACCATTAATTCTTGCCTCTACCCTATTGAAAAAATTAAAGGCAAGCATATTGTAACAATTGAAGGATTAAATCAAGATGAGTTGAATCCTATTCAAGAGTCATTCGTAAACGAAGGGGCATCGCAATGTGGCTTTTGTACTCCGGGCTTTATTGTTTCTTCAACTGGATATTTATTAAATACAGATAAATTTGATAACGAAGATGCAGTTAATGCTATTGCCGGAAATATTTGCAGATGTACCGGATATCAATCTATTAAAAGAGCTTTAACAAACGTTGTTGATAAAGATGAAGTGATAAATTTTGATTTACTTGTTAAGAAAGGAATCATTCCTCCATACTTCAAAGAGATACCAGAAAAAATAAAAAGTTTAGGCGAACAAGATAAAGTTGATAAAGAAGACATTTATAATAACATTCAACTTGTTTCTGGTGGTACAGATTTATTCGTTCAGAAACCTGATGAATTGTTAAATAAAACATTTCAAATAGTTGAAAGTATTATTCCCCCAAGAATAAATATTATTGAGAATCAAATTGTAATAAGCGGATCTACAACTGTAAATGATTTGCAAAAATTTATTCAATTAAAAAATATCAATCTAAAATTAGATAGTCTCTTTAAACTTTTTGCGTCTTTGCCAATTAGAAATAGTGCAACCTTGGCAGGAAATATTATTAACGCCTCTCCAATTGCTGATTTAACAATTACTCTTTTGGCATTAAATGCGGAAGTCACATTGTTAAAAAGAAAAAGTGATAAAAGAAATATTCAATTAAATAAATTTTATTCTGGTTATAAAACACTGAATAAAAATGATGATGAAATAATACAAGAAATTTCATTTGAACTTCCTAATACAATTTCTCAGTTTAACTTTGAAAAAGTTTCTAAGCGAACTCATTTAGATATTGCAAGTGTAAATACTGCAATCAATCTAATGGTTGAGAAAAATAAAATAATTGAAGCATCAATTTCTGCTGGAGGAGTTTCACCTATTCCATTTTATTTAGAAAAAACTTCTAAGTTTCTCAAAAACTCGGATATTTCTAATCAAACAGTTATTGAGGCTGTTAAAATTGCATCAACAGAAATAAGTCCGATAAGTGATATTAGAGGAAGTGTAGAATATAAAACTTTATTGTTAAGTCAATTATTAAAAGCACATTTTATTGAATTGTTTCCCGAACTAATTACTCCAGAGGTATTTGAATGAGCAATTCAGATACATTTAAACATATTAGGGGCGAATCACATTTCATAGATGATTTCTCAGTTCCGGAAGGTACTTTATACGCTGCTGTATTTGCATCTTCAATAGCACATGCAAAAATCATCAATCTTGATATTAAAGAAGCCGAATTAACCCCAGGGGTTGTTAAAGTAATAACTTACAAAGATATTCCAGGTGAAAACCAAGTAGGAGGAATAATTCAAGATGAATCTTTGCTCGCTGAAAATGAAGTTCACTTTATTGGCGAACCAATTGCACTTGTAATTGCTGAAAGCCAACAAATTGCAAAAGTAGCCAGAGAAAAAATTAAAGTTGAGTTTGAAGAATTAGATATAATTTTGGATCCAAGGGAAGCTTTTGAAGCTAACTCCTTAATTATGCCACCCAAAACATTTGAGAGTGGAGACACATCCGGAGCATGGTCTTCTTGTGATTTGATTGTTGAAGGAATTGTAGAAAGTGGTGGGCAAGAACATCTTTATTTAGAAACTCAAGGTGCCATTGCACTACCAAAGGAAGATTCTGAGATTAAAGTTATTTCATCTACACAAAGTCCAACCGCAGTGCAGCGAATAACTGCAAACGTACTAAACATTTCAATGAACAAAATTGAAATTGATGTACTAAGATTGGGTGGAGCATTTGGTGGGAAGGAAGATCAAGCTACTCATTGGGCAGCTTTAGCTGCGTTGGGAGCACACATTTGTAAGAAGCCAGTTAAGTTAATATTATCACGAATTGATGATTTGTACATGACTGGTAAACGTCATCCATATTCCTCTGATTTTAAAATTGGATTAGCAAAAGATCTAAAGATAATTGCTTATGAGGCAACTTATTATCAAAATGCGGGAGCAGTTGCTGATCTTTCTCCTGCTATTTTAGAGCGAACATTATTTCATGCAACTAACGCTTATTTTATTCCAAATGTAAAAGCAACTGCAATAAGTTGCAAAACAAACTTAACACCAAACACAGCATTTAGAGGATTCGGTGGACCTCAAGGAAAATTTGTAATTGAAGGTGCAATTGCAAAAGCTTCAGAACAATTAGGAGTTGATGCAAGTGTAATTCAAAAAGCAAACTTAATTTCTGATAACGAATATTTCTACTATGGACAGAAAGCTGATGATTCCAAAGCTCTACTAAGTTGGGAAGCTGCTGAAAATAAATTCAACTTACAAAAACTCCAAAATAGTGTAACACAATTTAATTCTGAGAATAAGTTATTCAAAAAAGGATTGGCTCTAATGCCAATTTGTTTTGGAATTTCTTTTACAAGTTCTTTCTTAAATCAGGCGAGTGCACTTATCCATATTTATACTGATGGTAGCATAGGTGTCAGTACTGCTGCAATTGAAATGGGTCAAGGTGTAAATGAAAAAATCAAAAAGGCCGTAGCAGATACTTTTTCAGTAAGCATAGGCAGAATTAAAATTGAATCTACAAACACGACTAGAATTGCAAACACATCGGCAACTGCAGCTAGTAGCGGAGCAGACCTAAATGGAAATGCCGCTATTAAAGCATCCAAAAATATTTTGAAGAGATTATTAGAATTCTCAGCTAAAGAATTGAAGATAGATAATATCGAACAATTATCAATTGTAAATGAGAAGGTTCTATTGAACAACAATAAAACTAATCTAGTTTGGGATGACTTAATAAATAAAGCATATTTTAATAGAATCAATCTTTCTTCGCACGCTTTTTATTCAACACCAGAAATTTATTTTGATAGAAATATTAATAAGGGAAATCCATTTGCTTATCATGTTTATGGAACATCTATAACTGAAGTAACTCTTGATTGTATTCGCGGCTCTTATGAAATTGAGTATGTAAAAGTAGTCCATGATTTTGGCAAAAGTATTGATCCTAAAATTGACCTTGGTCAAGTTGAAGGTGGTTTGGTTCAAGGTATTGGATGGCTCACATTAGAGGAAATAAAATATTCTGATAAAGGCAAATTGCTCGCAAATACTTTATCGACTTATAAAATCCCAGATATATACTCTGCTCCAAAATCAATTGAGGTTGATTTTTTATCAGATTCCGAAAATAGATTTGGACCATTAAAAAGTAAAGCTATTGGAGAACCTCCTTTGATGTACGGTATCGGAGCATACTTTGCAATATTAAATGCTATGAAATCCTTTAGACCAAATAAAAATTTTGAAATCTCAGCACCATTAACTCCAGAGAAAGTTTTAATGGGCTTGTATAGTTGAACTTGAAATAGTTTTTAAATTTTAACTTTGTCGTTTCGATATGAGCTTGTCTTTTAAGTGTTTGAGAAATCTGCAAACATTAATAGTTAAAGATTTCTCACAAAAACATGTTCGAAATGACATATCAAAGAATATCGCTCATTTCGAAATAACCAATTATTAATATATTCAAAAAGAAAACTCTTATGAAAGAATTAGACCTTTGGATTTTCATCTACAATAAAATTAACAAAAACATTAAAGTTAATTTGTTAATTGTTGCCGATTCAAGTTTGTCCTCTCCTGGTAAATCTGGATTTAAAATGGCAGTCTCAGAAGATGTTGAGACCTACGGATCAATCGGTGGTGGAATAATGGAATATAATATTCTTAATGAAATAAGCGGAACGTTAAGTCAATCGGAGCCAGTTAACTTTATTAGAAAACTACATCATAGTAAAACTATTGAGGGACATTCTTCAGGTCTAATTTGTGGCGGAACCCAAACTCTAATTGTTATAACGCTTACTAAAGGCTATCGTGATATTATAAAAAGTATAATTGATAATTTAGAAGAACAAATAAGTGGGATTTTACAAATCAGTAATGATGGTTTTAATTATATTCCTGAAAAAGAAAATGATCAAGATATCACTCTTTTATATGAATCTGAGAATAAATGGAGATATGAAGAAAATATTGGCGTGCTAAACACAGTTTATATAATTGGAGGTGGTCACGTTGGATTAGCTGTATCAAAAGTAATGTCAACTCTTGATTTTTTTGTTGTTACTTTCGATCAAAGAGAAGACATCATTACAATGAAAAACAATACTTTCGCGAACAAGAAAATTGTTACTAACTATAACGAAGTTAATAAATTTATTAGAGAATCTAAGAAATCCTACGCAGTAATTGTAACTCCAAATCATGATGGAGATAAAGAAGCATTACAATCAATAATTGATCTAAAATTGAAATATATTGGGATGATGGGAAGTACTAAAAAATCTCAAAGTATTTTCAAACATCTTGAAGGAGAAGGAGTTAATCCAGAACTATTTAATAAAGTAAACACTCCAGTAGGTTTAGAAATTGAAGCAGAGTCTCCAGCAGAAATTGCAATTAGCATTGCTGCTGAAATAATTAAAATTAAAAATAGTTAATTTTTTAATTCAACTACTTTACCACTATTGGCACTTTCTTTAGCAGCTTCCAATATTTCCATTACAATCATATTATTTTCTAACGAAGATAAATCGTAAGATTGCAAAATTGTTTGTCCTCTTATCACTGATGCAAACAATACAAAAGGATCGTCATGAGGAGATTCCAGTTCCTTTATTTTTTTAATTTCTTCTTTATCATCTTCACTTAATCTATATCGAAGATCTGATCGATTTTCGCTAATTATGTAACCAGTTTTTCCGTAAACTTCCATATCCTTCCTAGATATTGGCCAATTCCATGATGCTTGTATGATCCCTTGCATTTTAGGATATTTTAATATTATTGTAGCTTCATCATCAACTTTTGGATATAAGTCCGGTTTTATTGTTTGGGTTATAGCAAAAACTGAATTTGGCATTTTACCCTTTGTCAACCAAGTAATTAAATTTGCACCATAGCAACCGAAATCAGTTAATGCTCCTCCTCCATTTAATATTGGATCTGTCAACCAATCGAGAAATTCTTGATTAATTCCCAGCTCAATTGGTCCTTTATGTCCGTCAAGCACTACTACCTTCCTCAAGTCTCCTATTTCTCCTTCATGAAGCATCTTGTATGTTTTGTGATTAGTAGCGTACCATGAAGTTTCATAATTTGTCAATAGGTGAATATTGTGTTTCTCAGCTAATTCTTTCATTTTTTTTGCATGTAATAGGTTTACGGCAAGAGGCTTCTCAACCATTACATGAATTCCTAGTGGTGCGCACTTTTCAACTACTTCTAAATGTTCATAAATTGATCCAAATGCAGTTACAGCTTCTGGTTTAACTTCATCTATCATTTCTTCCATACTTTCAAAAACAATTTCCATAGAGTATCCATGTTGATCAGAATATCTCTGTGCCAGATCTCGATTTGGTTCAACAATTCCTACAATTTCTATATCGCCTCTTTCTGGTCTTCCTAAAATCCAATGTACATGGGTATGTGTTAGTCCGACCACGCCCACTTTTAAAGGTTTATGATCCGATTGTGACATTATTATTCCTGAACTAAAAAATATATTCACAAAAAATATAACTAAAGAAGCTGTTTTCATTATGATCTTTATCCAAATATTATATTTTCACAATATTCAATTCTCTTGATGAATTATTAAAAATATCTATTTACACAATAAAGTTCAAGTTACTAGCTTCATTTTATATTTATAATTTCTTACTGACACTTACACATTTTTTTTATAATTTCTAATTTCCTTTAATAATTAATATATCAAGACAATTGTATGAGTGATAAATTTTACAGAATCCCTATTGAAAGGCTATATAATTGGATTGTAGCTGATGAAAAAGAAGGTAAAATATTTGGATTATATAAGGAACTTCTTTTTACACCTAGAATAAACAAACCATTCCAGATGCAACGTTATGGACAACTTTTAGAAACTCCTCTTGGAGTTGCAGCTGGTCCTCATACGCAAATGGCCCAAAATATAATTTCCTCTTGGTTAGTTGGCGCAAGATACATTGAGCTTAAAACTGTACAAACTTTGGATGAGCTTGAAGTAACCAAACCTTGTATTGATATGGAAGATGAAGGTTACAATTGCGAATGGTCGCAAGAGCTTAAGATTAAAGACTCATATGATGAATACTTGAATGCTTGGATTCTTATTCATGTTCTCAAACATAAATTTGGGTGGAATGAAAAAGAAGCCGGCTTTATTTTTAATTTAAGTGTTGGATACAATTTGGAAGGAATTCTAAAACCAAATATTCAATGGTTTTTCGATAAGATGAATGATTGCAGTATTGAAAAAAATGAAAAAGTTGAAACTCTTTCTAAATTTTATCCAGAAATAAGAAATATTAACATCCCAAATCAAATCTCAAATAATATTACACTTTCTACCATGCACGGCTGTCCATCTGAAGAAATTGAAAGTATTGGTAAGTATTTAATTGAAGAAAGAAAACTGCACACAACTATTAAGTTAAATCCAACACTATTAGGTCCAGAGCGACTTAGATTTATTCTTAATGAAAAACTCGGTTACGAAGTAACTGTCCCAGATGAAGCTTTTGATCATGATCTGAAATATGATGATGCCTTGGCAATGATCAAATCTCTCCAAAAGTGTGCAACAGAAAATAATGTTGAGTTTGGACTTAAACTCACAAATACTTTGGAAGCATTAAATACAACTAATTGGCTTCCGCAAAAAGAAGGTATGGTTTACACAAGTGGACGTGCTTTACATCCTATCAGTATTAACCTTGCTGAAAAATTACAAAGTGATTTTGATGGAACATTAGATATTTCTTTCTCTGCTGGAGTTGATGCTTTTAATGTTTCAGATACTTTGGCATGTGATTTAAAACCAATTACAGTTTGTTCAGATTTATTAAAACCTGGTGGTTATCTAAGGTTGACACAATATTTTGAAGAAATGGATAAAAACTTCAAAAGCTTTAAGGCAAATAGTATAGATGATTTTATAACCAACGTTGCAGATAAAGAAGATGTTATTAAAGCTGGACTATCTAATCTAAGAAAATATTCAGTTTCTGTCATTGATCAAAAAGAATATCACAAATCAGATTTCCCACATGAAAATATAAAAACAAATCGAGAGCTTACTCCTTACGATTGTATTCACGCTCCTTGTATAGAAGCATGTGCAGTTGATCAAAATGTACCCGAATATATGTATCATACTGCCAATGGTGATTTTGATAAAGCATTCATAGTTATTTTAGAAGATAACCCTTTGCCAAATATTACTGGAAATGTTTGTGATCATTTGTGCCAGACCAAATGCACAAAAATGAATTACGATAATTCATTGCTAATAAGAGGAATCAAACGATTCAATTCGGAAAAATTCGATGGGAATTTAAATCTGATTGTTAAAGAGAAAAATGGTGTTCATGTTTCTGTAATTGGAGCTGGACCTTCAGGACTCTCATGTGCTTATTTTCTTGCTCTAGAAGGATTTGAAGTTGATATTTATGAGTCGAAACCATTTGCAGGTGGAATGGCTGCTGACTCAATTCCCTATTTCAGAATAACCGATGAACAAATTAAAGCTGATATTGACATTATTAAATCACTTGGCGTAAATTTTCATTTTGATCAAAATGTAGATCTTGAATTATTTGAATCAGTACAAAGTAAAAGTGATTATATCTACATAGGAATTGGAGCACAAAAAGGTAAAGAACTTAAAATAGCTGGCGAAGATTTAGAAAATGTTCACGACCAATTATCTTTCCTTTCCAAAGTTCGTAGAAATGAGAACGTAAATCTTGGAAAGAAAGTTGCAATTATTGGAGGTGGTAATTCTGCAGTTGATGCTGCAAGAACTTCAAAAAGATTGTTGGGTAAAGATGGTTCAGTTGCAGTTGTATATAGAAGAACTGTTTCTGAAATGCCAGCCGATGCTGAAGAGATTAAAGCTTTACTTGAAGAAGGAATTCATATTTTTGAACTAGCTGCTCCCCTTTCAATAAGTCAAAATGAAAATGAGTTAGAATTATTCTGCACAAAAATGGAGTTGGGCAAACCCGATGATAGCGGAAGACGAAGACCAATCCCAATAGAAGATTCGGGATATTCAATCAAGTTTGATTCTATAATAACTGCTATTGGTCAAGATACTATTCTAGATTTCTTGCCGGATGAAAAACTAATTATTCAAAATGTGAACGAAACTCAATATAAAAATATCTTTGCTGGGGGCGATGCAACAAGAGGTGCCGATTCACTCATCAATGCAATTGGCGATGGCAAAGATGCTGCCTTCTCTATAATAAAAAGAGCTGATAAAGATTTCAAAATATCAATTTCTAATAAGGAAGAAAAACTAAGTCCAGCTGAATTTCAGAAGAAACAAGCTTATAGAAATTACGGTGCAAAAATGCCTGAGCTTAGTTTGGAGAATAGAGATAGTTTTGATTTAGTTCATCCAAACCTTACTGATAAACAAGCTATGGTTGAAGCTGATAGATGCCTTTATTGTAATGACGTTTGTAATATTTGTGTAGGCGTGTGTCCAAATTTTTCTAATGTAGCTTTCGAAGCTGAAACTGAATCCTTTCCTATTTATAATTTGGAGCAAAATGGGAATGCAATTGATGTCGTCAAATCGGAAGATTTTAATATTACTCAGAGTAATCAAATATTTAACATAGGTGATTTTTGTAATGAATGTGGGAACTGCAATACATTTTGTCCAACAAGTGGAGAGCCTTACAAAATTAAACCGAAGTTTTATCTAACCGAGGAAAGTTTTAAAAGTGAAGATAATTGTTATTTATTAAAAGATGATTCCATTACTTATAAATCTGATAATAAAATTCACATATTAACGTTGAATAATGAATTGTTTATATATGAATCAGATGAGGCATTAGTTGAAATAGATGCAAATAATTATTCAATAATAAGTTCTAAAATTTTGATTGAAGAGATTAACGAGCTGAAACTAAGTAAAGCGACAGAAATGATTTTTCTATTTAAGAACTTGAAAAATAATTCAATTTTAAATCAATAATAGGAAGACTAATTTTCAAATCATATAGATTAACTAAAATTAATAATCTTAACATTTATTGTGTGAAGATAAATTAATTTTATGGATTTAAATGTTGTCATCTCAAACATGTATTTTGTGAGAGATCTTATAACTTCTAATGAGTAAAGATTTCTCAATCGCTTAAAAATCAAGCTCATTTCGAAATGACAAATATTAGTTTGATAATAATCAAGGTTACAATTAAGGCTAAACATGAAATTTATATTAAATAAAATAGATAAAGAATTTAACGGTGATCCAAAACTTTCTCTCTTAAAATATTTACGTGATGTAGAAGGAATAACTTCACCCAAAGATGGATGCTCCCCTCAAGCAAGTTGTGGAGCATGCACTGTAGAGTTAAACGGGAAAGCTGTACTTTCTTGTGTGATACCAATGAGCAAAGTAGAGAATGGAGAAGTTCTTACTATTGAAGGAATTGGGAATTACAAACAAGAAACATTTGCTAATGCCTTTGTTGAAAAAGGTGGAACGCAATGTGGTTTTTGTACACCTGGAATTGTAATGCAGTCAAAAGTTCTGCTTGATGAAAATGACTCTCCTACTGATAATGAAATTAAGAAAGCTCTAAATCCCAATCTTTGCAGATGCACTGGTTATACAAAGGTTATTGATTCAGTTCAATATGTAGCTGAAGCTTTTAGAGAGAATAAAGAAATACCTAAACCAAAACAACAAGCTCGAGTTGGGAAACGACAACCAAAGTATGATGCCGATAAATTAACATTAGGGCAAGCACCTTTTGTTGCCGATATTAAATTGGAAGGAATGCTTCATGGAGCATTAAAGTTTAGTGATTATCCAAGAGCAAAAGTAATTAAAATAAATACTGCTGAAGCTGAAAAGCTTTCCGGAGTTGTTAAAGTTTTTACAGTCAATGATATTCCAGGTAAGACAATTACTGGTTTAATTGTTCAAGATTGGCCAATGATGATTGGCGAAGGTCAAGAGACGCGTTATGTTGGCGATGTACTTGCTTCTATTGTTGCTGATACGGAAGACATTGCAAGAGAAGCTGTAAAGTTAATTGAAGTTGAATACGATGTTTTAGAACCATTAACTGATATGGAGAAAGCATTAGACTCAGATGCTCCGCAAATTCACAAGAAAGGGAATTTACTTTCTGAGACTATTGTTGATCGTGGGAATCTTGACCAA
>Ga0209633_10003432_pt1 | contig 14646 bp, 18 predicted proteins | sample Cruoilmetagenom1_FD_187290 | JGI IMG/M metagenome (GOLD analysis project Ga0209633, IMG submission 187290) | Oil polluted marine microbial communities from Coal Oil Point, Santa Barbara, California, USA - Sample 1 (SPAdes) (version 2) | ecosystem: Environmental > Aquatic > Marine > Oil seeps ... | reverse complement strand
GTTGTAAGAGCGCGTCAGTTGAGTCAAGCGACGATGGGCAATATCCGCCAAAACCTCTTTTTCGCGTTTATCTACAATGCGCTCGGCGTGCCTGTCGCCGCGGGTGTTCTTTATCCGGTGTTCGGACTGCTCCTGAGCCCGATGATCGCTGCCGCCGCGATGAGTTTTAGTTCGGTATCTGTTATCGGCAACGCTCTGCGCCTGCGTAGGTTGAAGTTGTGAGCGGGGATTTTGCACATGGCGAGACTAGGTCGCACACGCCGCCATTGGGGCACAAGGCGCTAACGCCGTTTTATGATTTCGTGATTGCGCTGCTCACGCGAGAACGCAAATGGCGCAATGCATTTGTTCGTGAGATTTCACCTGGACCAGGTGATAAGATCATCGACATAGGCAGCGGTACCGGCAGCCTTGCAATCGCAATTCACAAAGTCTCGCCCCAAACTGCCTATTACGGAATCGACCCAGACGCTGATGCGGTTCAAAAGGCGAGAACAAAAGCAGCGCACGCTCAGTCGAATGCAAAGTTTGATGTCGGATATTTCTCGTCCGATATGGCTCGCTTTGATGGACCATTTGACAAGATCATCAGCAGTCTCGTTTTGCATCAAGTTCCTGTCGCTGAAAAACGAAGGATCATTGAGGAAATTTTCGAGGCCGTAAAGCCTGGCGGTTCGGTTCACATTGCCGACTATGGATTACAGAAGGAACTTCAACGGCTACTTTTTCGCGTGACGGTGCAGGCGTTGGACGGCATCGAAGACACCACACCAAATGCAGAAGGGATCATTCCTGAACTGTTAAGCGCAGCCGGCTTTACGAATGTTGCCGAGGCGATTCGAATACCGACCTTAACCGGAACAATATCGATATATTCCGGGCGGAGGCGTCAGCTGACCGAGAATTAATCGCTACTCACGAATAGAGTGCACATTCGCGCGGCCTCCAAAGCGCTAGTCCGTGTCTTGTGACAACGCCTTCCAAAACTCGTGAACTGGGTTGTGCCCGTTTGTTACGGGTAGAGCGGCAGCGTGTCGCATCGCGGCCGATTCAACCATTGCCTGGAACTCCATATCGGAAATTTCACCAGCAATAATGCTGCGAATGATCTGACAGCCGTACTGTTGGTCACAGCGCTTGATATCAAACGCGCCTTCTTGCGCTTTCTCAACAAGGTCATCAATCACATCTAATCTTCCGTTGCTTCTCTTTATGATTTCCATCTTAATTGACCCATTAAACGGGCCGATTTTTTCCAAAACTTCTTCAGCTTCGCTTCCTTTAAACGTAGTCGCCAGTCTCGACATCATTGCAACGCTGTTCGTGCCATCTCCGGCGCCTAACTGGTTTTGTATGCATTCAGGTAGTGAAGCGATATTTAAGTATTTCCTCACGGTCGCTTCTGATAAACAGGCTTCTCTTGCAACAACGGAAACGGATTTAAATTTATCGTGAAGCGTTTTAAGGGCGTTAGTTTTATCAATAGGGTGCATGTTTGCGCGTTGTAGATTCTCAGCAAGTGAAATATTTAGCGCATCAACATCGTCAACATCCTCCAAGATTACGCATTCAACGTTATCAAATCCAAGTTGTTTGCAAGCGAGGTATCGTCGTTGCCCTGCTACGATTTCATATTGATGATCACTGACCTGGCGAACCTCTAAAGCTTGCCGAAGGCCGAGCTTCGCGATGCTCCCTGCTAAATTCTCGATTCGACTGTCTTCCTGACCGTCGTCCAAATTCTTTCGAATGTTTTGTTTTGAAAGAATGAGATCGTCGACAGGAATGCCTATTCTCTGGATGGGCATGGGTAAACTCCTTTACACAACAGATTTGCAAATGTAGAATATATTCCGTGGATTAATATTCCGCAAATTGATTCTGCTTCATGTATGGAATCACGGCGACTCATTGCACGAAACCTTAAGGAAATTAGGCTTTCCAGGCGTCTTTCACAGGAAGCGTTGGCGCTGAAGGCTGAAATCGATCGCACTTATGTGAGCGGCCTTGAGCGGTCTATTCGTAATCCGTCAGTCGATCTTCTTGATAAGCTTGCAGCAGTGTTAAACGTAAAGACAATTGAATTTTTTAAGGAAAATGTGGCCAATCCTGCGCCGCCGCCTTTGCCGCGCGGTCGCCGCCAGAAAATAGAAATGAAAACGGCAAAAAAAACGAAGAAAAATGTGTGAAATAATCTCTATCTGAAACGCCGAACATAATGCGCCACATAATCGTTTCTAAAATTGAATATATTTCCAATTTTACAATCGTTTCCTGGAGCGTTTTCTTTTTCGTTTTAATTCATCTTCCCTGAGGAACTCTATTTCCAATCGAATGTCGTTTTTTGGTGTAAAAACGAGTGGAACGCCGATCGAAATTATGCCCGTTAAAACCATCTTTTTTCTGTATAGTATCATCACATAATATTCTTGCTCACCAAATTCTCCTCTGAGATAAGTTTCTAGATCTTCAAACGGCGTTACGTTTTTCAAAATTGCCGGCTTGATAATTTTTCCGCCAGAGAACCAATATACGTACATTCTGTAGAGAGGGTTTTCTTCCCACAAAATTGTGTAGAAGCGTTCCATTTTCCGTTCATCGCCATAAATATAGTTCATATACGGATAATGGTGTGGGGCGTAGCGATTTCAATGAAGAGCGGTCCGAATATTGTTACTTACCGGCAACAGCCTCACCTAAACAAACAGCAAATAGATTGCTTCGGTGTGTTCCGGTGTGTTGGGGGTGTGTACCCTAGTGCTACACACCCATGTAGCTAGAGTGTGTTCGCACAGAAGGCCTTTCAATGATCTTGACCAAAGGCTTGCAGTAGGCGATCAACAGTAAGCCTCTCAAAATAAAAGAGCAGATATTCTCTCAATTGATGGAGGACTCTGTTCATGCCCTCGAAAGCCCTTACTTCGGCCAATGACAACGGGGAATCGCCTAAAATTCGCCTGGAGGTTGCGGAGTTCCCGCCTTTGAACATCGTTGAGGTGGCAATTTTCGATGCTTTGATCTCCAATATTGCGGCGTTGGTCGCTAACGATAACGATCCGCCGCCCATCGAGGAGAAAAGCCCATGAAGCGCTGTGCAATTTACGCCCGCGTTTCGACGCCAAGGCAGGCCGAGCAAAAGATATCGATTCCGGACCAGCTGCGGCGCATGAAGAAATACGCCAAAGCACGGGATTATGAAGTCGCGGCAGAGTTCATTGAAAACGGCGTCAGCGGTCGCGATGATCGCCGTCCTCAGTTTCAGGCAATGATTGACGCAGCGTGCAGGAAACCACATTCCTTCGATGTTATTCTCATTCATAGTTTCTCGCGGTTCTTCCGCGACGAAGTTTCTTTTGAACTCTATCGGCGCAAACTTGAGAGGCACGGTGTTATAGTGGTTTCTATCACTCAGGAAATGAGTGAAGGACCGGGCGGCGAACTTACAAGGCGCATTATTGCGCTGACAGACGAAATGCGCAGCAAGGAAGATGCAAAACATGTCTTGCGCGGCATGCAGGAAAATGCCCGGCAAGGATTTTGGAACGGGGCGGTGGCTCCGTTTGGCTACAAAGCTGCTGCGGTGGAGAAGCGCGGCGACAAAGTCAAAAAGAAACTCGTTATCGATCTGAAAGCGGGGGAAGTCGTCAAATTGATCTTCAAATTGTTTCTAGAAGGCGATGGCGATACTGGTCCGCTCGGCGTCAAGCATATTGCGAAATGGCTGAATGCACGGGGTTACAATACACCTACAGGAAAGGCGTTCTACACGAGTCGCATTCATGCGATTCTGACAAATGAAACTTATACAGGGACAGCCTGGTTCAATCGAAAAGACACAAAGACTGGCGAAATCCGTCCGCGCGACGAATGGATCGGATATCCCGTTCCGCAGATCATTCCCGAAGAGACGCTTCAGCGCGTGCAAATGCTTTTGAGCGCCAGGAGGCCGTCAAAGACGCCGCCACGGCTTTCAACAAGCAATGTGCTTTTGACCGGCGTCGCCGTCTGCGAGGGGTGCGGGCGGCCGCTGGTGATGACCACGGGCAAAGGCGGCGCTTATCGCTATTACCGGTGCGCCGGGAAGCATCTCAAAGGCGAATGTGACGGCGATCTTGCGATAGCGATCCGTGAGGAAAAGCTTGACGAGCTGACGCTGAATGCGCTCACGGACCGATTGATCACTCCGAAACGAGCGCAGGCGATTGTCGCCGCCGTTGCAAAGAAACGAGAAGGCGGACGAAGCGAGGCAAATCAGGCACTCGGCCAATTGCGTGGCCAACTCGGGCACGTAAATAAGCGCATCCGTAATCTGCCCGACGCGCTCGCTGATGGCCTCATGGGCGAAACAGAACTCTTCAAAGAAAAGATGGCTGAAGCTGAGGCGGAGCGGGAGGAACTGTTGCGGCTGATCGAGGCCCAAGAATCGCAAGTCCGAGAGTCGCTAAAGCCGATCACCATCGATCAAGCCAAGATCGCTTCTGCTAATTTAAAACGTCTGATCAAAGACGCACCAGCAGATTTAAAGAAGCGCTATGTGCGCGCATTCGTCTCCGAAATTGTCGTCGGCAAGTCCGAAATCGTGATCTCCGGACCGAAAGACGCGCTCGCAGAAGCCATCGCGGGCGAGCCGTTGACAAATCTCGCAGCCGCTTCAGGACCGGTTCGCAGTTTGGTACGGGAATGGCGCGCCCAGAGGGAGAAAGTTTAAACTCCCTATTTGAAGTCCTAGCCGACTGGGAACACCAACTAAAGCACGAAAATATCAATTTTGAGGAGCTGGGCCTATGAGCAGCGCCTTAAATCATACTGTATCTGTGACTTTTGCGAACGCCAGCGCCATTGCCGAGAAAAAGCCAGCCTTGCGGGCACAACCCCGTAAACGGCCTGCGCCGTTCTCCCTGCGGCTTTCCGATGCCGAAAAACGTCAACTGATGACCGATGCCAATGGCCAGCCGCTTGGCGCATATATCCGCACGCAATTGCTTGGCCGCAAAGCCGAGAAACGTCAGGGCGGGCATAAACTCATCAAGGATTACGAGAAGCTGGCGATAGTCCTGGCGGCGCTGGGGCGCTCTCATCTTTCTTCGAACCTGAACCAGCTAGCAAAAGCGGCCAATATCGGGACGCTACCTTTGACGCTCGAAGTCTCGCAAGAGTTGTTGGAGGCCTGCCAGCAGATTCGGGAAATGCGTGAGGTTCTAATCGCAGCGCTAGGGATTAAGCCGGAGGACGGCGAATGATACTTGTGGGTAATCAGCGCGGCGGCGGCAAGAACCTCGCCCTGCATCTGCTCAAGGAAGAAAACGACCATGTGCAGGTGCATGAAGTGCGTGGTTTTGCGTCCACAAATTTGATGGGGGCACTCAATGAAGCCTATGCGCTGAGCCGGGCCACAAAATGCCGTCAATATCTGTTTTCGCTATCCCTCAACCCGCCGCCGCAGGAAAATGTTGCGACTGACGACTTCGAAAGCGCGATTGAACGGGTTGAAGGAAAGCTTGGTCTGCGCGGCCAGCCCCGCGCGATTGTCTTTCATGAAAAGGAAGGCCGCAGGCATTGTCATGCAGTGTGGAGCAGGATCGATCATGAAAACATGAAAGCTATCCCGCTGCCCTTCACCAAACGCAAGATGCAAGAGATCGCCCGCGACCTGTTTCGTGAGCATGGCTGGGAAATGTCGCGCGGACTGCGAGATAGCTGCGAGCGCGATCCACGAAACTTCACCCTTGCCGAGTGGCAACACGCCAAACGTTTTGGCAATGATCCCCGCGCCATCAAAGCGTCTATTCAGGACGCATGGGCGGAATCGGATTGTTCTGTCTCTTTTGGTCATGCACTGAATGCCAAAGGCTATTGGCTGGCGCGTGGGGATCGTCGCGGCTTTGTCGCAATAGATGTTCATGGCGAAGTCTATTCGCTCGCCCGGCAAGCGGGGGTAAAGGCCAAAGTTTTGCGCGAGCGTTTGGGTAATCCCGATAGCCTGCCGAGTGTTACTGAAGCGAAGGCGCGCATGGCCTCGGAGATGTTGCCGAAGCTCAAATCGTATCAGCAGGAGCTTAGCGCACAGGCAATCAAGCGCAAAGAAGAGTCCGAACGCATGCGCGTGGTGCTTACTGCACGTCAGAAACAAGAGCGCGACGCACTTAATACGAAGATAGAGCAGCGCCGCGTGTTGGAGATACAGCATCGCCAGGCACGATTCAGGAAAGGCCTTGGCGGTGTTTGGGATCACTTGCGCGGGGAAAGCAAACGCATTCGCAAAGGCAATGAGTGCGAGGCGCTGCAATCCATGTTGAGAGATCGCGCCGAAAAGGACGCGATCATCTTCAAACATTTGGAGCAACGCCAACGCTTTTCTCTAAAAATACGTATCGAGCGTGCCAAAATTACCGAACAAAAGCAGGGAATTCGGCGCGAACGCGAAAACTTTCAGGAAATGAAAACGCCGCAACAAGACTACGCAGAAAAACGCCGCGCTTATGTTGAGCAGTGCAAGCAGCAAAGGCCCGCGCGTAAACGCGGACCAACGCGAGAGCGCTAGTGCTGCCAAAAAATATGCACTTCTTCAAAGCCGGTTTCGATTGACAAGATGTCGTTGATTTCAAGATCACGCGCCATGCGGTCATAATCTATATAGAATTCTAACGATGAGGGAATTTCTGTTGTCTGCTCAGTCAGCTCTTGTGCAAACTCAGCAACAGATTTCAACTCGCCGTAGTAGTGATCATTAAACGCGTTTTCTGCATCATCTAAATTGCCGTAATATCCAAGCAGCTTACCGCCAAGCGCCCCGTTGTCGCTTATAAACTGCGCCAGGGCTACAACATTGTGAATGCTGGAATATTCTTCAACACTCGCACCTTCAAAGCCTTCATAGCCATGTATTGCGAATTCTTCTGCGTTAGGAATAGGCGATGCCTTCAACATCGCTTTGATATCATCCCGGATTGCAGCCTCCTCCTGACACGCATCAATCCAACGGCCATGTAACTGACCGTTATTGTATGCGGCCAAACAGGCAACATAGATTCTAATTTCTCCTTTTTGTTCTGACATTTCTTTTCCCTTCCTTTGGGTATGGGTTGCACATGCAACCTCTGCCCTTTGGCGAAAACGGGGTGTGCAAGCGGAAGGAAAAATTGACGGCGGGCGCAGCCGCTTCGCGGCGAGCCTCGGGAGACCGTTCTATTTTTGCTGAAGCGCGCTGAGGGGCTGGCCCCTAAGTTTTTTCGCGCGAAGGATCGAAGCCTTCTGGTCAAGACCGCCATTGCGGGCTTGATTTACGAGAGCCTGCTCCGTTAGGACGCGCTAGTCATTATCGGCTGGAAAGCGATTTATACCACTTACGGACGGTATTACCGCCCACGTTTTCGTCGTATTTAAAACACTCCGCGAGTGCGTCGATAGAGGTGGTCACACCAGTCAGAACTGCGGCAGACAAACTGCTACCAGAGCCAGTCTCGTAGTGGCTGACCCAGTTTCCGACAATCGCAGGAACATGTACGGTCGCGAGATCTTGTTTTTGCTGTGCATCAAGAATCAGTGCCCCTGCCTGATCGTGAAGATCGACTGCCGCCTTGATCGCATCGAGGCAATTCCCAACCATCCTATTCGTATCTTTAATGGCGAAATCGATTGGAACGGGAATGGCCACACGCCGGATGATTTGCTGCAATTTGTACTCAAGATACTGACGGATCAGTGGTTCGGCTTCCGAAACCTGTCCGGCGGAAAGAAGCGTGCCGATTGTCGTTTTTAGCCGATCCGCACCTTGTGTCTGGCTCAATACTGCGCCCATGGGCGGCGAACCCTGTAGTTTGTTGTGATGCCATCCGTCAGTGCTGCCGAGTCGGTCGAAATATTTTTCCAGCAGCCCATCGTGGCTAAGGATGATAAATTGCAACCCCGCAGCATTTTGCGGGCACTGTAGCTTTGTTCGTATAAGCTCCATTAAAAAATATTGGTGTCCCGCATCGAAGCTGGAAGTTACGTCGTCGAGCACGATGAAACGCGGGATGCCTGTGTGACTTTGAGCGGCAGCCAAGAAAACCGAAATAGCGAGGGCATTACGGTAGCTTTCAGAAAGCAGCGCTCGCGCCGAAAGTTTATGCTGCCCGTGAAAATCACTTAACTGAACGTGCAAGTCCTGTTTTTCGTCGGCACGCTGCAGGTCTGGCACAACATCACCGACTTGCATGATATCTTTGAACATCGACTTATACTCCGCATCAATTGCGGCAATTCGATCCTTCGACAATGCGGACTCTGCTTCCGAAAACAGCCCTGCCGCCTTGGTGATAAAGTTCTGCCAGCGTTCGCGAATATCAAGTCGCGATTGCAGCGCGGATTCTACTTTTTGTTTTTCACGGTACTGTGTGAGAGCTTCTCTGAACTGGCGGGCATATTCAATCTGCTCGGTAAGCTGTACGAGCGACGCTGGCAATTCGGCTTCCAATTTTTCTTTTCGGTCGCCCAACTCCTGAATTAGCGTCGATGCCTTCGTGATTAGGTCGTTAGTCCAACTTATGACTTCGGCAAGATCGTCTTTCGAGATATCGCCTGAAGTAAACTTTGAATTCAGATTGCTGAGCTTTCGGTTCTGTGGATCGATAGCAAGTATCGTGGTTTCTTCGTAGGCCGAGAAGCAATCCTTCCATGACGACGCCTGCCAGAAATCCTTGATTTCGTGCGTCTTAGCCGCCGCGTCTTTATACTGCGTGAGTTGACCGCCAATATGTGCACTAATCGATGACGCAAGCTGGCTTTCGCACAGAGGACACTGATTGTCTTCTGTCCAGATGCCCTTTTCGATGACCGTTTGCGCAGACTGGTATAAGCGCTTGAACAGATCGCCTCGTGTAGCAGCAAGCAGAGCATCGCGCTCTCCAATAAGTGCGCCCAGTTTTTGTTGCTCGACCTGTATTGTGGAAAGGTCGTGCACAGCTAACGCTTCTAGCTTTGCGATACCCTGAATGACTTGTTCCAATTCTCGGCGCTTATCGCCACCTTCTGCGGTCTTGATTTCATTTTTTATTTCCTCGAAATCGATTTCATCCAGGCTCTTGCCTTGGACATGGGACTTAAGCAGTTCGATCCCAGCGAGGGCTTTTACAATTTCGCCTGCATAAGTGTCGAGTTTGTCGATGTCGGTGGCAGGGTTGCCCATCACCTTTTCATAGCTCGCTCGTATGCCTGTAAGAGCTTGCGCTGCACCTTGCTGTGCCGATTTAATATTGGCCTTAAGTACTTTGATATCGAGGTCTGTATTCAACGCACGGGTATCGGAAATTGCTTGCAGGCCTTGCCGGCGATCAGAGTATTCGGACAGTCCTAGCAGCGCAGAGAAAGTTCGTCCGCGCTCCAACGGAGACTCCTCGATGAAGCGGGCAAAGGTTCGATAGTCGAGGAGTGCAAAATCCTCTCTAAGAGAGAGCAAAAAGCCATCGGGGTCTGTGTACCCACTTGGGCTGATCACGGCTCGGTTGCCCGCCCCGTCGCGCTGAACGCGGATCGTTATGGCTTGACCGCCATCGTCTGGGAGGAATTCAAGATCTATTACAGCCGCATTCTGTGAATGGAAGCGGTTGCAATAGTACTCTTGGGGCTTTTCCTGCGCTTGCAAGGAGTCAAGTTTTGGAACGGTATCGAAGATAGCATAGCACAGCGCTTCGAATATTGAGCTTTTGCCGATTCCATTGACTGCGAATACGGAGTTCACAGCATCGGGTTTGAAACGTATATCTAGGGGCGTTCCTTCATTATTAATTCCTCGGAATCCTTCAAGTGTTAGCCTCGTAAGGAAATAGCGCGCCATGCTCATTCACCCCCGGAAGGATCGGAGGATGCAATCAGAGTGTCGAGAGCATCCGCAATAGCGGTATTAAACGCCACACGTGCGTTCGTGTCTCTCTCGCCTTCGCGAACAATCTGTTTCAGTGCGTCTGCGTTGGTTCGCAAAATATTGGCGAGTTCTTCGTCGATCCCTTTCGAGGCATCTAGGAAGGCTTCAAAATTTTCATCAAAGCTCTTGGTTCCATCGAACGAGAAGTTCGCCATTACGTTTTTCCTATGTAATCCGACTACTCCCGATAGTCTCGTATTGCTTTTTTATCGAGCTTCTTAGCTGGGACCAGCCGATAGTGACGTTCTTCAACAACCCTTATTTGATCGTCTTGTAGCGTTAACTCGAAAAGCGCGACGACTTGATCGCCCATAAACTGCGCGGAAATCGCCCGGCAGCGCATTCCAGGAAATTTTTCTTCGACGAACCTGACATCTTGCGTCGTTTGAACGATGCCGATCTGATCCTTGCCGCCTTTCGCCTGAACCGGAACGACGTAGTGGCAACCTCGCGTATCGAGCCCTACATAGAGTTCGTCGATTTCGATTTGGCCGATGCCTTTGACGGTCGTGCGAAGGTGGTTTTGCAGGCTGTAGGTTGTCAGACTGAGAAATGTGTCGATGAGCCGGTTATATCTAACAATAGCCAGAAGCGCTTGCTCATCGTCAAGCGCATAGGCTCTTATTAATTCTGGCGTAGCATCCGGAATGTCTATTGTCGCAAGATTGGGGTTGGGCTCGATTCTTGTAGCTGGCACCAATTTGAAGCGATAGCGCGCGCGTCCTGCTCCCTCGATTATCCATTCCAGCCCTTCGGGTTGAGTTTCGAGGATATTCATGGGCAACGGACGGCGGTACCGGTAACTGTACGGAACATCGCCTGGGTTTAAGTCAAGGGTCGGAGCGAGCAAATCTTTTGCTGCAATAATCTCTCGGCGGATGAATTCGAATTCTGTCGTACCGACCTTGAAGTGCTCAAAAAAAATCTTGTCGATAATCTGGTCGTATGCAGCAGTGTTTTTCTTAGCCATGTGCTGCCTGACCCGCGAGCCGTTCGCGTTCGATATCGATTTGCTTGCGTTTTTTTGCTCCGCTTTTTTGGTCTCTACGGCTTGGCGGGGCCTTTACGCCGAAATGAATGGAAGCTTTAGATAAATCGAGAGTAAGTAAGTTCTCGTCACCCAGCTTAAACACTTTAGATGGCCTGTTGGGTTCGGCTCCGAGGGCTTTGATGACTTGTGTTGCTATCGCTCTTGCTAGAGGTGGCGGTACGGCATTTCCTATTTGGCGGGCACCATGCCATTTGGTCACGTTAAAGCGAAACCAATCTGGAAAGCCGTGGAGACGAGCCATCTCTCGAACTGTGACACACCGGTCGTATCGGTAGTGAATCGGCCTCGGGCTGGTGAACGCACCACGCGCGCCATCAGTACCTGCACGTAATGTATTAGACACACCATTGTTAGGCAGCTTAAAGAACCGACTAATCGGCTCAACGCCCCCCGGTTCCGTCTCCGAAAAACGCAGCCGGGAGATGTCGGTATGGCCAGTGCGCGCGCTCGACGTAAGAACACCGGGTTCCCAATCGCGCACATATCCAAAGCGCCAGGCATCGTTGGTCATGCCACGCAGTTCCGCGGCATATTCCGAAGGCTCGCCGAAGGACTTAGTCTGCACGGCGTCGGATTCCAGCAGTGTCCGAAACCGATCAGAATCTGGCAAATCTCCCAAAGCATCGGTGCAACTGGGACCGAATGGAAGATCGTCGAATTTTGGCTTTCGACCGGACAAATTCGTTATGGGATCGGGATATTCGGGAAGCGACTCTCCCTTCCTGCATCCCATCAGGAAAAGACGTTCGCGAAATTGCGGAGTGTTATAATTACCGGCATTCAAAACTTGCCAAGGGATACGGACGTCATATCCCGCAAGATCGAAAGCCGTAACCAACTCATTCAGAAACGTCTTGTGTCTGCCGACTGTCAGCCCCTTTACATTTTCGAATATGAAAGTGCGAGATTTCAGTTCGGAGACAATCCTGACGAAATCGAGAACGAGCTTGTTGCGTGGATCTTCCAAAGCCCGGTGCCCGATCAAAGAAAATCCTTGGCATGGCGCGCCGCCAAATACGCAATCGATTTGTCGGTTTCCGATTCCGGCGCATTCGCGAATTTTGCGGCCGCTTAGACCCTCAACGCTATGGGGTATGACTGCCGTTTCTGGAAAATTGAATTTATGGACTGCGCAGTGAACCGGATCGATCTCGACGGCTGCGGCGATATCGAAACCTGCCTGCTCGAAGCCGAGACTCAACCCCCCTGCGCCTGCAAATAAATCAATCCCGATCAGCCTCATAATAAAGTCATCCCCAATATCCTATTGATTCGTCTGTCATTTTACAGCACCGAAGCGCGCGTGTCGATCGCCTATCACGATTCATCCACAAAGGCTCTCAATTGCGTCCTGAGTGCGTCTAAGTCCTTTGTCTGGCATTGCCAGACCACGAAAACCTTCCAGCCTAGCGATTCTAGTTGTTCTTTTTTTGTTCTATCACGTCTTGCGTTAGCTTCAAGTTTGGGTTGCCAATAGTCGAGGCGGGACTTCGGAAGCTGGCCTTTCGCGCATCCGTGGTGATGCCAGAAACACCCATGCACAAAAATCGCTTTGCGATATTTCGGAAGAACAATGTCCGGGCGACCAGGCAAGTCTTTGCGATGCAACCGGAACCGATAACCCATTTTGTGCAGCAAGCGCCTCACGATCAGTTCCGGGCCGGTGTCTTTGCTTTTGACTGCCTGCATGATGCGGCGGCGTTGATCTTGGCTGCGCGTATCCATTTCGAAATATCATACGGCTGAACCGCCAATCTTTCGAGCGGAAAAGCTTAGGCACATTTAATCCGCGCAAGGTTGGTCGATGGGTTTCCAAAGGGAGAGTGAATCCTCCCTTGGACATGGAGGTGTCGGAGAGAGCAGGAACGCTCCTCTGACTGGCGGGTGTCGGGGGGCCATTACCCTGACGAGTGGGTTTCAAGGTGGGCGCGATAGCCCCCTGATCTTCCTGAAAGGATCGATGGGTGCAGGGAGAGCGAAGTCTCCCGCGAGTGGTTGAACGGCGAAACGTTCTGTTGGCGCATGATGGCTCAATGCCTGAAATGCGCCAAGGCCAGAAAGGATGCAACGGAAAACGCGCAGCGGGTTTTCCTTGCCAAGATAGCGCGCGGTAGTACGCGCGCACATCTTGCGTAATTCGCTAACCCCTCAACCAAGCTCAAATGTACTACAAAAAGCTCTTTGTACTACCTGAAGACGAAAAACGCTCCGCATGGTTTCGCCCTCTTCCGTATGCCTGCCTATTGAACATGAGACGAACCAACCATAACTGTTACCCGGTCTAAACGCTGCCCGTTAGATGATGAGGAATCAGCTATGGAAGCTATATTCGGCAAGGCCGCCGATCTGGCAATCGGTGAATTCATCCGCAAATTTCAGGAGCGAAGGAAGCTGCGAAAAGCTTTCGAATCGCAAAAACGCAGAATTGCGCATGTCGCGGTCACCAACGATATTGTAGGAGCGCTACAAGCGCTGCGAACATTCTTGATCGAGCATAATCTGATCGATGCTGAATCGTTGCGCCCGTTCGTTGAGAAATGGCTAAACGATCCGCGTGTTATTATAGGCGGTAATGCACCCAATGCGTTTAGCCCGGTGGAATTTTCGCTGCTAAATACGGAATTGCAGGCGCTGAAAATCTGAAACGCGCAGGTAGTGGCCACATGCGATAATGCGGAGCCGGGCCATCGGCGCCGCATTTCGCGGAAGTGAAATATTAGGTTTTTGCTAGGCCGCGTCTTTTGAAAGCGGAAGCTCGGCCTGATCCTGCTTCAACGGCATCAGGAACAAAACACCGTCCTTGAGATCGGTCGGCACGATCTGGAACTTGGCGATCATGCCCTTTTCGGCATCCAGGCGATTGAAGACCGCGCCGATCTCGATGGGATAGCCAAGAACGGAATGGCCATTGTTATCGGTTCCTGTGCGCGGCGCAAAGCCAAGGCGGTAGGCTGGTTTTTTTGATGTGTTTTGCGTTTCATTTGACATTGTTTTTTCCTTTCAACTTTGGACCGGAGAAATTTCCGATCCATGAAAGGCGAAAAGCCGGAACACGCTGCCGATCTGTCATGACCCACACGATTGCGCGGGCCGGTCATTGACAGGCCGAAGGGCATCGGCGGCGTTTACGGCAGGATTTCAGGAATTAAATCGGAAAATATTCCGGCACGGCGGAAAGGACATCCGCTCAAACGACCAAAGCCACAAAAGCAAGGAACGGCTCTATTCAGCGTCTTTCCTGCGCACGAACATGTTTTCCTCGTCGCCGTCTTCCAGAAGATAGACCCTCGGACCCCGCCGAAAGAGCGTTTGCGCCTTTGGAAATTCCTTGGTCAAAGTCTCGGCGAAGGATTTAAACAACGCGCTGCCAAACTCTGCATCGGCTTCGCTGCAATCCATGCGGACATACAATCGCACTTCGCTGTTGTCGCGTGGTCCCCGTGTCAAGTCACGCGGCCAGTCGTCCGCCTGCTCGTCGCGCTTCAATTCACGCAGCTTACCGTCATCAGACATAGCGCCCTCCCAATAAGGAACGTTTTTGTCAATGCAGCGGCGCTGCAAAAAATTTGCGCTATTTGCTGTTGAATCAGCGCGCTTTGCGTGCTTATGATCCGGAATTGCAGGAACCCGTACCGGGGGCAAACACCCCGGACAAAAACGTTCCTTTTTGTCAGCCTGCGGCGGCATAAAGGAA
>Ga0209633_10003430_pt1 | contig 14653 bp, 16 predicted proteins | sample Cruoilmetagenom1_FD_187290 | JGI IMG/M metagenome (GOLD analysis project Ga0209633, IMG submission 187290) | Oil polluted marine microbial communities from Coal Oil Point, Santa Barbara, California, USA - Sample 1 (SPAdes) (version 2) | ecosystem: Environmental > Aquatic > Marine > Oil seeps ... | reverse complement strand
CATAAACGACTTTTCTTGAAGCCCTATTCGCTCTTGTTTAAAAAACACAGGACCCTTTGAAGAAAATTTAACACCGATTGCTGTAAAAATATAGAGAGGCGAAAGAATAATTAATGCCAAACTTGAAGCAATAACATCAAATATTCTTTTAACAGATTCTTGCCATGCAGGCATCAAAGCATGAGAAATTATTATTAAAGGAGTACCCAGAAAACTGGACATTCTGACTCTTCCTGTTAAAACATCAATTAAACCCGGGATAACTTTTGTAACTACATTAACACGTTGAAGCTTATTTATTATTTTTTCAATCTCCTCATGTTCAGATGATTCAATTGCAATAATAACTTCTTCAATTTTATTTTCTTTTATAATAGTCTCAACATCATCCAAACTACCTAAATGATCTAAATGTTTACTTAGAACAGCATCTTTTTTATTAAATATATTAATGAACCCGACAAACCGATAACCATACTTTTCTTCTTGAGATGTTAATTGATTATATAAATTTAATGCTTTACCATTACTGCCGATTAACAAAGTATTAAAACCGATTTTGCCGGTTTCAATTCTCTTAACAGTTATACTTGTAATTATTAATCTGGGGATGTATGTAAAAGTAAAATGAATTAACAATAAAGCTCCTGAAGAGGCATAATAATCTTTATATGAAAAAACAACATCATCTAAGATAAGAACAAAGAATATTATTATGACACCAAATAAAACAGTAATGAATGTTTGTCCGATTTCTTGCAATCTTGATTTTCTGTATACATTTCGATAATAACCGAATGCAGAATAAATCATTAACCAAAATAAAGGGATTCCTAATAAAGCAACGAAGAAATTGAAATCATATTCAATATTAATGTGATAGCCGTAATTTGCTGATTCAATATAGTGTTTACGAAATAAGTAAAATAAAAACCACGCTAATGATGCACTTACATAATCGGATAAAATATATTTTAAAGTTTGGAGTTTTTTATTCATTAAAACTTAAAATTATAATGTAAGTTTCTGAGAATTTGTTGTTAATTATATTAAACGCAAAATAATAATATTGATTGTGAAAAAACGAATTTTTATTCTTAAATTTTAATAAAAAAATTATATATACTTTTACAAAAAAGAACAAAAATTTCAAATGACTGATTCATACAAACATAAAGGATTAAGAAAACGATTGGTTGAAACTATAAAAAATAAAGGTGTCAAAAATCAAGACGTTTTAGATGCCATAATGAATGTTCCGAGGCATCTTTTTATGGCAAAAGGATTTGAGGAACGCGCATATCAAGATAATGCCTTCCCCATTGCAGCCGACCAAACAATTTCTCAACCTTATACAGTTGCTTTTCAAACAAATCTGTTAGATATTAAAAAAAGAGATAAAATTTTAGAAGTCGGAACAGGTTCCGGTTATCAAGCTGCTGTTTTATTGGAATTAGGCGTTAAGTTATATACCATAGAAAGACAAAGAGAGCTTTTTCAATCTTCTCAAATATTGTTAAAAAGACTAAACTATAATCCTTTTTGTTATTATGGCGACGGCTATAAAGGATTACCGACTTATGCTCCTTTTGATAAAATTTTAATAACTGCAGGTGCTGAAGAAGTTCCTAAAGAACTGTTAAAACAACTAAAAATCGGAGGGACTTTAGTTGCCCCGATCGGCCCGAGACATACGCAAGACATGTTAAAAATTACAAAAGTTGATAATCAGAAATTTAAAAAAGAAAGTTTTGGTAAATTTGTTTTTGTTCCGATGTTAAAAGGAAAAAATTAATTTATATCCGTTAAATTATTTATCAACTTTTCATTTTTATTCTCAATAGATTGAAATATCTCTCTTTCAAATTCTTGAAAATCTTTACTTTGCTTTGTATATTTTATTTTTCCTTCTTCCAAATAATGAATATAATCACAAAGATTTGTTAAAGTTTCAATTATATGTGAAGTGATAATAATTGTTTTTCCGGCTTCTTTTAAACGCAACAGTATTAATCGAATTATTCTGCTTGTTTCTATATCAAGCCCGTTAAACGGTTCGTCTAAAATTAAAATTTGCTTATCTTGTTTTAAAGTAGCTAATAGTGCAAGCTTCTTTTTCATCCCGGTTGAATAGCCGTCAATAACTTTATCGAGGGGTAATAAAAATAATTCATTCCATTTGTCTTCATTAAAATTTCCGTGTTTAAATAAATACAAATATTCTCGACCGGTTATATTCGTATAAAAGAAATTCTCAGCGCCCAAAAAACTAATCTGCTTTTTAGACATTTTTGTTCCTTTATAGGAAATCTCTCCTGAATCTTGTTTTTTTAAACCATAAATAACATTTAAAAGAGTTGTTTTTCCTGATCCGTTTAAACCGACTATTCCATTTATTGAATTTTCTTTCATCGATAAATCCAAGGAATCTATTACCTTCTTTTTTTTATTATATGAAGCAAAAAGCTTATTAATTATAATCATCGAAATAAAAATTTAAAGTTTTTAATGACTTAAACCAAAACCAAACAGTCAATATCCAAACAACCGGTATAAAAAACGGCATAAAAATACTGATTGCTCCGAAAGCTGAAAACATTTGAGCTCCGCCCGATTTCATATTCGGTTTATAAAATGCATATTTTAAAACAATTATATATATTTGGAAAGATAGCAATAAGATAAACTCTACAAGCGGGATATACCATCTTTCAGGATGAAACAAAACAAAAGCAATTATAAGCGGTATACTTAAAACTGAAAATAGCAATATTTGATTTTTTATCTTTATTAAAAGAAACGACTTTGTCCTTATTTCCCAAGCCAGCAACATTTGTAAGGATTCTCCTTTTTCGTAGAATGAAAGCGGGAATAACCCAAGAATAAATAACACAAGCGGGACACTTCCTATAAAAAAAGAAGTACTGAAACCAAGAATCCATATAAAACTTAATGAAAGTAGATTTTTTCGTAGACCGCCTTTCCATTCAAAACAATTATCAGGAATTAGTTTTTGAAGTTTTGTATTATAATTAACATAGGTCGTTTTAATATTTATAAAAGGAATAACAAAAAGAAACGGAATATAAACCGGAACAATAAGCCATTGATTATGAATAAATAACATTATTATTAAAGGAACAGACAATATAAAATATTCAATAAAATGTAATAGTTTAAAATGATCATAATAAGTTTTCAGGAACAGTTTATCTTCACGTTTCAAATGAACAGTAAGTATAATAAATAAGAAAACACCGGCAACAATAAAAACATTCGGTTCTTTTGAAATTTGTAATAACATTCCTAATGCGATAAGAAATAAAATTACCACAAGAACAAATAACCTGAATACTCCGATCCCGATTAATGCTCTTAATAATTGTTTAAATCGTATTATTAAAAATGCTATTATCATGTTTTTTGCATTCTTTATGATTTTAAAATTGTTACAACAATACTTCTTGAACTCCTGGAACCGTCAAATTCGCACAAAAATATATTTTGCCAAGTTGATAAACCTAGCTGTCCTTCAATAATCGGTATACATTCACTCGGTCCGACTAAGCCTGATTTCAAATGAGAATCTCCGTTTCCGTCTTGTTTATCATGTTCCCAAACGCCTTTCGGAATTAACTTTTTTAATAAAGTCAAAACATCTTCCTGTACCGAATCATCCCAATTTTCTTGAATCATTATTCCGGCAGTTGCCCCTTGAACGTAAATATTAACAATTCCTTGCCTAACTCCTGAATTCAATACTATGGTTTTTACTTTTTCAGTAATATCAATTAATTCGCACCTCTTTTTAGATTGAATTTCAATAACAGTTTGCATTTTTTATTTCAAAAGTATAAAACTTTAAACAAAGAGTTCTATTTTTGCAAAAATGAATAAAGGTATTGTTATAAAATCAACAGGAAGTTGGTATCATGTTAAATATGATGGTAAAATTATACAATGCAAATTACGGGGTATTTTCAAAACAAAAGGATTCAGAACTACAAATCCGGTTGCAGTCGGCGATTATGTCGGTTTTGATTATCAAGACGATCAAATTCACGGACTTATTAAAAAGATTTTTAAACGAAAGAACTTCTTAGTAAGAAAATCTACAAATCTCTCTAAACAATCGCATATCATTGCATCTAATATTGATTATGCCTTTCTTATTATTACTTTAAAAAGACCGGTTACTTATGCAATTTTTATTGACCGATATCTGGTAGCTTGTGATGCCAATAATATAAAGCCGGTTTTGATATTTAACAAAATTGACATTTACAATAATATTGAAAAAGAAGACTTAGACAATTTGATAACAATTTATCAAAACATAGGCTATAAATGCATACAAACATCAGTAAAAGAGAATATTAACATTGATGAAGTAAAAGCTTTTATTGATGAGAAAACCATTGTAATGTCAGGAAATTCTGGTGTAGGGAAATCCAGTCTTATCAATTTATTAGAACCCGGACTAAAACTTAAAACAACAGAAATTTCCGATTCTCACGAACAAGGAAAACATACGACAACTTTTGCCGAAATGCACAAAATCGGCAAAGGAAACATCATTGACACACCCGGAATAAAAGGATTCGGCTTTGTTGATATAAATGAAGAAAACTTAAATTTTTATTTTCCTGAGATGTTGAAATTGAAAAAACATTGTAAATTTAATAATTGTACACACACACATGAACCGGAATGTGCTGTTAAATATGCTGTAGAGAACAATCAAATCAGTTTATTAAGATACAATAATTATTTGAGCATTTTTGCCGGCGATGAAGATAAGTACAGACAAGATAAATATGGCTTATAGAGTTGAAAGTATCTAGTTATAAAGTTTAAAGTTTTAACAATGAAAAACTATTTTTATCTGATAATTGCATTACATCTGTTGTTTTCACAAAGAGCATTTTCACAACAGCAAATGTTACCCTTAGGTATAGCTTACAAGCAACAAATAAGTTTTCAAATAAATAAAACAAATAGTCCGATTAATACCGGATTTAAACCACTTATTAAATCAGAAGTTAATAAAATTATTGATATTGATTCTGTATTATACAACTATGAACGAAAAGAGGAATTCTTTAATAAACATAAAGAAAATTGGTTTTGGAAAGCTCTTTTTTTTGATAATTTTATTTCGCTTGAAAAAAAAGGTTTCAATTTATATGTAAATCCACTACTCTACTTAGAATTAGGGGAAATTAATGAAACAGGAGAAAGCTATTATATCAATACCAGAGCAATAGAAATTAAAGGAGATATCGGGAAAAAGCTTTCATTTTATTCAAGTTTCAGAGAAAATCAAGCAAAATTCCGCCCTTATATTTATAATTGGGCATGGAACAGACTGGTCGTTCCGGGGCAAGGAGCAATGAAAAAGAATTATAACGATATAGATAAATATGATTTTTCTTCTGCTTCCGCATATCTTTCATATACACCGGTAAGTTGGTTGAACATACAATTCGGACAAGACAAAAACTTTATTGGCGAAGGACACCGTTCTCTCCTACTCTCTGATAACAGCATGAATTACCCTTTTGCAAAATTTAGTTTTACATATAAATCCTTCAAATATGTAACACTATTTACTGAATTTCGAGATTTTGAAACTGCCTATTACTATTATCATTTCAAAAAACACGGTGCCTTTAACTATCTTTCATACAATTATAAAAACAGATTTGAAATAGGAATTTTTGAAGGAGCTATATACCAAACAACTGATACAACAGCCGGATATTACAACAAATTTACGGCTGATTATTTTATTCCCATTCTTGGTGTAAGAACTGCCGTTAACGGTTTCGGGGCAAACCATAATGTACTTGCAGGAATAAATGCAAAACTAAAAATCACAGATTATATTCAAGCCTACGGACAAATTGCAATTGATGAGCCTTCAACAAAGAAATTAGCATATCAAGGCGGATTAAAAGTGTTTGATGTTTTACATGAAAGATTAGATGGTCATAATTTATATTTTCAAGTAGAATACAATCTGGCAAAACCAAGAACTTATTCTCATACCGATATAAAATACCAAACATGGTCGCATTACAAGCAAGAATTAGCACACCCTGCCGGTTCAGATTTTAAAGAAATATTCATTAACACAAACTATAAGTTTAAATCCTTTATACTTGATTATAAATATTCAATCTTAACAATGAATAATCAATCGAGTTTTTCCAGTATTTATTCCTTAGATAATAGTTTGGATGGAATTATAATTCTGATTCCGCCGACACCATATAAAATCAAACATTCAACATTAACAGCAGCCTATATTATTAACCCGAGAACCAATATGCAAATCTATGCCGGATTTGATTTCAGAACTATAGAACAAGGAAAATTTCCGACCTATAAAAGTTCCTATATTATGTTCGGAATACGAACAGGCTTAAATAATTTTTATTATGATTTTTAAAACAACATAATACAGCATATATCGTTAAAATTGCAAATTAATAAACATGAACATTTACTCAAAAAAACAAAAAATAAAATTTGGCATTTTTATTACTGCACTAATAATCGGTGTCGGTTTTATTTTATATGCCGGAAAGCTCGCTAAAAAAATTGCTGTACAAGAACGAAACAAAATTGAAATTTGGGCAGAATCTATTAAAGAAACTTCCGTTATGTCTTTAGATTCCGAAATTAGTCCGACCTTATATAAAATACTCCTTGAAAATAAAACAATACCCGTAATTCTTTTAGACGAAAACTTAAATATTGTAACGCATAGAAACCTGAACGAAAACAGAATTAACGACACCCTATATCTGCAGAAAAAAATAGAATTGATGAAAGAGCAGAATGAACCGATTGTAATTGAATATCTTACCGGACATAAAAACTATGTCTATTACGAAGATTCAGCACTTTTAACCAATCTGTTCTACTATCCTTACATTCAAATCTTGATTGTTACATTTTTTATAGCAATTTCATATTTTGCCTTCAGCACATCGCGTAAAGCGGAAGAAAACCAATTATGGGCGGGTTTATCAAAAGAAACTGCACACCAATTAGGAACACCTATTTCGGCACTGGTTGCTTGGATAGAATTATTAAAATTAAAAAGCGAAGACAAAGAACTGATTGAAGAAGTAAGTAAAGACGTAAAACGCTTAGAAACTATTACCGAACGTTTCTCAGGAATTGGTTCTGTTCCTATTTTGATGCATCATAACCTTTTTGATCTTATTACAAATTCGATTTCTTACTTGCAAAGCAGAACATCTAAAAAAGTGGAATATGTATTAAATTACGATAAAAACGGAGAAATACTGATTCCTCTTAACAAAGCTTTGTTTGAATGGGTCATTGAAAACATGTGCAAAAATGCCATAGATGCCATGCAAGGCAAAGGTAAAATTATTATTTCCGTTATTGAGAAAAAAGATCGTGTGTTTATTGATATTCAAGACACCGGTAAAGGCATTCCGAAATCTCAATACAAAACTGTATTTAAACCAGGTTTCACTACAAAAAAACGAGGTTGGGGCTTAGGGTTGTCCTTGGTTAATCGTATTATTGAAAGCTATCACAACGGCAAAATCTACGTTAAAAATTCTGAGATTGATAAAGGTACGACCTTTAGGATTGGCTTAAAACGGTGATTACTGAACAACGGCGGTAGAAACCGCCGCTGAACATTTGTAGTATTTTTGTGATTGACAGCCTTACCGAAACAGAATCTTCTATCCAATTATTTTGGCTTTTAATTTTTGATATTCATCATCTGAAATAATTCCGTCTCTATTCAAATCTGTCAGTTCTCTTAATTCCTCAGATAAAGATATTTTTGTTTCTTTCTGAGAATCCGGTTGACTTTCATTTTTTGTCATTTCCGCTACTGCTTTATTTATAGAATTCACAATATTTTTACAGTTATTCATAAATGATTCAGCTATTTTTGAAGTAACACCATCTGTTCTTCTTATATATACACTTCCATATTTGAATATATAACCTCCGAAACCATTTTTATAAAAAGCCTCATAGATTTGTGTCTTATCTATACTAAAATTTGAACGTCTCCATGGCAAAAAACCATCTTTAATTGTAAGAACATCATTTTCAAAAATCCATCTAACCCTATAATTTAATATAATCCTTCTTAAAGCTTTATAAATTGCCAATATCCCAAATATCAATGCAGTGTATTTTTTGTAATTAATTGAACTTGTATAATCTTCAGTATTATAGAAATATAGGATTGCCAATATTCCCAGAAACAGAATGATTATATTCCCTAAATATGATAACCAATGTTTTTTTGATATTACTTTCATTTTTCTGTTTTTTGCTAACTATCTGTATATATTTACAAATTATATCAGCTTGCATTTATTTCACATATTTATTATTTCCATTCTATTTGTGCTCCGTCTAAACTAACAGGAATTCTACCTTCATCATCTCTAAAAATAAAATTTATCCTTCTGACATAATCTGGTAATTCTGTAATTTTATCAAAAGTTATACTTACTTTAACAGGAGCATCTTTATATGACATTACCCAATACCAGTCCTTTTCTGCCCCCATTCTAATTTTAGAATACTCAAATTCATTCCCTGTTTCATCAAGAATCTTAAAATCACCCCCTTCTGTTTTTTTACTTTCTCCAATGTTATTAATGGTTCTACCAACAATTTATTTCGCTTATATATTAATCCGCATCTTTTTCGCCTTTACCTTATTTGTTGAGATTATTGTATTTAGTTATTAGTTCGTTAAGCTCATCTTCGGCTAGTTCAAACACAGGAGCAGGGTGCATAATGGAGGCGGCATGAAAATACTCGGCTAGTTTTCTGTAATGTGTTACGGATTCGTCTCGTAATTCTATTAATTTCAGTTTCGTTTTTTGCGATTCTTTTTCAAGTCTTAATCCGTATAAACGTTTAAATTCATTGTTTACGGTTTTCAGTTCGTTAAACCAATCGTCTACTGCGAGGGTTAAGGTATGGGCTGTAAGGACTGTACTGCTGTCAATACCTTCAATTAAATCTTGTAATACGGCTGTTTCGGAATTATATTCTAAATCGGGTATGCCTTTTCCGTATTTTTTTAAATGAGCGGTTAATTCCTTTGCTGCAAGTTTTTTATCGGTGTTAAAATGTCTGTTATATGCTAAAATAACATTTTTAAGACCTATGTAGAGGCTGTCGCGAGTCATATCTGTGTCTTCAAGCTCCGCTGTAATTGCACTTCCTTGTGCGGTAACAAAAACCTCTTTCATTGTTGCGAGGTGGTTTTTTAATATATCAAGAACTGCTCTGATATATAATAAATCCGGATTGTGCTTTTCTAATATTTCTATTAGGGCTTCAATAAAATTAATGTGTTGACTGTTACGTAGGTAACTGAATTTAGGATTCTTTAACATTTTATATGGTTTTAAATTAGTATTACACAAATCTATATAAAAATAATCAAAAACCCAAATGTTTATTTATTGAAAGAATGCGATTTAAGCTTCCGAAACTTTCGGATTTAGTCCTCGCACTCAGGGGAAGCTTTCCGAGCTTTCGGATTATGTCCTCGCACTCAGGGGGAGCTTTCCGAGCTTTCGGATTATGTCCTCGCACTCAGGGGGAGCTTTCCTATTTTCTCGGATTTCGTCCCCGCACGCAGGGGAAGCTTTCTGAGCTTTCGGGTTTTGTCTCGAAAATGATTTCAAGGAATCGAGCTTTGTTGAAAGTGTCTCGGAGATAAATTAAAGAAATAATATATTCTGATTAGACCCGATATTTATGTCGGGGAATAAGAACAGATACAATCGGCTTTAGCCAAAACTTAACATAATACAATATTTATTTCCAATATGTTATTTTATAACCGTCTCCCCCTGTTTATACTTATTCCTATACATATAAGCCGCTATAATACCCGCAATAGCTCCGAACAAATGTCCTTCCCACGAGACACCCGGTCTTGAGGGTATAATGCCATAAATTAATGTACCGCCATATAATAACAGAACGACAATCCCTATTATAATTGATTTCGGACTTTTCCTAAATATCCCGCTAAATAGTAAAAAACCAATAAAACTAAAAATTACACCGCTTGCTCCGATATGATTTGCACTTCTGGCAAATAACCATACTGATAATCCTCCGACTAATACAGAAAAAATAGTTGTAGGAATCCATAACTTTTTATAAAAATGTGCAACTAAAAATGTTAAAATAAACAATGAAATAGAGTTTCCGATTAAATGCCCCCAGTTACTATGTAGAAATGGAGAGAATATGATACCTTTCAAGCCGATTTGTTTACGAGGTATAATTCCAAAATCATTTAATTCGCTCTCTGAAAATATTCCAAAAATTGGTCCAAGTACTAAAAAAACAATCCAAATAATAGCAACTGCCCATAAAGCAATAATAAAACTCTGTTTAATTTCCTTTTTCATATTTGTGTTTTAGATTATTTCCACAAATATAAAAAATAATTCTCGAATACTTTTATTCGTACGTCCAGTTGCTATGTATCTCAAAGATGCTAAGTAAATTTGAATGCCCTCTTTGCCTTATTTCAAGCATTTAATCGGAAATCCTTTTTATAAATACTGTAAAATACATTTTGGTCATCAGTAAATTCATTGTTTTCTTGAACACCTGATATTTTTAACAAACTTTTTTTGGCTGTAATATTCAAAACATCAACCTTAAAATCAATTCGTTCAACTTTAAGATCATCAAAACAGCAGTTCATTACTAATTTATTCGAGGTTTGAATTAATCCTTTTCCTTTAAATTCATTGCCAAGCCAAGTAGATGCAATTTCAACATTTTTATCTTCATCGGAAAAGTTCAAAACACTTGTTGACCCGACAATTTTACCGGATTCTTTGTCAATTATTGTAAAAGGAACACGATCGTTTATTTCATAATCTTTCAAAACTCCTTCTACCCATTTCTCAAGTGTTTCTCGATCAGATAAGTTATAAGTAAAATGTTTCCAATGAGACCTATCTTGCGAAATTTCCCAAAACGATTCAAGATCATCTTTTCTTAAAAGCCTGAGATATACTTTTGAATTTTCAATTATTTTATCTTTCAAGCATTGCAAATCTATTTTTTCCATGGTGAAGTTTTTTATGATTAGAGATTTATAGGCATCTACAATTTACGCCAAATAATTTCTTAATCATAATTTTTAAAGTGGAAAAAACAATCTTTATATTTTAACAAAGCTATAAAGACTTAATTAATAGGCTTCTTAATTACTTTTCCGGCATTTAAACGCATTTTAAAAACACCCCAAAGTGCTTCACTAAAAATACCGCCGCTCATTTTAGAGCTTCCTTCTGTTCTGTCTGTAAAAATAATCGGAACTTCTGTTATGTTAAAGCCTAATTTCCATGAACGAAATTTCATTTCAATTTGAAAACCGTAGCCTTTCATTTTAATCTCATCAATACCGATATTTTTAAGAACATCTCTTTTATAACAAACAAAACCTGCAGTTGTATCTCTTACATTCATTCCGGTAATAATTCGTACATACATGGATGCATAATAAGACATCAGAATACGCCCGAGCGGCCAATTCACAACGCTTATTCCGTTTATATATCTGGAACCTACTGCAACATCTGCTCCTTGATTTTTACATGCATCATATAAATTAAGTAAATCATGAGGCGGGTGTGAGAAATCTGCATCCATTTCAAAAACAAAATCATATTCTTTTTCTATTGCCCAATGAAAAGCTGTAATATATGCTGTTCCCAAGCCAAGTTTTCCTTCTCGTTCAATCATAAATAATCGATCTGAGAATTCTTTTTGTAAACTTTTAACAATATTTGCTGTTCCGTCGGGAGACCCATCGTCAACGATTAAAACATGAAACTTTTTTTCAAAAGAAAACACTTTTCGAATTATATTCTCAATATTCTCTTTTTCGTTATAAGTCGGTATGATAACAATGCTGTCTGACACTTTTTGTAGTATTTTATATAATTAATAAATTGTATTCTTTTAATCAGACGTTTTGAAATCCTGCGGATGTTCAAAAGTCATCTTTAGCTTGTTAAACGTATCTTTCTTTTTAATAAAATAATCAAAAACAATACTCTGATTATAAATTTCTTTATGCTTTTTATTAAGGTCCGGTTTTCTTTTCTTGAATGTTCTGCTAATTTTTCCATAAAAACTGAAATGTGCTTTTATTACTGCAAAAAAGAAATCAAACTTAAAGCTTACCAGATATATAAATCCGGACAAACCATCAAGCATTAAACGAGAAAAAATAATCGGTATTATATTTTTCTTCGGTAAATTCTTTAATAACAAAAGTAAGTTATTTCTGTAATTTAAAAATATTTTTTTTGAACTGTTATTCGGCAAAGTTCCCCCTCCGACATGATAAACTACACTCTTAGGATTAACAACAATTCTATAACCCATATTTTTTAGGCGCCAGCACAAATCAATTTCTTCCATATGTGCAAAGAAATCATTATCCAAACCACCGGTTTCTTTGTATAAATCAGCTCTAATAAACATTGCTGCACCACTTGCCCAAAAAACATCCTCAACCGTATCGTATTGTCCTACATCCTCCTCAATAATACTAATAATTCTGCCTCTGCAAAAAGGATAGCCAAACTTATCAATAAAACCTCCGGATGCTCCGGCATATTCAAAACTACATTGTTTTTCATAAGATCTTATTTTGGGCATTGCTGCTGCAATTAAGTTATCTGAATCCATCATTTTAATAATCTGATCAATCCAGTTCTCTGTAACTTCAACATCTGAATTCAACAATACAAAATACTCAGAATCAACTTGTTCAAGAGCTTTATTATAACCGCCTGTAAATCCGTAATTCTTATCAAATAAAATTAATTGTACATCCGGAAATGATTTTTGCACGAAAGAAACTGAATTATCTGTTGAACCGTTATCTGCAACAACAATAGCAATATCTTCTCCCTGTGAAAATTTTATAACTGAAGGTAAAAACTTTTCTAAGTACTTTTTACCGTTCCAATTTAAAATTACGATTGCTGTTTTGATTCTATATTTTTTCACTTATACCTTTTCCTAATTTAAAAATTTGTTCAAATTTAAACATAATCTCGTTTCTTATTCTTCTGTATTCCGACAAAATTTCATCTTTGGTTCCTTTTGCCTTAAATGGGACATCAATTCCTAAATGAATTTTATTATTAAGCTTTCCTTTAAAAGTACGGCCATTTTCTTTTGCATTATCAGAAAGTGTAATTAAATAATTAAAACTATCAATTTCAAAAGATTTAATATCTTTCGGATAATTTTTACTGATATCAATCCCGATTTCATTCAAAACTTTGACAGCAAAAGGACTAATTTGTTTCTCAGGCTTTATCCCGGCAGAAAACACATGTAAAGTAGTATCAAAAGATTTCAAAATTCCTTCTGCCATTTGACTCCTGCATGAATTCCCTGAACATACAATCAAAATTTTCATTGTATAATAATATACTTTTATAAATTTTTGTAAAGATAAATTTTTTATCTAAAAATAAATAAATACTTTTGTGAATGAATATTCATTTTTAATTATGAGAGAAACCGACTTAAAAAAATTATATCAAGTAAAAAGTTTTGCATTAAAAGCTATTGTAGACAAAGGTTACCATGGTGCAACTATTTCTTACATTGCTAAGCAATCAGGTGTTTCTGACGGATATTTATACAGGCATTATTCAAATAAAAATGAATTAGTTATAGAATTGTTTAAAGAAACAATGGGTTATTTTCACACACTTATTTTTAATTTAATTGAAAGTGAAAATAAAATATCGGAAATTCTGAAAAAGAGTTTTCAATTTTTGGCAGATACTTCTTCTGAGACACCTGAAAAGACTGCCTTTATTTTTATAATGGATCACGACCATAATTTTGCTTTTCCTGAAGTTATTAAAGATAATTTTGTTAAAATAGGACAAAAGCTTTGGGCAAAAGGTATTCAAACCGGAGAAATAAGCAATAAAAGAAGCATTGAAGACGTACTAACCATAACATTCGGTATGCCTGTAAAAATGCTGGAAATGAGAAGAAAAGGAATTATATCAAATAAGCCGTTGAGTTTACATGATATTGAAAATATAGTTGAAATGTGTTTAAATGCTTTAATATAAATGAAAGTAAACTTTAAACCTATAGAGGGAGCAACATAAATTATGCAAATTGATGATTTGAAGTTTGCATGTGACCCTGTTTTATGAAATAAAGGAAGTATTCAAAACTTTTTTTGGTTTAAATCTAAAAGAATTAAAGAATAAGAAAAAACACATATAACAGATATATAATTTTTTTAAAGCCATTATGAATGAGCATTCATTTATTAATAAAACATAAGTATTATGAAAAAAATATTAATTATTAACGGACATCCGAGAAAAGACAGTTATAATACTGCTTTAACAGAAGCATACAAAAAAGGAGCATTGTTAACAAATGCAGATATCAAAATATTAAATGTGTCTGAATTAAAATTTGAAGTTTTTCAAACAGAATTTAAAGATTATAAAGTTTCAGATGATATTCTTAATGCAAGAAATTTAATTAAAGATGCAGAACATGTCGTTTGGGTTTATCCTATATGGTGGTATACAAT
>Ga0209633_10003429_pt1 | contig 14653 bp, 18 predicted proteins | sample Cruoilmetagenom1_FD_187290 | JGI IMG/M metagenome (GOLD analysis project Ga0209633, IMG submission 187290) | Oil polluted marine microbial communities from Coal Oil Point, Santa Barbara, California, USA - Sample 1 (SPAdes) (version 2) | ecosystem: Environmental > Aquatic > Marine > Oil seeps ... | reverse complement strand
TTGGTCGCAAGAGCCTGTCATCCGGCTGGACACCGAAGAATGGATGTATGCCTATTTGGCGCTGGCCTATGCGCCGCTGTCGGATGATGAATTGCAGGCCTATATCGACTTTTCCAACAGTGAAGCAGGGCAGGCGCTGAATGCGGCGTTGTTTGCGGGCTATGACGCGGTGTTCCTCAATGTGTCCAAGGCGCTGGGGCTGTCAGCGGCGCAGTTGATGCGTGGCCAAGACTTATAGAACCCGGCCCACCAATCAGGCTTTAGCCCCCATGCACCATGAACCAGACCACCAGCCGTTCGCGCGCGGCGGCTGTGTTGGGGATGAATTTGGCGATATCAGACTGCATAGTGAGGATCATTGCGGAACGATCCTTGGTGGGCACGCGGGCCAGATCTGCGCCGATCGTTAGGGCGGGGCCGTCTCCGTTGCGAATGTCGCGCAAAACCGCATCATATTGCTGTTTCACGTGATCTTGTAGCTTTTGACGCCGCGCGTTATAGCTGGCGTTTTCCATCCCGCTGCTGACCGCGTTTGCTGGCCACATCAGCGGGTTACCCAGATGTCCCATGTCACAGGCGGACAGGCCAAGGATCATAGCGATTGCACGCAGACGCATTTCCTGTGTTCCTTTGCCTCTTTACGGGTTGACTTATAGCCTGTTTTCTCTGATAAGCCCGCTTCTTGGCAAGGATTTCTTTGTCAGGTTTGTCGTAATGTCGCCCAAACGGGCGCGCAGTTCGAGGCGCCAGAGATGGCACAACACCCGAAACGGGCGGCCACAGAACGCGGAAAAATAAAGGAATACCAAATGTTTGCGGTTATGAAAACCGGTGGCAAGCAATATAAAGTTCAGTCAGGCGATGTCCTGCGCATTGAACGTATTGCAGCCGATGCTGGCGAAAAAGTCCAGTTCAACGAGATTCTTATGGTTGGCGCCGAAGTTGGCACGCCCACCGTTGCTGGTGCGGGCGTCCAAGCGGACGTGATCGACCAGATCAAAGGCGAAAAGCTGATCCATTTTGTGAAACGTCGTCGTAAGCACGGCTCCAAACGCACAAAAGGCCACCGTCAAAAGCTGACACTGGTGCGGATCACCGAGATCCTTGAAAAAGGCGCTGACAAATCAGGCGTTAAAGAAGCCATCGGCACTGGATCTGTTTCGGCCGCTGCAATCGCGGCTATGAAACCAGCCAGCAACAAGCCCGCGCGTGCTGAGCAGGGTAAGCCTGCGCCAAAAGCCAAAGCTGCCAAACCAGCCAAGGCCGAAGCCGAAGCCAAACCCGCCAAAAAAGCAGCGGCCAAGCCTGCTGCAAAGAAAGCAGCCCCAAAAGCTGCCGCCAAAGCAACAGACGGTGCTGACGATCTTAAGCAACTGTCCGGTGTTGGCCCCGCGCTCGAGAAAAAACTGATTGAGGCTGGCGTAACATCATTCGCTCAGATCGCAGGCTGGTCTAAAGCCGATATTGCTGATATGGACGAGAAACTGTCGTTCAAAGGTCGCATTGACCGTGAAGACTGGGTCGCACAGGCCAAGAAACTGGCTAAAGGCTAAGGAGAGACAAAATGGCACATAAAAAAGCAGGCGGTTCATCCCGCAACGGTCGCGATAGCGCAGGTCGTCGTCTTGGCGTCAAAAAATACGGCGGCGAAGCCGTGATCCCAGGTAACATCATTCTGCGCCAGCGCGGTACAAAGATGTGGCCGGGTGAAGGTGTGGGCATGGGCAAAGATCACACGATTTTCGCCAAAGTCGAAGGTAATGTCTCCTTCCACAAAGGCCTTAAACGCCGCACATTTATTTCGGTTCTCCCGACAGCAGAGGCCGCTGAATAAGCCGAACCTTATGAATTAAAATTTGGGGATCGGTGGAAACACCGGTCCCTTTTTCGTTTCCAAACGGAGGCTAGAATGGCCATCCAAACAGTAGCCAGTTCAGAAGAAAACTATTGTCACGTTTCACGTGCGGATTTGGGTCTGCGCCTTGTAGAAATGTCGGCCAGTAGCTATCTACTTCAAGTTGAAGACACCGGAGGTGCGGTATGAAAATTGAAACCATTATCAACCAGCAAGTGATTGATTGCGGCCGTTTTTCTTTGCGCCCTTTGCGCAAATCGGATGCGGGCTTGCTTGAGCTTTACTCAAGCGATGAACGTATCGCGCGCTCAACCACCAATATCGCGCACCCATTACCGCCTGGCTCAACCGAAGCCTTCATCGCCCGTGTCACAGGGGAGGATCGCTCAGAAGAAGTTTGGGTTTTGGATGGCTCGCTTCAGGGCCACGCTGAATTATTGGGCGTTGTTAGCCTGACCTGTATTGAGCGCGATCAGGCTGAAATCGGCTACTGGATTGCACCGGCCTTTTGGAACACGGGCTATGCGTCCGAGGCTGTCACGGCCATGCTAAATGCCAACCCCAAAGGTAACAAAACGATCTTTGCCGAGGTGTTTCAGGACAATCCGGCTTCGGCCCGTGTGCTGACCAATGCTGGATTTGAATACATCGGCGACGCCGAAACCCATTCGGTGGCGCGTGGGGCCAACGTCGAAACATGGACCTATATCAAAAAGATGGGGTAGGGCGCGGGCCAATCATATGGCTTGAGACCCTGCGCATTCTGCTCTATCGCCTAAGTGAACCAAATTATTAAGGCGCAATCCGCATGAAATTCCTCGATCTCGCCAAAGTTTACATCCGTTCTGGTGGCGGCGGTGGTGGCTGTGTGTCGTTCCGGCGTGAAAAGCACATTGAATATGGCGGTCCCAATGGCGGGGACGGGGGCCGTGGCGGTGACGTTTGGGCGGTGGCCGTTGACGGGCTGAACACGTTGATTGATTTTCGCTATCAACAGCATTTCTTTGCCAAAAGCGGCCAAGCGGGCATGGGCTCGCAACGCACTGGGGCTGATGGCGATGACATCATCTTGCGGGTGCCTGTAGGGTGTGAAATTCTGGACGAAGACGAAGAGACTGTGATCGCTGACATCACCGAGGTCGGCCAGCGCGTTTTGTTGGCCAAAGGTGGCAACGGCGGCTTTGGCAATCTGCACTTCAAATCCCCCACCAACCGCGCGCCGCGTCGCGCCAATCCTGGCCTTGAAGGGGTTGAACGCACCCTTTGGTTGCGCCTGAAACTGATCGCGGATGCGGGTCTTTTGGGCATGCCGAACGCCGGTAAATCCACATTCTTGGCGGCGACATCGAATGCGCGCCCGAAAATCGCCGATTATCCTTTTACGACCCTGCACCCCAATTTGGGCGTGGTTGGTGTTGATAACGCCGAATTCGTGATGGCCGACATTCCGGGCCTGATCGCAGGGGCGTCGCAAGGGCGCGGCATTGGCGACCGGTTCTTGGGCCATGTTGAACGCTGTGCGGTGTTGCTGCATCTGGTCGACGCGACCTCTGAGGATGTGGCCGAAGATTATCGCGTCATTATCAATGAACTTGAACAATATGGCGGCCATCTGGCGGACAAACCGCGCGTTACCGCACTGAACAAAGTCGATGCGCTGGATGACGAGGAACGCGCTGAAAAGCTTGCCGAATTGAGCGGGGCCGTGGGTGGCCCTGTCATGATGATGTCTGGGGTTAGCCGTGAAGGTCTGGTTGAAGTGCTGCGCGCTGTGCGGTCCGAAATCACCGAGGACCGTCTGCGCACCCGCAAGGCCGAACAGGCTGGGAGTGAGGAGGAGGCCAAGGGATGGGCTCCGTAAACACCGCCAAACGTGTGGTTGTCAAAATCGGTTCGGCCTTGTTGGTGGACCGTGACACGGGCGCGCTGCGTAGCGACTGGTTGCATGCGCTTGCGCAGGACGTCGCGATTCTCAAATCCGGCGGTGCGGATGTTGTCCTTGTGTCCTCTGGCTCAATCGCGCTTGGGCGTGGCGTGCTTGGATTGCCGGACACCGATTTGGCGTTGGAACAATCCCAAGCTGCCGCTGCGGTCGGTCAAATCCGCCTTGCCCGTGCGTATGAAGAGGCGCTCGCGCTGCATGATATCACCACTGCCCAAGTGCTGGTGACGTTGGAAGACAGCGCAAACCGGCGCCGTTACTTGAATTCGCGTGCCACGCTGGATCAGCTGATCAGCCTAGGCGTCGTACCGATTGTGAACGAAAATGACACCATCGCGACGGATGAAATTCGCTATGGCGACAATGACCGTCTGGCCGCACAGGTCGCGGTGACGGTGGGGGCGGATCAGTTGATTTTGCTCTCGGACGTCGACGGGTTTTACAGCGCAAATCCCAATCAGGACGCGGATGCGGTGCGCTATGAGTTGATCAAGCAAGTAACTCCCGAAATCGAGGCGCGTGCAGGTGATGCTGGCTCGGGCCTGTCCAAGGGTGGTATGAAAACAAAGCTGATGGCGGCGAAAACGGCGATGGCAGCGGGCTGTGCGATGGCGATTTGCGATGGCTTTACGGATCGCCCCTTAACGGCGTTGATCAACGGTGCAAACGCCACATGGTTTGCCGCGCAAGACGATCCGCAAACGGCCCGAAAACGCTGGATCGGCGCGATGAAACCCAAGGGCAGCATCACAATCGACGCGGGCGCGGCCAAAGCCTTGCGGAATGGTAAATCCTTACTGCCCGCTGGTGTGACCTCAGTGGAGGGCGAATTTGGCCGTGGTGATCCACTGACGATCCTTGGCCCAAATGATGCGCCGCTTGGCACAGGTTTGTCACGTTATACTGCCGAAGAAATGATTAATATCAAGGGCTTGCGTTCGAGTGCTATCGAAGAAATCCTCGGGTATAAACCACGCTCCACCTTGATACACCGCGACGACATGGTTCTGTAACCTTATCATTGTTCCTAAAATATCCCCGCCGGAGGCAAAATACTATGAGCACTGAAATCAAGGCTATGATGGCCGACATTGGCACCCGCGCCAAAGCGGCCGCCGCCGATCTCGGACATGCCAGCGCCGCTGCCAAGCAAAACGCCCTGATGGCCGCCGCCGATGCAATCTGGGCAAATCGCGCCGAGATTTTAAAGGCCAATGCGCTTGACATGGATTTTGGCCGCGACAAGGGGCTGTCACCGGCGATGTTGGATCGTTTGATGTTGGATGAGGACCGGATCAAGGCGATGGCCGAGGGGCTGCGCACGGTTGGCGCGCAAAAAGATCCGGTTGGCGATGTGATGACCGAGTGGGATATGCCCTCCGGGCTGCACATCAAGCGGGTGCGCACGCCTTTGGGGGTGATTGGCGTGATTTACGAGAGCCGCCCCAATGTGACGGCGGACGCAGGCGCGTTGTGCCTAAAGGCCGGCAATGCGGTGATTTTACGCGGTGGCTCCGAGAGTTTCCATTCCTCGGGGGCGATCCATGCCTGTTTGGTTCAGGGGCTGTCGGCGGCGGGGCTGCCAGCGGATGCAATCCAACGGGTGCCGACCCGTGATCGGGCGGCGGTATCCGAGATGCTGACCATGACTGACAGCATTGACGTTATTGTGCCGCGGGGCGGCAAGGGGCTGGTTGGGTTGGTCCAACGCGAGGCGCGGGTGCCGGTTTTTGCCCATCTTGAAGGGATTGTGCATATCTATGTTGATGCCTCGGCTGACGTTGAAAAAACCCGCAAAGTGGTGATGAACGCCAAGACACGGCGCACGGGGATTTGTGGGTCGGCGGAATGTTTACTGATCCATCGCGACGCGCAAGAGTTGGGTCAGCAGTTGATTGATGATCTGATGACGGCGGGTGTCGAAGTGCGGGCCGGGACTGGCTTAACGGGCAGTGTTGTCGCCACTGCGGATGATTTTGGCCACGAATTTCTGGATATGATCATCGCCGCCAAACTGGTGGATGATGTGGATGCAGCGATTGCGCACATCCAGCAACATGGATCAAACCACACGGATGCGATCATGGCCGAGGATGCCCATGTTGTGGCGCGGTTCTTTGAGCGGTTAGACAGTGCGATCTTGATGCATAACGCTTCGACCCAGTTTGCGGATGGGGGCGAGTTTGGCATGGGCGCTGAAATTGGCATTGCAACGGGGAAAATGCACGCCCGTGGGCCGGTTGGTGCTGAACAGTTGACCAGTTTCAAATACATCGTCACCGGTGATGGCACGGTGCGCGCCTAAATGGATTGCGCCCGCAGGTGCGGTCGCTCCAAGCGCTTTGACCTTTGCGGGCCAAAGCGCAAAGCCAGCATTTAAGGCAAGAAGAAGGGAAAGAGGCGGTGTCCTAGAACGTCAGGGTGATTGCATAGTCTTGCAATTCAGTCCGCAAGTTGCGACCCGCGGATTTGGCGGCGTCGGGGACCAGAGCAAAATGGACTTCGGCGGGTGAAATTTCCTTGTTCACATTGGCCGAGACCAGAAATTCCCAGACTGACGGGTCAATTTTGATGTTTTCGGCAGTGCATTGCAGGGTCCAGCTTTCGCCAAACTGTTTTACGATGATTTTACCGCCATAAGGCAGCGCGGATTCAAAACACTGGATCAGCAAAAATGCCAGTTTGACCTGTTCGCGCAGCACTTGATCTTCGCTGCTCCAGTCAACCTGAACACGGCTTCCCGCGCCAACATCTTTGAGCACGGACAGGATCTCCTCGCGCCCGATCATTTGGCCGCTGCGCGCCGCGCCAAAGGCAATGCGGAAATACCGGATGCGGGCGTTGGCATTCATCACGCTTTCATTGATCAGTTCCATTTCAGGGCCATCAACCGTGCCTGCCATGCCCAACAATTCAACCCCATTGCCGATCGCGCCCAAAGGGCTGATAAGATCATGACAAATGCGAGAGCCGATCAAGGCGGCGATGTCTTTTTGAGCAGTGTTCATTTTGGCAGTCCAGACCTGTTAACAAAGGGCGTAATCATGAGCGAATTTCTAGAGCCAGGTATGTTTGTACGGCATCCGACCAAACCCGAATGGGGGCTTGGACAAGTACAATCCTCCATTGATGGTAAAATAACCGTTAATTTTGAGCATGCCGGCAAAGTAATCATCATAAGTTCGCAAGTTTCGCTCAAACTAGGTTATCCTGACTGACATAATTCACGCAAAGGGTGATGGATAACACGCTATCACACCTTTAGAGGGAGTCAATCGGGCGGTCGGCCGCCCCTGTTGCAATTTACACCAACACTTCGTAGACCGCAGAGAGCTTTTGACGCGAGAACAGAGCCTAACATGACCTCCAGAGACCAAAAATTCGAGCTGCGACTTGCCCAGACGGACGCTGACCTGCATGCGGCCCAACGGCTGCGCTATGAGGTGTTTATCGAGGAGTTGGGCGGGGACGGTGCGTTGGTCGATCACGAGGGCCGTTTGGAGCGTGACGCGTTTGATGAATTTTTCGATCATTTGCTGTTGATAGACCGCACGTCGGACAACCGCGTGGTCGGGGTTTATCGCGTGTTGCGCAGCGATATGGCGGCCAAGGCCGGACGGTTTTACTCTGAAGACGAATATGATCTGTCAGCTGTAAAGAACAGCGGTCGTACGTTGCTGGAGTTGGGGCGGTCTTGTGTGCATGCCGATTATCGCGGCGGGGCGGCGATGTATTATCTGTGGAACGGGCTGGGGGCCTATGTGGTTGAACATGGCATTGATGTGATGTTTGGCGTGGCCAGCTTTCATGGCACTGATATTGACGCGATCCGCGAGCCGCTGGCGTATCTTCACCACAACCATCTGGCACCCGCAGCGCTGCGCACCCGTGTGTTGCCAGAGCATTTTCAAACGATGGACCTGATGTCGGCGGACCAGATTGACAAACGGGTGGCGCTCAAGGCGATGCCGACCTTGATCAAGGCTTACCTGCGGTTGGGCGGTTTCGTGGGTGAAGGGGCCTTCGTTGATCATAGTTTCAACACCACGGATGTGTTTTTGTTGATGGACACCAAGATGATCAGCGAAAAACAACGTAGCATGTACACCAAAGGCCGGCGCGGATGAGCGGCACTTGGTTTCCCGAAGATAAAGGCACCACGATAAAGATCAGCCCGATGGGGTGGGTCAGGGTGGTGCTGCGCGGGGTGCCGGTGTTGTTGGTTGTGGTCAGCGGTTTGGTGACCTTGCTGCTTGTGCGCCTGATTGAGCGGCCATTTTGCGGGCAAAACCGCCCCGTAACGCCCTATATCACCCAAGGCGTGTGCAAATCGGCGCTTGGTATCATGGGGGTTCGGCTGACAGTGGTCGGGGCGCATATGCCGCATAAGGGCGCTGTGGTGGCCAACCACGCCTCTTGGTTGGATATTTTCACCCTGAACGCGGCCAAGCGGATCTATTTTGTCGCCAAATCCGAGGTCGCGGGCTGGCCGCTGGTTGGCTGGCTGGCGCGGGCCACCGGCACGGTGTTCATTGCGCGCCGCACACGGGATGCAAAAATCCATTTAGACATTTTTGAAACTCGCCTGAATGCGGGCCATAAATTGCTATTTTTCCCCGAGGGAACATCGACAGATGGGTTGCGAGTTGTGCCTTTTAAATCAACGCTTTTCGAGGCGTTCTTTGCGCAAAACCTGCGCGATATCCTGCATATTCAACCGGTCAGCGTGGTTTATGCCGCGCCTATGGGTGAAGAAGACCGGTTTTACGGCTGGTGGGGTGATATGGAATTGGTCCCGCATGTGCTGAAAACCCTGGCAACGCGCAAATCGGGCCGTGTGAAGGTGATCTATCATCCCCCCGTGGCTGTGGCCGATTTCGAAGGGCGCAAGGCGCTTGCGCAATACTGCGAAGATGCCGTGCGCTCCGGTTTTAACTGATCAGGGTTTAGCTGATCGCGTCAGCCAAGGTTTTAAAGGTGGCGGCCGGATCGTCTGTGTTCCAGATTTCTTCGCCCACGGCGAAAAAGTCGGTGACAGGGGATAGGGCCTTGATCAGCTCGACGCTGAGCGCCCCCTCGGCCACCACAGGCACTTCGACAACGTCGCTCCACCATTGGAACAAATCCATTGGCGCGACGGTGCCATCGCCCAATGAGGTTTCACCGCAAGGCCCGAAACAGACATATTCAGCCGAGCCTTCGCCCGCGTTCATGCCGTCATGACGCGAATCTGCGCAATAGGCGCCGATGATGGCGTCATCGCCCAGTTCCTTGCGCGCATAACGCACTGTGCGCGCCCCGTCCGTCAGGTGTACACCGTCCAGACCCAGACGGTCCACCATGATCAAGTGGTTTTCAATGACGATGGCAATGTCACGGGCGTGACAAATTTCACGGATCAGATCGCCCGCTTTGATGATCGTATTTTCGTCCTTGGTCGCCAAAGCCAGACGCAGACAAGCCACAGGGGCCACATCCAGCACCTTGTTCAAAAGGGCGGGAAAGGTGGCCAGATCAATCGCCGGTGGGGTGATCAAATACAGCTGGGCTTGTTCTTTTTCTTGGAATTCTTCGGTCATCGCGTGATCCTTCGTCAGATGTTATCAGCGATATAACGCAGGTTTTGCGGTTTGACCATTGGGGTAATTGCGGCCTATCACGGCTCAGGACTGTAAACAGGTGAATGATGAGCGACAATGAATGGGGCGGCCCACAGCCCGCAATGGTGTTGGTGCGCCCGCAAATGGGTGAAAACATTGGGGCGGCGGCCCGCGCAATGTGGAATTTCGGCTTGGACCGGATGCGCATCGTTGATCCGCGCGATGGTTGGCCGAGCGAGAAGGCTGTGGCGATGGCATCAGGCGCGGGGCGTCTGCTGGACGAGGCCGTGCTGTTTGATGATGTGCCTGCGGCCCTTTCGGATTGTACCTATGTGTTTGCGACCACCGCACGGCACCGCGATTTGACCCAACCGATCATGACGCCGGAACGCGCTATGGAACATGCGCGCGCGATGTTGGCGGCGGGTCAAAAGGTGGCCATCCTGTTTGGGCCAGAGCGGGCAGGGCTGGAAAATGAGGACCTGATCCGCGCCAACGCGGTGATTTCGGTGCCTGTGAATCCCGGGTTCTCGTCGCTCAATTTAGGGCAATCGGTGTTGTTACTGGCCTATGAATGGCGTCGCCAAGTGGCAGATGTTGCGCCCGAGGTGATGGAAATGGCCAAGACCGAGTTCGTTGAGGGGGCCGAGATCGAAGCGCTTGGCGATCATTTTGAGCAACGGTTGGAGGAGGCGGGGTTCTTTTTCCCTGCAACCAAAGCCGAGGGGATGCGTAAAAACCTGCGTAATATGTGGGCGCGTCTGCCACTGACGCGGGCCGATGTGCAGACTTTACACGGGATGTTGCGCCAATTGCTGCGCGCAAGGTGAAAATGGAGCAATTTTTCCCCCTAAATACACGGCTACCTTGGCTTGCGGGGGGGGATGTCCTGCCCTAGATCATGCGCATCACATATCGAGGAGAACATGTTATGGGTCTATGGAATTTTGTTAAGAATGCGGGCAAAAGCCTGGTTGGCAGCGCTGAAGCAGCACCTGCACCAGCCGATTTGACCAAAGAGATCGAGGCTCTGGGCCTTGATGCGACCGGCATGGACATCACGGTTGACGGCGACACGGTTAAAGTAACCGGCGACGCTGTGAGCCAAGAGATGAAAGAGAAAATCATTCTGGCCGTTGGCAATGTCGAAGGCGTTGCAGCTGTGGATGACGAAGTTGCAAACACCGGTGCGGACCCTTTGTTCCACACCGTTGAACGCGGCGACACATTGTCAGCGATTGCCAAAGCCACTTTGGGCAGCGCCAACAAATACCACGCGATTTTTGAAGCCAACAAACCCATGTTAAGCCACCCTGACAAAATCTATCCGGGTCAGGTTCTACGTATCCCGCAAGACGCGTAATAGTCTTGTAGTTTTTACCGAGTTCATTTCGTTTTACCGAGTATCAGCAGGGGCGTCTTTGGACGTCCCTGTTTTCGTTTGGGCAGTGCGAAGCTGCTTTATTCGTTATACAAATCTTATCCACGCGGTCTAAAAGCGGACCTAACCGATTTCGCACCCAAATGGCGGCTGTGCGGACAAACTTGCCTTTCGCGGCGTGTTCACAAAAGGCGGCTTTGCGAGCAGTTCGATCATTTCCCAAAAAAAGGACTGCCTAAATTTGCGACTATATAATTCTCTTTCGGGGTGTTCGTGATGCGGGTAGCATAAAGTGCGAGGAGTAAGGATTGCCTGACCTTGACACAATTTTAGGTAGCAATTGAGTTTCTCTGATTTTATACATTTTGATTAAGGGGCTAATAGATAAAGGAATAGATATTGATACATCTCTTTGCTGCCGCCCTAATTTGCTCACTTGGCCTTTGGTCAAGCTATTCAGGAGCTGCAGAGACTAACGCCGAAGCACGCGCATTTCACGTGCCCATTTCAAGCTTAAAAACTGACACGAAATCCCTTTTCTATCGCGGCCTACCGCTAAACGCGGACAATCCAAGCATGAAGTATCAGGATGGGCAGGAAGCCATGGCGATTGGAAAAAAATTTCCGGACGCGTTGAGTTGCCTATCGTTTGAGGCAGAAGATGAAACCGCTTCGCTCGCAAAGCTGAACACCGGGAAGTTTGAGAAGACGGCGGACCTTGAAATCTGCCTGCAGCGGGTTGCCAATGAGCTTGGTAATCTCTCGAAAGTGGAACCTTGGCTGCGTGCAATTGGGTTTGGGTCGGTTGAAGAGGGATCTATTTCTAACTTATTGGTCGCGAAGAGACAGGGGCTGAGTTCTGAAAAGGTCGCCATATTCATTGCAAATTGGAGAGGAGGAAACTTTTTGAAAGAACTGCTTTACCCGATGAGCGCTAAGTACAATCTGGCCCACGTCTTTCTCAGCTTTGGCTTTTATCCAAGGAATATGTATTTGACACTGGCTATTTGTCGACATGATATGCGTGTGATCAGCGTCGATGTGGGGATGATCTTTTTGTAGGCTAGCAAGAGGAAAACTAATGCCAATACAATTTGCGGTAAGCGTGGCCAAATTTCAGGTCGCTTATTTGGGCATTTTCTGGTCGTCAGCCCAATTGGGTTTAGATGATTTCGACAACATCAAATTGGCGGACCAAGTTCATTAGGACCACCTAAGTTAGTGGCTGCAAAGCTGACCTTGGCCGTAACGCGGAATATCGTTAATAAGGGCTCATCGCAGCCATTCGCTGCATTTCCCACAAATGACCGTTTCCTATTTTCTGACATCGTGGTGACGCTTGGCCTTGTCATGGGGGCAATGTTTTGCGGCGTAATATGCCCCTTGCCCCTGCACCCATTGCTGCCTAATTTGAGGTCAACAAAAACGAGGCGTGATATGAGCAAGAAACGTAGCATTTTCGAAGAAGTTGGCACGGATACCAAAGCCGAAGTAACTGCACCGCAACCGGGCGCAATCGACCGCGCGCCAAAGGGGGCGCGACGTGGCATTCGGGTCTGGCTGATGATCATCTTTGCCTTGGTGACTTTGATGATCTTGGTTGGCGGCGCGACGCGGTTGACGGATTCCGGTCTGTCGATCACCGAATGGAAACCCGTGACGGGGGCTATCCCGCCGCTGAATGACGCCGATTGGGCCAGTGAATTTGGCAAATATCAGGCCAGCCCCGAATTCCAGTTGCAAAACAGCCAAATGACCGTGTCCGAGTTCAAATCCATCTATTGGTGGGAATGGGGGCATCGCCAGCTTGGGCGTTTTGTCGGCTTGGTCTGGGGGCTCGGATTCTTGTATTTCTGGCTGACCAAGGGCATTCCAGTCGGCTGGGCCCGCCGTTTGCTTGGCCTTGGGGTGCTGGGCGGATTGCAGGGCGCGATTGGCTGGTGGATGGTCTCCAGCGGGCTGACGGGACGCGTGGTTGATGTGGCCTCGTATCGGCTGGCCATTCATTTGGGCTTGGCGTTCATTATTCTGGGTCTGTCGGCGTGGTATATTTTCCAAATGTCGCGCAAGGACGCCGATCTGATGGCGGCACGACGTGGCGGCGAAGCCAAGCTGATGTCAATGACCACCGGCCTGATGCACTTGGCGTTTATGCAGATATTGCTGGGCGCGATGGTGGCTGGCATTGATGCGGGGCGCGGATACATCGACTGGCCCCTTATGGGCGGTCAAGTGATCCCGGACGGGATGTTTGACTATGTGCCGTGGTGGAGCAATTTCTCGGAAAATCCGGCCTTGGTGCAATTCATTCACCGGCTGTTTGGCTATGCGATCTTTATCTTTGCAATCGTGGTTTGGCGGCGCTCGCGCAGCAGCGGCAACCGCAAAACCCAAGCGGCCTTTAACATGGTGATGGCGATGGTTTTACTGCAAGTGATCCTTGGCATCACGACTGTCATGATGGCGGCACAACTCCATGTGGCCCTAACCCATCAGGCAGGCGCAATTCTGCTGTGGGTGATGATCCTTCGGGCGAAATTCTTGGCGGGCTATCCAGTGGCCCAAAGCGTTAGAGGTTAGGCAAATGACTGCATATGATGAGTTGATGGCGTTCGAGCGAGACACCCAAGCCTTGGGGCAGATTGCTGGCCGGTTGGGCTGGGATCAGGAAACCACGATGCCGCGTGGCGCGGGCGAGCAGCGCAGCGAGGAAATGGCGGCGATCAGCGGGGTGATCCATGCACGGCGCACCGATGGGCGTGTTGGTGATTTGCTGGACCAAATTGACGACAGTAAACTGCACGCGGTTGGCCAAGCCAACATGCGCCACATTCGGCGCGCCTATGAGCGCACCATGCGCATTCCCGCCAAATTGGCCGCCGAACAGGCCAAGCTGCATTCCACAGCCCAAGGTGTTTGGGCAGAAGCGCGTGAAAACGAGGATTTCTCGGCGTTTTCACCGATGTTGATGCAGGTCCTTGATATGAAACGCGAAGAGGCGGCGGCGCTGGCGGATGGCGGCGACCTTTATGACGCCTTGTTGGATGATTACGAACCAAATGCCAAAGCCAGCGATCTGGAGGCGATGTTCAACGCATTGCGTCCCAAATTGGTCGATCTGCGCGAACGGGTGTTGAATGCGCCAAATCAACCTGCCGCCCTAAGTGGTACGTTTGATGAAGCCAAACAAATGAAGCTGACCCGCCATTTGGCCCGCACATTTGGCTATGATTTCGCCCATGGCCGCGTTGATAAGGCGGTGCATCCGTTTTCAAGCGGGTCCGGCCAAGACGTGCGCATCACAACCCGCACAAACGAAGCCGATCCGTTCAACTGCTTTTATTCCACAATCCACGAAGTTGGTCACGGCTGCTATGAGCAAAACATCGACGAGGCCTATTTGCTAACCCCCTTGGGCGAAGGCGTTTCGATGGGGGTGCATGAAAGCCAAAGCCGGATTTACGAGAACCAAATCGGCCGTGGCGCGGCCTTTACCGGCTGGTTGTTTGGCGAAATGAAAGACGCCTTTGGCGATGTCGGCGTGGCGGATGCCAAAGCGTTTTATGGCACTGTGAATCGCGTAAATTCCGGCTATATCCGCACCGAGGCGGATGAAATCCACTATAATCTGCATGTTTTGATGCGCTTTGATCTGGAGCGCGCGATGATTGCCGGTGATTTGTCGGTGTCGGATTTGCAGGATGCATGGAACGAGCGGTTCGAGGCCGATTTCGGTGTGGCCGTCGACAAGCCATCGAATGGCTGTTTGCAAGATGTGCATTGGTCGGTCGGGCTGTTTGGCTATTTCCCAACCTATTCTTTGGGCAATGTTTATGCTGGCTGTTTGAACAAGGCGATGCGCAAAGAATAGGTTG
>Ga0209633_10003428_pt1 | contig 14656 bp, 13 predicted proteins | sample Cruoilmetagenom1_FD_187290 | JGI IMG/M metagenome (GOLD analysis project Ga0209633, IMG submission 187290) | Oil polluted marine microbial communities from Coal Oil Point, Santa Barbara, California, USA - Sample 1 (SPAdes) (version 2) | ecosystem: Environmental > Aquatic > Marine > Oil seeps ... | reverse complement strand
TTTTACTTTGGGGCATAGGGGGAGGCTGACGTGGGGACTTCCTCGCGGCGAGGGCAGGGACGAAGTGGGCCGGTCATCCCGGTTGGTGTGGTCTTTTCCTCGACCGGCTCCTACGGCACCGTCGGCGAAGAGATGCTGCACGGCGCGCTGCTGGCTATCGAAGAAGTCAACCATAACCTCGAGTTCGACTTTACCTTCGCCCCCAAGGTCGCGAACCCAGCCGGCGATCTCGATCAGTACCGTCTGCTGTGCGAGGACATGCTCCGCACCCAGGGGGTGCGCCATGTCGTCGGCTGTTATACCTCCTCCAGCCGCAAGGAGGTCATCCCCGTCTTCGAGAAGCTGGATGCGCTGCTTTGGTATCCCTCTCACTACGAGGGGTTCGAGAGTTGCAACAACGTGATTTACACCGGCGCGGCGCCGAACCAGCACATCGTGCCCCTGATCGACTACATGCTGCGCAATCACGGCAACCGCGTCTATTGCATTGGCTCCAACTATATCTGGGCGTGGGAAAACAATCGCATCATGCGCGAGATCGTGCTGGGCTGTAAGGGCGGCGTCGCCGCCGAAAAGTACCTGCCCGTGGGCTCGACCGACATTGCGCACGTCATCGACGAGATCGTTGAAACGCAGCCCGATTTCATCTTCAGCACCCTGATCGGCGAATCCTCCTATGCCTTCCTGCGCGCCTATGGCGAAGCCGGCCGGCACAATGCGCTGTTCCACCCGGCCGCCATGCCGGTGACGAGTTGTAATCTGTCGGAGCCCGAGTTGCTTGCGGTTGGTGGTCAGGCGGCGGTGGGGCACATCGCGTCCAGCGTCTATTTCCAGAGCATGGACCGGGCCGAAAACCGTGCCTTCCTCTCGCGCTTCAAGGCCCGCTTTGGCACCGACAAGGTGACCTCGACGGATGCCGAAGCCTCCTATATTGCGGTCATTCTGCTGGCCCGCGCGATCCACGCGGCGCAGTCAACCGAGATCGAGCCGGTCAAGCAAGCCGTCTACGGCTACGAACTTGCGGCACCGCAGGGGCCCGTACGCATTGATTCGGATAACAATCATAGCTATCTGACCCCGTCACTGGGTCGCTCACGCGGCGATGGTGAGTTCGACATTATTTGGACGGCCGACGCGGCGGTGAAGCCAGATCCCTATTTGGTCCGCTTTGATATCCGCCAATTCTACGGCGATCTGGACCGTGTGGAAAACGGGCCAATAGTGGCCTCCAGGTCTGGGTTGAGGGTGATCAAGTGAGGAAGTCGAGTCTCCCAAACTTTCGCGACTGCCACGCGCTGGTGCTGCATCGCTCCGACAGCAACAGCGAAACCCTGATTCGACAACTGGAGAGCCTGGGCCTGACGGTGCGCCGTAAGTGGTCAGCGGACGATGTCTCCGCCACAGGGGTCGACGTCGTCTTCTTTGACGCCGATCTCGGCTATGACGGTCTTTTCGCCTGGCCGGCAAGCCGGGCGCCAATCCCGCTGATAGCGGTGATGGGATCCGAGGCACCCGGCCGCATCGAATGGACCTTGGCACAGGGGCCTTCGGCGTATCTGACCAAACCGATCGGCTCCACCGGGGTATTCAGTGCGCTGGCCATTGCCTTCCGCACCTTCGAGAAGCAACAGCAGCTCCACAAAAGCTTGGCCGACCTCACGCGGCGCGTCGAGGCGCGGCCGGTCCTGTTCAAGGCGATCCTCGTCGTCATGGAGGGCTTCGGTGTCGACGATGCCGAGGCCTATCAATTGCTACGCACCAACAGCATGAAGCATCGGGTCTCAATCGAGGAGTTGAGCAGCCTGATCGTGGGGAGTCCCGATTCCGTTCGGGAAACAATGGGAAACGCAAACCGGCGGATCTTACGCCAAGCCACGCGCGGCTAGGCGTCGATGTAGTGGCCGCGGCGCCGCATCGCGAGAGCGAGGCGACATCCGGCCAGGAGACTGCACCGCTGACAACGACAGGGAGAGTCAAATGACAAAGCGCAAGGATACTACGCTGAAACCAGAAGCCGAGACCAAGACACAGGATTCCGCAGCCGTGGCGGAAGCCGCGACCTCTAAGGGAATCCCGCGGCGCACGTTCATGACCGGCACCGCCGCGACTGTCACGGCCGCCACCGTCCTGCCTAACCTGCGCATGGCGCGCGCTGCCGAGACCGGTCCGATCAAGATCGGGCATATTGAGGACCTATCAGGCAATCTCGCCGTCTACGGCGTTCAGAAATATCATGCGGCGCTGCTCGCGGTTAAGGAGATCAACGAGGGCAAGACACTCAAGGGCGGTCCCGTCGGCTCCGGCGGCGTCGGCTTCACGAGCAATTTCGCGGCCTCTCCGCCGGTCATGGGGGCCGGCGACAAGGACCTGAAATACGTCGACAAAGGTGGTGCGCTCAGTAATTCCGGCATGGCGTTCGTCGAGGACGAGGACGTGCTGGTCGATTCCGGCGAGTCCGGCCTGCTCGGCCGCGAGGTCGAGCTCATCGCACCGGACGGACAGTCCAACAACAACATTTGGCAGCAGTTGACCCGGAAGCTAATCCTGGAAGACAAGGTGGATTGCTTGGTTGCCGGCTTCACGAGCGCTGAGAGAGAAGCAATCCGGCCGATCGTCGACCAATACAAGCAGCTTTTTTTCTACACCAACCAGTATGAAGGCGGCGTTGCCGACTCGAACACGTTCTGCACCGGCGCGATCGTCGAGCAGCAGGTGATCCCCGTCGTGGATTACATGATCCAGAAGTTCGGGCCCCGGGTCTACACCATCGCGGCCGACTACAACTTCGGTCAGTTGACGGCGGCCTGGACCAAGGCTTTCGCGCCGCTCGTTGGCGGAGAGATCATTGAGGAAGAGTTCGTCCCGCTCAGCGTCTCGGACTTCACGACCTCGATCGCGCGGATTCAGGCGGCGAAGCCAGACTGGGTATTCACGTTGCTCGTCGGAACGAACCAGTCGAACTATTATCCGCAGGCTGCGGCGGCCGGGCTGGAATATCCGATGGCCTCGACGGTCAACATGGCCCAGGGCTACGAACATCGCCGCTTCAAGGCGCCGTCCCTGAACCGCATGTATAACTGCGTCAACTACATCGAAGAAATTCCGACGGCGAGGAACCGTGCGTTCGTGAAGCGTTGGTACGAGATGTTCCCCGACGACCCCTATATCGGCCAGATGGCGCAGAATACGTATTTCTCGGTCCACCTCTATGCGAAGGCGGCGCGTCTTGCCGGAACGACGGACCAGGAAACCGTGAAAAAGGCCCTGGAATCAGGGCTCAGTATCGAAGCGCCGGAAGGTGCGGTCTTCCTCGAACCCTCGACGCACCACTGCTCGCATTACATCCGCCTAGCCACCGCGGATGCTAATCACAATGTGAGCTTTGTACGCGAATGGCCGAGCATACAGCCCTGGTGGCTCCAGCGCGTCGGCGTCAATCTGGTGAAGCACAAGGAATACAAACAGTACATCCCGGACGAGGATCCATTCTTCTCCATGTTCTCCAAGTCGTAATAGGATAGCCTGCATCTGGTGTTGCTCCGGCCGAAGACCTACTTCGGCCGGAGCAGCCGAGTTTTGGAAAGCCGGGGTTCGCGATGGATGTAGCGCCGCTGGTGCTGAGCTTGCTTTATCAATTTGGGACGGGTGCCGCGTTCTTTTTTTTGGCAGCCCTCGGGCTGGTCGTCATTCTCGGCATGATGAACATCATCAACCTAGCCCATGGCGAGTTGATGATGATCGGGGCCTATACGGCGACGATCACCTATCACGCCGGCGTACCTTTTTGGCTGTCGGTGATCCTGAGCTTCTTCGTCGCGGCAGCTTTTGGCGCCGTGCTGGAACTGCTGATCGTCAGACGGTTCTATGGTCGTGAGTTGGGCGCTCTGGTCGTTACCTGGGGTGTTAGCTTGGTGCTCGGCCAGGGGGCGCTTCTCTTCTTCGGTCCTTTCTTGCCGTCGATAGGAATCCCTGGTGGCTCGTTCTCATACGGAGATTTTTCATTTTCGGCCTATTGGCTTATCCTCGTCTTGATATCCTTACTGCTTATACTGGCGCTCTGGTGGCTCTATAACCGCACGCCTTACGGGTTGCAGGCCAAGGCGACGATGCAGAACGCCGAAATGGCGAAAAGCCTCGGCGTTCGCACGCCGCAGATCTACACCTTGACCTTCAGCCTTGGTGCCGGACTCGCCGGCCTAAGCGGCGCCCTGCTGGCGCCAACCGTCACAATTGCGCCCTTCATGGGCCAGCAGTTCGTCGCGCCCGCCTTCATAACCGTCGTGGTCGGCGGGGCCGCTAACGTGATCGCCGGGGCGGTCGCTAGCAGCGCCGTCCTGGCTGCGGTCAAGACACCGATTGGAATGGCCTTCGGCTCCTTCTCGGGGACCGTCGCCCTGCTGTTTGCGGCCCTGATCATCATCCGCATCATGCCGAACGGGATCTCCGCAGCGCTGCAGAAATACTTCAACCGCCGCGCCGGGGGAGCAATGCGGTGAGAACGATCGTTGGCCTGATCTCCGGGGGCGCCGACATCGGCCGGACCCGCGTGTTCTGGATCGGCTTCGGCGTAGTCGTTCTGCTATTCCTTCTTTACCCGACGCAGACGTCCGCTTTCCGGGTATCGAACGTCTCCTATTATCTGCTCAACATCCCGCTCGGTCTGGGCATGGCCCTGCTGTGGGGGTACTGCGGCGTGCTGAGTTTCGGCCACGTGGCCTACTTCGGGATCGCCGGGTACATCTACGGCGTCATAGCCGGCAATATGTCGGGAAATCCCTTCGGCCCGCTCGCCGGCGTCGCTGGCGGGCTCCTGGCGAGCGCTTTCGTCGCCGGTATTTTCGGCTACTTCGTGTTCTACGCGCGAGTGCAGAAATGGATCATCCCGATCCTGACGCTGGTCCTGACGCTCCTGCTTGAGACTTTCCTCGGTCAGACAGCCGGATACCAGTGGCGCATCGGATCGGTCCTGCTCGGCGGTTACAATGGGATGACGGGAATTCCCTGGTTCCAACTGGGCGGCTTCGTCTTCGAAGGCTACTCTTTCTATTACCTCTGCCTTCTTGTCGTCCTGGCCTGCTATTTCGGTCTACGGATGTTGGTCAATTCCAATTTCGGTCAGGTCATCGTTGCTATTCGTGAGGATGAGCTGCGCACCGAGCTGTTCGGTTACGACATTCGCGCACGGCAATGGGTCGTCTTCGTCCTCTCGGCCATGCTCGCTGGCCTCAGCGGGCTGCTCTATGTCCAATGGGGCAACTACATTACACCCAGCCAGGTCGGACTGCTGCAGGCGGCCTTGCCGGTCATCTGGGCCGCGGTCGGCGGGACCACGAGCTTGCTGGCCGTTGTCATCTCGGCTTTCGCCCTCAACTGGGTCACCTACACTTTGTCCGCTCAAGGCAATCAGTATGCGATGGTGATCATCGGCTCGTTGCTGGTCGTGACCATGCTGTTCTTTCCGCGCGGTATCGTCGTCATGATAGCCGAGCGCCTGGGGCGCTTGACGGCGCGTCGCGCGGCACCGTCGCAGTTGCAGCCATAAGGTCGGATGGTCATGGAGCTCACTGCCGTCATCGAGACCCGATCCTTGAACAAGCGTTTCGGCGGCGTGGTCGCCGCGGACAATGTGAATTTCAAGGTTCTGTCCGGCGAGCTGCGCTGTATGATCGGACCGAACGGCGCGGGAAAATCGACGTTGTTCGCCATGCTGAGCGGCATCGAGCGTGCGGACAGCGGGCAAATATTCATCTTCGGGCAGGACGTGACTCGCAAGCAGTCGTTTCAACGCGTCAAGCTGGGAGTCGGGCTGACGTTTCAGACCAACCGTGCCTTCCACGAGTTGAGCGTTCGCGAGAACCTGGCGATACCGCAGGCCTCGGCAAAGCTGGAAAACAAGCAGGCCGGTCAAGCGCGTCTCGAGTTCGCCTTGGACGCCTTCGGCCTCGACCCGAACGATGAGACCAAGGCCGCGGAAATTCCCCATAACCAGCTTCAGTGGCTGGAGATCGCTATGGTCCTCGTGGGCTACCCGAACCTGGTCCTGCTGGATGAACCGACGGCTGGAATGGCGTCGGAAGAAACCCAGCAGACCGCGAAGGTGCTCAAGCATCTCAACTCGACCGGATTGACGATCGTGGTGGTCGAGCACGATATGGCGTTCGTCAAGGACGTTGCGCAGACCGTGACCGTCTTGCACCAGGGGCAGATCTTCGCCGAGGGTTCGGTCGCCGAAATCACTGCGCACGCGGACGTGCGCAAGATCTACCTTGGCCGGGTTTGAGGGAGGTCTGGCGTGTTGCTGTCCACTTCAGCTCTGCGATCCGGCTATGTCACCGGTGATGTTCTGCAAGACGTAGACATCACCGTAGAGCGTGGCGAGGTCGTCGGCGTCTTGGGGCGCAACGGGGTCGGGAAGACTACGCTGATGAAGACGCTCATCGGCCTCCTGGCGGTGCGCGCGGGCCGTATCATGTTCCGCGATGAGGATGTGAGCCGATTAACCGCGGACAAGAGGGCCAGGCTGGGCATCGGATACGTGCCCCAGGGTCGCGGTATTTTCGCGGATATGACGGTCCGCGACAATTTGCGCATGGGTGGCCTGATCAACTCCTCCAAGCAGTCGCTCGATTTCGACTTGGTCTTCGGCTATTTCCCTTTTCTGAAAGATCGCTTGAACCAGAGGGGCGGGACACTTAGTGGCGGGCAGCAAGCCATGTTGGCGATTGCTCGTGCCCTCATCAGTTCGCCGGACCTGCTTCTGCTCGACGAGCCGAGCGACGGCGTCCAGCCGAGCATCGTCCAGGAGATCGGTAGTTTCATCAAAAACCTGAACGCGGAAAAGGGACTGACCGTCCTGATCGTGGAACAGAACATAGATCTTATGCAGACGGTAGCGACCCGAGCCTATGCCTTGGACAAGGGGCGGGTCGTCGCTGAAGTCGAGCGCGAGTCGTTGCTGGATACCGAGAGGGTGGCCGAATTTCTGGCTGTATGACGGCTGCCCGATGCGCCCGGTGGTCTGCCGGTCGAATGCGAAGATATGTACCGAGGGAGAATGTGGCATGGAAATGATCATGCGGAGCTATCCCAATGAGTGGGTTAGCAAGTCAATCATGTACGCGAGAGGTGTGGGCGGCGGCTCGTCCGGCGTCACGCACGAACTGACCGAGGCCAAGCAGGGAACCTATCACTATACCATCGGTCCCTATTCGGAGCCGGTCCTGCACATCAAGCCCGGCGATCGCGTGGTCGTCGAGACGCAGGATGCCTTCGAGGGCAAGATCAAGAACGAGACCGACGTGCCCTCGGATATTCTGGAGATGCCGTGGCTGAATCCGCAATGCGGCCCAATCATGGTCGATGGCGCTGAGAAGGGCGACGTTCTCGCCGTGCACATCGAGAAGATGGTCCCACGCGGCGCGCAGCCGCGCGGGACCTGTTGCATGATCAAGGAGTTCGGCGCCCTAACCGGCACCTACTACACGGCGATGCTGAACGACCCGCTGCCCGAGAAGGTACGCAAGGTCAATGTCGATGAGGAAAATGTCTACTGGAGCGATCGGGTCACGCTGCCCTACAAGCCGCACATCGGCACGCTCAGCTGTTCCCCGCAAATTGACTCGATAAACTCACTGACCCCGGATAACCATGGCGGCAACATGGACCTGCCTGACATGGGCCCCGGGACTGTCACCTATCTGCCGGTGCGTGCGCCGGGTGGACGGCTATTCATCGGCGATGCCCACGCCTGCCAGGGCGACGGCGAAGTCTGCGGCGTGGCCGTGGAATATCCCACCACGACGACTATCACGGTTGATCTAATCAAGAACTGGCCGATCGAATGGCCGCGCTTGGAAGCTGATGACTTTATCATGACGATCGGCAGCACGCGGCCGCTGGAAGACGCCACCCGCATCGCCTACCGCGAATTGGTGCGCTGGATGGTGGCCGAATATAACTATGACCAGTGGGATGCCTACATGATGCTTAGCCAGTGCGGAAAAGTGCGGCTGGGCAACTTCGTCGATCCGAAATACACGGTCGGTGCGGCGATCCCCAAGAAGTATCTGTAGCGGTGCCCTGAGCGGCACCGCGCAGCAGCGCTAGGGTTGGCAGGTGGGCTTCGGCCCACCTGCCAACTTCTGCCGCGTGGTGCCCGCGACGTCGGCCGGATATCTGCATGATGGGGAGGTTGTAAGCGACCAAGCCCTATAGACTGGATCGTGTCTCTGGCCCGATCCTCCAATACCGAAAGCACCGCTGCCATCCCGCGCGAAGCTTTGGTGATTCTCGTTGTTTGCGGGCCCTCGAATCCAACTACATCCAACTCTGTCTAGGTTAGAGTCTGACCTTTAGCTCTTAGCTGCTCGGCGGGGGCAGTTCCGCTTTGGGGAGAGTCGCGGACAGTTCACTACGCCTTCTGAATTCCCGCAGTTGACCCTAAGCGGAAATTTGGATGATGGGGGCGTTCGGCGCCTCCCGACCCAAGAGCAGAAGATACAGTTAGGTACGGAAAACGGATAGAGGTAAACTTTTGACCATGACACAAATAGCCATTTGCATTGATGTGCCCGACCTTGAAGTAGCCGTTTCGTTTTATTGCAGTGCCCTAGGGTGCGAGAAACTCAGCGGTCACTCGGCGAATACAAAGCTTTCAGCCGGCAATATGGAGATTTATCTCCTGCTTAAAGAAGAAGGCTCGAAACCGGTAGCGAACACAACAGATACTAGGTCATATTCGCGTCACTGGACTCCGATTCATCTTGATTTTCGTGTCACAGATTTCGAACAAACGGTCAATGACGTCACCAATTTTGGTGGCTCACATGAAGGAACTGACTCAGGTGATTGGGGCGCAATCGCGTATTGCGCCGATCCGTTCGGAAACGGTTTCTGCTTGATCAAGGAAGGCAAATAGAATCAGGTGATGGGCGTCAAAATAAAAATGCGCACGGCAATCATCGGTAACTCGGGTTCTGGGAAATCAACGTTGGCACGCATGCTAACGGGTGATAGTAACACGCCACTGCTTGATTTGGATACTATCGTTTGGGAGCCAAACCAGATAGCAGTGCCGCGTAGTCCTAAGGCTATGCTTATAGACCTAGAGCGGTTTTGTAACAGCAGTTCTAGTTGGGTTGTCGAAGGTTGCTACGCGAACTGTATACAGACCACCTTGCAATATGGACCTGAACTAATATTTCTTGATCCAGGGCGAGAGGCCTGCCTGAGTAACTGCCGCAATCGCCCGTGGGAACCACACAAGTACGCATCCAAAGCCGAACAAGACTCGAAATTAGAGTTTTTGCTTCGTTGGGTTGCCGATTACTACGAACGCGAAGGAGACATGTCTCACAATGCGCACAGAATATTGTTTGAAACGTACCCAGGTCCAAAGCGTCATTTACAAAGCCTGCACGCCCAACAAGGCGCTCCAGGGGACGCGCCAAAAGCGGCGCGCGCCTGAGCTTGGTCGTTCGTCGCTTTACGACACTTGGCGAGCCGGGATCAAAAGGGCCCGGTGTTTTCGGGTAGCAGCAATAAGCTGAAGGTCCGGATTCGACGAGTCGCGGCACTTCCGGTTTTGGCACGAGGCGGTAGTCAGTGGATTTTCAGTTTTGTTCCGGTTTGCGACCCCTATCGGGCCTGAAGACTATAATCGTGGGCATCGCGCGACCCGGCCGAGGGGTAGGGGGCGCCGCAGCCCCAGAGGCTGTGGTTAAACCGGCACGGTGAGCAAATATCGGTCTCGGTGATTGCGGGCCCGGGATTTGAACCTGTGGCAAGGCTGTTGAAACGTTCCCTGCTTCGCAGATGTGCTTCCCTGTTATCGCAAAAAAACCCCTGATACGTCGCCAAAATTCCCTGTTCCGATTCTTAGGGAATTCTTGACTAACCTACTGATTTAACGAAGTGATTCCGTCGAAAAAACCACTAAACTGGCAAAATTCGCGAAATTTCCCTGTTTTTTCCCTGTTAAACAGGGAATTCTGCAGAGACGGGTTCGCTCCAGACTGCTAGCACCACCACCCTCTTTCTGGCAAACCGTGGTCCATGACAGCCTGCGCCCGAGACGCCGCCGTTTCGGGGCGTCCATAGATGACAATGCCGCAACGACAGCGGAAAGCGGACATACATCATCACAGCCAGTCGGATGATCTCAGGCGAAGTCTTGAAATATCGGAACGGATTCCTCATGCACGGAGGCTACGGGGTGCGCCTCACCGGCTCAAGTTGGTTTCCCCTGACACTGCCGAACGGCAGTTCGGATGATCAATGTTATCCTTTTAGCCATGAACAGTGTCGCCCAATTTCGCGTAGTCGTCTTTACGAAACTCCTGTATTATTCCTATAACCTCGTCAGAACTTGCGCCCATTGAGGTCATCGCAATTGCGCCCAATTGAAGGCTTGCCTCAAGGGTTTCTGGGACGGCTTGGGTTGCTCCCTGCGTTTCCAGACGGCGGCCATGAAGCAAATCCCGCGCCCGGACAAAAATTAACATATCTGGAAAAAACTCATGGAGAACCGCCACAATATGGTCTGCGGTCGCGGCTTGATCAATTGTAACTAATGCGCCCCTCGCCCGGCTCGCACCCGCAGAATTCAGGATTTCAATCTGACTTGCATCCCCGAAGAAAACAGGCATGCCTTTGGAGCGGCATGCCGCGATCCGGGTAGCGTCCAAATCAAGAGCCACATAAGAAATGCCGCCTGCCGAAAGAATCTTCGCTACAGTTTGGCCAACACGACCAAAGCCCGCGATCAAGACATGGTCGTGCAGGTCTTCTCCTATTTCCTCGACACCAGCGACGGATATTTTTTCACGCTTCGCCAAGAACGTGGAAAATTGACTGCCTACATAGGCCATGACTGGGGTTGCCACCATTGTCAGTGTCACGCTTGCAAGAAGTAACTGCGTGGTTTCGGTAGCAAGAAGGCCCAGCGCGCTGGCGGTTAGAAAAAGGATAAATCCGAACTCTCCGCCCTGTGAAAGAAGCAATCCAACCCGCACGGAGACACCCACCGGTAATCCAAATCCGCGGCACAGAGCGGCTGTCACGATGCTCTTGCCGACCATGAGGCCAATAACGATCAGCGTAATTTGCGCCAGTTCGCTCTGAATTAAGGTGATGTCGATAGACATGCCAACCGAAATGAAAAACAAGCCAAGGAGTATTCCGCGAAACGGCCGGATGTCCGCCTCGACCTGATGCCTGTACTCGGTCTCGGACAGTAGAAGACCAGCCAGGAAAGCACCTAATACCATCGATATGTCGACGAGCGACATCAGCCAGCCGGTCCCAAGAACCACGAGCAGAGTGGTCGCCACAAAGAGCTCAGAACTCCGTGTCTCGGCGATAATGCGGTAGACAGGCCGCAAAATCAGTCGTCCGACGCCGACAACCAAGACCAGTGCCACAGCTGCCTTCGCGATTGCGAACCCCATGGCCGTAATGAAGGATCCTTCTCCTTCACCGAGCAGGGTAACCAGCATCAGGAGGGGTACAATGGCGAGATCTTGAAAAAGCAGTACGGCGAATGAAATCCTTCCAAATGGTGTCGCCCGTTCGCCCCTCTCGATCAGAAGTTGAAGAACAAACGCCGTGGACGAAAGCGCCAAGCCGCCACCGATGATTATGGCCGCTTCTTCGGTAGCGCCAAGAACCCAGGCAACACCGCCGATGAGACACCCCGTGACGGTTACCTGCAATGCGCCAAGTCCGAAAACGTAACGGCCCAATGAGCGCAGACGCTCCAGCGAGAATTCCAACCCAATCATGAAGAGAAGAAATACGATGCCGAATTCCGCCAGTGTATGCGCGCTCTCCGAGTCTCTTATGACCGCTAGTCCGTGTGGTCCGATAAGGATGCCCGCCGCAAGGTAACCAAGCACAGGACTCGTCCGCAGGCGTCGGAACGCTGGCACCACAACCACAGCGGCCACCAGAAAAATCAGAACGTCGTATAAGATTTCCGAATCGTTCAATCGGTCTCTCCAGAGTGATTTCAGGGCCCCCTACGGGACATTGCGATTGTATCGACGCCGCCTGTTTGCCTGGCAATGATTCCCGATCCATCTAGCTTTGGAATAGGAAGCGACCCTGTTACTCATCGCAGGGCGAAAACGAGTGCCGCGGCCACAACGACAATTGTCACTCCCCAATAGATCGCCAGCGTCAACCGATGTCGCATTAGTGTCACCTATCAATCGTAGCTGAATTTCTCAGAAATGATTTTTCCCAGTGGTACTCCGATTCCTTCGAGGCTGTTTTCCACGTCATCAATCATCGCCGCGGGTCCGCAGACGACATAGAGCCAGTGCGCGTGCCCCTCGAAACAGAGATATCTTTGCAAAACGGCCTCGTCTAGTTGGCCCACAGCACCGGTCCAATCAGCCGGCGGCTCGGACAAGATATGGTGAATTTCGACGCCCAAGATATCTTTCATCTCTTCGAGCTCGCTTTGATACATGATCTGCTCAACGAGACGGTTGCCGTATATGAGTTTCAGAGGGCGGCTGTCGTTTTCCGCCCGAAGCTGACGAAGGATGCTCATGATCGGCGCAAGCCCAACCCCACCAGCTATGAAGGCTATGCCGATGCCTGACCTGCCCGCTAACGTGAGACTGCCATGCGGGCCATCGATATAGGCGCGGGCTCCAACCGGGATCGACCCAATATTGTTGGTAAAATCCCCGGCCTCCTTAATCGTGAAACCGATGGACGGTCGACCAGCCGGACATGAGCTGATCGAGAATGGGTGCTCGGTGACGGCAAAGGGAGAGCGGTTCAGGGTAAGCCAAACGAATTGGCCGGCCGCGAACTCAATGGCCACACCCGATTTCGGCTCGATGTTGAGGTCCCAAGTCTTGAGTGCGACCTTTTTCACTGACACGACTCTATAAGGATGACGCAGTTGCCGTAGCGGCGTGATGACGTAAACGTACAACAGCGCAGATACGGCCAGACCGAGCATGCCAAGCCAGAACGCTGTGAGGATCGGGTGACCACTGTACCGTCCAGCGTCGATCGCGTGGTGTGTGCCCATAGCCGCGATCAGAGCGGCTCCCAGACCATGCGACAGTCGCCAAGTCTCGTAGCGAAAGGGCAACTGATCGCGGAAGATCGCAAACAGAACCAAGGAAGCGAGTAGCACCCATCCCAGAAGACCGGTCACGAGAGACACGGAACTCAGGCCTAGAGTTAACTGCCCTGTGGTGTCCCAGGGCAGAGGATGCTTGAGTGGTGTCACGTACAGGAATGGGTGGATCAGGAGGAAGGCTGTCAACGATCGAGCGATCAGTTGATGAAAGCGCATCGTGAGGTCGATACCAGTCGAACCCGATACGCTCTCGAAGCGACCCGAAAGTACGAATTCCATCAGCAACATGGCAAAGGCGACCAAAGCCAGAGCAGAGGACAGCTCATCGCTGAAATTACGGCGCGGGAGGCCCTGTATATAGGCCAACGCCAGAGGCGCGAGGACGATCAACAAGTAAGCAGTCAGAAGAACGGCGGGAGCGCTGCTTGGCAGCCTCAGTCGCCGCGTTGAAGGCGGCGGAACCCTTTCCTCGGAAGTTTGTTTCACGCTTGCTGGTCGCATCGGTTTTGTCTCCTCTTTGGCACCGCTCATGTTGATGCGAAAGATCGGTAGCGCCGGGTCGCGGCCTTCGGTTCTGTCAACTTAACGAAGGCAGGTCGCAGTTGAACGTTTGAACTGAGTGGCTCAAGCGGTAGCAATTACAGTCCGCCACGTGTTCATCGCGTCACCGCGAAACTGTCGCATTGTCTTGCGAGTGATTAGATGACGTTGGACATAGAAGGTGTTGTAGATGGCGGCGTGGGTGGAGAGAAACCTTTGCGCCGATCCTGCTGACTTGAAGCCCTGCATCCTTCGTTCTCGTTGTCGAACCGGCAGGTGCGAATTCTCCGCCCGCCATAGATACATCCGTTTTCCGTTGATGGAGACAAACACCTCGTCCAGGTGCCAACGCCCATCGGGTCGAGGACGCAATCGTCTGAGCTTGCGAGCGTAGTCCAACCCGAACTTTAGCGCCCAGCGCCGGACAGTCTCATAGGAAACCTCGACGCCACGCTCGGTGAGCAGATCCTCCACATCGCGGTAACTGAGGGAAAACCGGAAATACAGCCAGACAGCGTGCTGGATTATCTCTGCAGGAAACCGATGTCGGCGGTAGCTGATCATGTTCATAACAGGAAGTTACTCGCCACCCGCAGCTGACACCAGCCAGTTACCGTGACAGCGCCCGATGTCGGGTCAGCCGGAAGACTCCAGGCCCGGTCGGTGGTCCTTGCCACCCAACCGCATGTCGCGGCCCGGTTGCTGCAAGATGTGAACCAAGATGCCGCCGCCGCGGCCGGCGCAATCGCCGCGCCGCCGCTCGCCGTTGTGTTCTTCGGATACCAGCGGAAACAGGTGGCGCACCCTTTGGATGGCCTCGGTTTCCTAACACCTGTGTGCGAAAGGCGGTCGATCACCGGCGCGCTTTTTTGCTCGACCATGTTTCCGGGCCGGGCGCCGGACGGCAGTGTCGCCATTGCCGGCTATTTCGGCGGTGCGCGCGCACCGGATCTGGGCTCCCTGCCGCCCGAAGCGCTGGTCGATCTGGCGCGCGAGGAGTTTCGCGACCTGCTT
>Ga0209633_10003427_pt1 | contig 14658 bp, 12 predicted proteins | sample Cruoilmetagenom1_FD_187290 | JGI IMG/M metagenome (GOLD analysis project Ga0209633, IMG submission 187290) | Oil polluted marine microbial communities from Coal Oil Point, Santa Barbara, California, USA - Sample 1 (SPAdes) (version 2) | ecosystem: Environmental > Aquatic > Marine > Oil seeps ... | reverse complement strand
AGATGTACATTCAAAAGTTGAATTTTTACTCACTGAAGCTTTGGGCGATACAGGGAAAAAAATTCATACGGCTCGTTCTAGAAACGATCAGGTCTTGGTAGATATACATTTGTATTTAAAAGATGAAATTACAGATATCAAACAACAGATAAAAACCTTATTTGATGAGTTGATCGCTAAAGCGGATGAACATAAGAATGTACTCTTGCCAGGCTATACACATTTACAAGTTGCTATGCCATCTTCTTTCGGATTATGGTTTTCTAGCTATGCAGAAAGTTTGATAGATGATGTGTATATGCTAAATGCAGCCTATAAAATTGCAGATCAAAATCCGCTAGGTTCAGCTGCAGGTTATGGAAGTTCTTTTGCTATTGATAGGAATTACACTACAGAATTATTAGGTTTTGAAACCTTAAAATACAATGTAGTTGCTGCACAAATGAGTAGAGGGAAAACAGAAAAAGCACTGGCTTTTGGAATGAGTGCTGTAGCAGGAACCTTATCAAAATTTGCAATGGACATTTGTCTGTATATGAGTCAGAATTTTAATTTTATTTCCTTTCCAGATGAGCTAACTACAGGTTCGAGTATTATGCCACATAAAAAGAATCCTGATGTGTTTGAATTGATTCGAGGTAAATGTAATTCCATTCAGGCATTGCCTTATGAGCTGACCTTAATAACCAACAACCTTCCAAGTGGGTATCAACGAGATTTGCAATTGTTAAAAGCAAGTATATTGCCAGCCATTCAAACGCTAAAATCCTGTTTAGAATTGTTGCTATTTTCTATTAAAAATGTACAAGTCAATACCAAAATTTTAGAAGATTCTAAATACGATTATCTTTTTACGGTAGAAGAAGTAAATAAATTGGTGCAAGATGGTGTAGCCTTTAGAGATGCCTATAAAATAGTAGGAGCAAGTGTTGAGAAAGGAGAATTTAAACCGAATAAGGAAGTAAATCATACGCATATAGGCAGTATTGGTAATTTATGTTTGGAAGAAATTCAAGAGAAGATGAAACAGGCTTTGTAATGTTGTTAGTTTTAAATGAAGAGCTTTTGAGTATTTGGATTTAGGAATTTAATGTAACAAATCTAAAATTTCACTAATAACATGAATATATATAAAATACTAATACTGATATTTCTCTTTACTGTTAAAGCTAACGCTCAAGGATATGGATTTAACAATAAAGTTGTAACTGATTCTTTATTGTTATATATTGACAATAATACTCAAGAAAAGAGATCTAATATTGGCTTTATTAGAAAAACTATTCCAGTTAATAAAAAAAGAACGATCAGTATAGATACCTGTTTTTTCTATAATATTATAAGTGAAAAACCAAAACAATCATATCACAATAAAATAAGTTTGAAGAAGACTAAAAATAATATTTGGAAATATTATTTAATCTATGATGAAGATTGTTATGGTTACTACAAATTACCAAAAGATTCTATTGCTTTAGAGGGATATTTTAGGATGATAGATAATTCAAAACCTAGCAATGACTTAGTGAAAGAGCCTGATTTATATAACGAAATAGATGACACTGGCTTTTGTGGCACTCCAGAATTAAACGTTGTACCAGTAAAACCTGATAGTAATGCTGAAGGCTGGTTTTCAAAAGGACTTAAGAATAGGCAATGGGTATCTACAAATTATTTTTTTGCAAAAACAGAAGAATATTATGTAAATGGTATTAGAGATGGCTTATATATAGTTTATAATAAAAAAGATGGTGTATTATACCAAAACACCTTTGAAAATGGGACAGGTATTGAGAAAATTTATCGTAGAAGAGGGAGTTTATATCATATAAAATTTTTTAAAAATGGAACAATAGATTTTACTAAACCATATACCATTTATTATGAGAATGATAAATTAGCTTATAAAATAAATTATTCAAAAAACTTAATAACAGAATATTATAGAAATGGAGCTATTTTTAAAACTCAGCAGATAAAGAGGAAAAAAAATAAAATATATAAAGACGGATTATATAAAGGTTATAATAAAAAAGGGTTGTTAAAACAAAAAATATATTATGAATATGATAAGCAGATTTACAACATAACCTACGATGACAAAGGAAGGGTAGAAAAAATAGAAAGTGGTAATATGATTCAATATTTTAAAAAAGGAAAACTAAAAGAATTCAAATTCTTTCATAAAGATAAAAGTAATTGAGTTATTAATAGATTTAACTACTATACCTATGAAATATAAAAAAACAGAAAGAAACAAAGTTGTAAGAGGTGTAAAGAAGGCAAGCTATGACAAGAAAGTTGTGCATGCTGTTTTAGACGCTTCAGAAATCTGTAATGTCGCTTTTGCAATTAACGGATTTCCACAAGTACAACCCATTAATTTTGGTAGAGATGGTGAGAAAATTTACTTACATGGCTCTTTAAAAAACAGAATGACAAATGCATTGATTGAATCAGGCTCGGTTTGTTTAAGTGTTATGCATTTAGATGCGATGAAGTTGACTAGGTCTGCATTTCACCATTCTGTAAACTATCGTTCTGTGGTTGTTTTTGGTAAGGTAAAAGAATTAAAAACGGATAAAGAAAAGCTAAAAGGACTCAAAGCAATTATAAATCATTTTGTTCCGAATAGATGGGATTATTGCAGAGTGCCAAATGCAAAAGAACTCAAAGCGACTAAAGTCATTGAAATTGAGATTGAAATGGCTTCCGCTAAAATTGCAGATGAGCCTAATAGTGATAAAGAAGATGATAAAAAATTAGATTTTTGGGCAGGACAAATTCCAATAAAAACTAGTTGTGAATATCCTATTCCTGAAAGTGATTTAAAAGAGGGAATTGAAATTCCGAAGCATGTGTTGGAGTTTTATGAAAACCGTAAAAACGGATTTTAATAAATTCGTCAGTTCGAGTGAATTTTACGATTGAAATGAGTGAAATTTGTATCGAGAATAAGAATTTTAAAAAAGTAATGTTTAATGTACTAATTATACTATTTTTTGTGTTTTTAATATATAGGATTGTCCTCTTGAGAATTATCGAGATAAAATGTATTTTATCGAAGATACCAAGCGTAGCTTATTAGGGTGTTTTTACACGAAATCTGTCTAAAAACACAAGTGACATATAATTATAGTTTCGTCTCCCTAAGTGTCAAAAATTACTCTTGCTTAATTTGATTTACAAAGTTTTTACACGTCAAGACCTCACAGGTTTTGAAAACCTGTGAGGTCTTAAAATAAATAATAATTTTTTCATAAAAAGCGTAAAAAGGATTTTAAAAATTTATTTGTAAATTGACATAACTAAAAACTAACAGATGAAAACAATGACATGCAAACAATTGGGTGGAGCTTGCGATAAAGAATTTCACGCCAATACCTTTGAAGAAATAGCAGAAATAAGTAAAAAACATGCCATGGAAATGTATCAAGCTGGTGACCAAGCACATTTAAAAGCAATGGGAGTAATGCAAGAATTGATGAAATCTCCTGAATTGATGTCTAACTGGTTTGAAAACAAAAGAAAAGAGTTTGAGGGTTTGACTGATAATGATTAATTACTGTCTTTGCTTGATTATTTAGCTAGTTTATAACTATCAATTTGGTTAAAAACTATTCCTTATATTTACAAAAAAATTATCTATTATGAAAATTAAAATTCTATTTATCAGTTTAGCATTTCTTTTTATTCAGCAAGTACAATCTCAAGAATCAGCAAAAGCTATGTTAGATCAAGCTTATAATCAAGCAAAAATAGAAAATAAAAATGTGTTTGTACTATTTACAGCCTCATGGTGTGGTTGGTGTAAAAAGATGGATGCCAATATGAATCAAGCTTCTACAAAAAGCTTATTTGATGATAATTTTGTAATTGTTCATTTAGATGTTTTAGAAAGAGATAATAAGAAAAATTTAGAAACACCTGGAGGTTTAGATTTTTTAAAGAAACATAATGCTGAAAAAGCAGGACTTCCGTTTTTTCTCATTTTTGATGCGTATGGTAAAAAATTAGCCGATTCTTTTAATAAAAAAGGGCAGAATTTAGGTTGCCCTGCAACAGCTGAAGAAGTTGTCGAATTTTCTCAACTATTAAAAAAATCATCTACACTGTCTGATGAAGAATTGGCTGTAATTGCTGAGGTGTTTCAAGAAAAACCTAAAACAGGAAATTAGTAGGATTCTTGTCTTAACTATATTTGATGATATACCTCAACTTTACAAAATGAAAAAATTAATACTGATTACGGTACTACTGTTGACATTTTTGACCTGTAAAAACAATCTACAAGAAATAGAAGTTAAACAAACAAATGATTGGGCTCTGCTAAATTTTGTTAAGGCGGATAGTATCAATCCTATATTAAAACCTTCTTCTGATCTAAGTTTTGATTGCCCTTTAAATAAGAAAGAAGTAGCTTGGGAAGAGCGAAATGTTTTAAACCCTTCGGCAATTGTAAAAGATGGGAAAGTATTTTTATTTTATAGGGCACAAGATGTAAATGGTACTTCGCGAATTGGTATGGCTGTAAGTGATGATGGATTACATTTTGAAAAAAGTGCAACACCTGTTTTTTATCCTGATAATGATAACATGAAAGTCTATGAATGGAATTATAAAAAGAGTACGGAAACTATCAATTCAAAGGATAGTTATTTTGATGGAGTAGAAGATCCTCGTATTGTAGAAAGTGAAGATGGAACCTATATATTAACTTATACTTCCTATGATGGTAAAACTGCACGTTTGAGTTTAGCCTCCTCAAAAGATCTGAAAAATTGGACAAAGCATGGTTTGGTTTTGGCTGATGAAAAACATAAAGATACTTGGTCTAAAGCAGGAGCCATAGTTTCTAAGTTGGTTGGAAACAAAGTTATAGCGACTAAAATAAACGGAAAATATTGGATGTATTTTGGAGATACCAATTTGTTTATGGCGTATTCAGATGATTTGATTCATTGGACTGTTGCTGAAAATGAAGAGAGTAAAAAAATGATATCGGTTTTACACCCGAGAATGGGTTATTATGATAGTAGATTAGTAGAGCCAGGACCATATGCACTATTGAGAGATGAAGGTATTCTACTAATTTATAATGGTAGTAATGCAGCGAATTATAAAGATGATACCTTGCCTAAATTTACCTATGCTGCTGGTCAAGCTTTGTTTGATAAAGATAAGCCATATAAATTATTAGATAGAACTGAAGGTCATTTTATTTATCCTGATAAAGACTACGAAAAAGTTGGAGAGGTAAATGAGGTTTGCTTTGTTGAAGGATTGGTGTATTTTAAAGACAAATGGTTTTTGTATTATGGCACGGCAGATTCTAAAATTGCAGTGGCCGTAAGGCAGTAATGTAATCTGAATTTAACCTTTCAATGCCTTTTTCATAGCAATAGCTTTTAGTAAACATTCTTGGTATTCTTTTTCAGGATCAGATTTTGCAGTGATTGCCCCTCCAACAGAATAAGATAAATACTGCTTAGTTTTATTATAAAGTATACTTCTGATAACTACATTAAAATCAAAATCATCTTCAGGTGTAAAATAACCAACAGCACCAGAATACAATCCACGTTTGGTGGTTTCATTTGCTTCAATAATTTGCATGGCTGAAAGTTTTGGTGCACCTGTCATACTTCCCATAGGGAATAAGCTTTTAATCACATCAACACTATCTGTAGTTGTATCTATTTGTGAAGTAACTGTCGAAATCAATTGGTGAACTTGCTCAAACGAATAGAGCTTGCACAATTCTTCAACTTTTACAGACCCTTTAATTGCTGTTTTTGAAAGGTCATTACGTACCAAATCTACAATCATAATATTTTCAGAACGTTCTTTTTCATCTGCAACTAATGCCAAGGCCAATTTCTTGTCAGCAATTTTATTGGATAAACGTTTTGCAGTTCCTTTTATGGGTTGAGATATAATTTTTTGTTTTTCCTTTTTCACAAAACGTTCAGGAGAAGCAGAAAGCAAATACTTATCGTTAATTTTTAAAAAACTTGCCAAAGGTGGTTTTGAAATTCTATTGAGATGTTGATAGACTTTTAAAGGGGTAATAATTGCATTTTCAGCATAAAATTCTTGGCAGAAATTCATTTCATAAATATCACCTCTATGGATATGTTCTAAGATAATTTTAAGCTGTTTTAAGTATTTTTTTTTGGTGATGCGTTTATGAATCTTAACATCATGCTCAATTTGTGAAGGCAAATTATTCTGATTAAAAACTTCATCTAAATCTCTTTCTATTTCATTTTTACAAGTATTCAAATACTGAATTTCTAAGGTGTTATCCTTGATGAAAAACAGCTTTTTAGGTTGAAAAAAAAACAGTTCTGAAAAATCTAATCCATCATAGTTTTTAGAGGTTAAATTTTCAGTGTCATTTTTTAAGTCATAACTTAAATAACCAAAAATATAATCTTGAGTAATGTTTTTATACTGCTTTAATTTTTTGAAAGCGTTAGAATAATTACATTCTAAAAAACTATGAGCATCAACTGCTAAAACTGCATCAAAAGTACTATGTTTACGTGGATAGTTGTTGCTGTCTAACCAAGAAATATGCTCAAATTGTTGAGACCAAGTCAATAACTGATGTTTAAATTCAGAGGTGTTATGAAGTGTTATTTTTTTGGAAGTTCTCAAACGAGTTAAATGAATTTTGTTAGGCAGTCATTCCTGTGTTGGTAAAAGAATCCATAAAACTAGATTCCTGCCTACGCAGGAATGACATAAGAGTTTCAATTATTAAGTTCTCATTATGAAGAATGATCTGCAATAATTTTCCATTCTCCATCAATACGTTTTAAAATGATTGAGAATAAGCCATCAGCATCGCCAACAGTTCTTTTTAAATGATATTCGCCAATCACTAAAAACACAGCATCTGCCAATTGGTCAAACTCTAATAAGTTAAACGTTAATGTGCCAGTATGCTCTTTTGTAGGATATCCTTTTTTATAGTTTTCCAACGTTTTTTTCCATCCATAAGTAATGCCGTTGCTACCTATAAATTTTAAGCTATCAGATTTTATATAACCTTCCATAAAAGCTTCAAGGTTTCCATCAGACCAATCCTTTGCCTGTTGTAGCATCATGTTGGTGATTTCCTTTTTAGAGGCTTCATAGTTTGAGCTATCTTCTTGAGCATATCCGTTTAAAAATATTGTCAAAAAAAGTAAGAAAAACAACTTATAAGTTTTCATATTAACTATGTATAGATCTATTATCAGTTGCCGCCAATGCTGCCTCTTTTACAGCCTCAGCATAAGTAGGGTGGGCATGGCTCATTCTTGCAATATCTTCAGCAGAAGCTCTAAATTCCATGGCAACCACAGCTTCAGCAATTAAATCGGCTACACGAGCTCCACACATATGCACACCTAAAACTTCATCAGTTTTTGCGTCAGCTAATATTTTTACAAATCCGTCAATATCACCACTTGCTCTTGATCTGCCTAAAGCACGCATAGAAAATTGTCCGCTTTTATAATTAACACCAGCTTCTTTTAGTTGTTCTTCTGTTTTACCCACTGCAGCAACTTCAGGCCAAGTATATACGACACCAGGAATCAAATTGTAATCAATATGAGGTTTTTGTCCAGCCAAAGTTTCGGCAACAAAAACACCTTCTTCTTCCGCTTTATGAGCTAACATTGCACCCTTAATTACATCGCCAATGGCATAAATATTACTTATATTAGTTTGTAGATGTTCATTCACTTCAATCTGACCTCTATCAGAAAGAGAAACGCCAGCTTTGTCTAGTGCTAGTCCGTCAGTAAAAGGTTTTCTACCTACAGAAACCAAACAATAATCACCTTTAAATTCAACGGGATTTCCTTTTTTATCATCAGCAGTAATAATTACTTCTTTTGCAGAAGTTTTTACAGCAGTAACTTTATGTTTGGTATAGAATTTTACGCCTTGTTTTTTTAATACCTTTTGTAATTCTTTAGATAAGGATGCATCCATAGTTGGGATAATTCTATCCATATATTCTATCACAGAAACTTCAGCACCTAATCGTCTATAAACTTGACCTAATTCTAAGCCAATAACACCACCACCAATTACAACCAAGTGTTTTGGAATTTCTTTTAAACTTAAAGCTTCCGTTGAGGTAATCACACGTTTTTTATCTAGTTTGATAAAAGGTAAAGTTGACGGTTTAGAACCTGTAGCGATAATAGTATTTTTAGCTTCTATTTGAAGTTCTGAGCCATCCGCGGAAGCGATAGAGATATGAGTAGTATCTGCAAAAGAACCTAAACCTTGATAGATATCAATTTTATTTTTATCCATCAAATATTTGATGCCTGCTGTATTGGTATCTATGACCTGTTGTTTTCTAGCAATCATTTTTTCAAGATTGGCTTTAACTTCACCTGAAATTTCAATACCATGATCTTCAAAATGTGCAATGGCATCATGATAATGATGTGAGGAATCTAATAAGGCTTTAGAAGGGATACAACCTACATTTAAACAAGTACCACCAAGGGTATTGTATTTTTCAATAATTGCAGTTTTCATGCCGAGTTGTGCACAGCGAATGGCTGCAACATATCCACCAGGACCAGAGCCAATAACAGCTACATCATATGTATTCATAAGATATCTTTATTTTTATGAAACAAAAATAGTTATAAAAAGTGTATTTGCAGAAGGGTAATGGTATAATTTAATTTATTAGATTTTTAATTGTCTTTTCGATAGTTGGATATTTAAATTTAAATCCTTCAATTAATAACCTTTCTGGAATTACATTTCTGCTTTTTAACACCAGTTCTGGTTCTGTACCAATAATTTTTGCTCCAATTTTTAAGAGCCATTCAGGTTGAGGGATACCAAAAGGTATGCCTATTTCTTTTCTGAGTATTTTCATCAAAATGTTATTTTTGGTAGGTTTTGGAACGGTAATATTAAAAGTACCGTTTAACTCTTGATTTTCGATTAGAAACGCTACAGCTCTTACAAAATCTAATTCGTGAATAAAACTTACTTTTTGTTTTCCTGAACCTTGTTTGCCACCCATGCCTATTTTTGTCAATGTTTTAAGTGGAATAAAAGCACCACCGTTTATTCCCAATACAATTGAGGTTCTCAATGTGATTTTTCTAGTATTAGGAGTTTCTATATCATTGAAGGCTTTTTCCCATGATTTTGCAATATTCATTGAAAAATCATCACCAATTATACCATTGGTTTCAGTCATTTCTTTGTCTAATGAATACTTATAGATAGTTGCTGTAGAAGCATTCATCCAAAGTTTAGGGGGATTTTTGCATTGTTGAATTGCTTTACCGAGAATTGTAGTTGAATTTATTCTAGAGTCATAAATTATTTTTTTGTTTTTGGCAGTGTATCTACAATCTACTGATTTACCTGTTAAGTTTATTAATACCTTAGTATTTTCTAAACTATCAGTCCATTTGTCTAATGTTTCAGCATCCCAATAGATATGGTTTTCTTTTGTTGGATTTCTTGTCAATATTTTTATTGAATATCCACTATTTGAGAAATGATTTTCTAAAACCTGTCCTAGAAAACCTGTTCCGCCAGCTATAATTATTGTTTTCATGATGTTAATTTTATTAATTCCATGGATAGATCCATTGGATTGTTGTTTTTCTAGCTTGTTCCTTTTTTGTGTCAGAAACACCTACTTCTTTTACTTTATAGATAAGTTTTAATTTTTTTAATAGTAGAATTAGATACCATCCAGTATCTATCTCGTACCACTTTAAAGAAAATTTAGCTGATGTTGGATGTGCATGATGATTATTATGAAATCCTTCTCCAAATGATATTAACCCAAGTAACACATCATTATAAGCACTTTCATTAGCATTTTCTATTTCATATCTAGAATATCCGTATTTGTGAGATGCATAACCTATATACCAATGTGCCAATATGCTTATTCCAATACGAAAAAACATTAAGATTAAAAGTGAATTAAAATCTGTAAAGAGATAGACAATTAACATAAAAAACAGGTTGTGTACATACCAAGTTTTATGTAACCATACTATCCATTTGTCATTTAATTCTTCTTTTGGAATTCCATAACGTTTTATCTCTTTAGCTGTAAATTGTAGATGTAAGTTCCACCAATAATCTTTCACTATTGAATGTTTATAAGCAAAGTAGTTAGGACAATCCAATCTGTTTTGCCAATAGTCTCTATAATAATGTAATTTAATCCAGTTTAACGGACTCCCTAACCCTGTCAATACAAATAGATAAACTAATATATTTCTAAATTGTTTTGAGGTTTTGTATGTTTTATGGATTACTCCTCTGTGCAAACCGATAGAATGACCTAAGCCTACAGTTAGGCAAGTAACAATAAATGTTGTTAGTATTAATTGTGTTGTTACTTTACTAAAATCAATCCAAATTAAAGGAATTAATATAAAATATAGCCAAACTGTTTTTGTTATTGAGAATCGTATCTTACCAATGGTATTGTCTATTTTTGCATTCATAATTTTATTTTTAAATTTTCAGAAATTATTGAAACATATTTTCAAATTTTTTATTTTATCAATTTCAGTAAAGATTTGGTCATCCAGTTTTGTTCTTGATTCACTATTTTATGCAACATAGTATCGGCAGTTTCAGCCAAATCATGTAAAGCTTTAGTTTGTTTAATGAGTTCTTTTGTTTTAGTTGTGTTGTCATTTTTTATACTAGAAATCTCTTTTAAAATTTTTATCACAGGTTGTATTTCACGTCTGCTACGTTCTTTTGCAATGTGTCTTGCTAGTTCTTGAACATCTTTTTCTGTTGTAAAATATTCTTTACGTTCTCCTGTAATTAATTTTTTGTTTACTATCCCCCAATCTATCAACTGTCGTAAATTTGTACTTGTGTTACCGCGAGATATTTTTAATTCTTCCATAATATCTTCCATAGAAAGAGGTTTGGTAGATATAAAAAGTAAAGCCTGAATTTGAGCCATAGCTTTGTTAATACCCCAAAGTGTACCTAAACTTCCCCAAGTACTAATAAATTTTTCTTTTGCTTCTTGATATTGCATTAGTTTCTGTGTAATTAAAAGGTATCTTATTTATTTTATTTGACAAACATACAACAATTTTTAAACTTTCAGAAATTATTGAAAGTTTATTTTATTCTTGATGAATATTAACTTATTTTAGCCATGTGAAAAAAGTACTTTTTATCGGATTGGTTTTTCCTGAATCAAAATCAACGGCAGCAGGAAGTAGAATGATGCAACTGATTTCTTTTTTTAAAGAAAACAAATACGAAGTATTTTTTGCCAGTGCTGCTCAAGAAAGTTCTTTTGCTGATGATTTGAGAGTGTTGGGCATTGTTAAGGTTTCTATTGAACTTAATAATGACAGTTTTGATGATTTTGTAAGTGGATTAAACCCTGAAATAGTTGTTTTTGATAGGTTTATTAGTGAGGAACAATTCGGTTGGCGAGTTGCCGAAAATAGCCCTGATGCTCTTAGAATTTTGGACACTGAAGATTTACATTGTTTACGTTTGGCGAGGCAAGAGGCATTTAAAAAAGGAATAAATTTTGAGTTACGTCTACTTAATAATTTAGGCATAACCAAACGAGAGATTGCTAGTATTTATAGATGTGATCTATCCTTAATTATATCTTCTTTTGAAATGGAATTATTGACACAATATTTTAAAATTCCTAAAGTTATTTTATATGAACTTCCGTTTTTATTAGCTACAATTTCTCAGCAAGAAATCTCTCAAAAGCCATCTTTTAAAAAAAGGACAGATTTTATCAGTATCGGTAATTTTAAACACGAACCCAATTGGCAATCGGTTTTGCAGTTGAAAAAGACCATTTGGCCCTTGATCAAAAAACAAATTCCTACTGCTCAACTATTAATTTATGGATCTTATGCCAATCAAAAAGTAAACGATTTGCATAATGAAAAAGAAGGTTTTATTATAAAAGGTAGGGCAGAGGCTGCTTGCGATGTGATAGCCAAAGCAAAAGTGTTAGTAGCTCCATTACAGTTTGGTGCCGGACTCAAAGGTAAGCTTATAGAAGCCATGCAAAACGGAACACCTTCAGTAACTACAACTATTGGTGCAGAAGGAATGCATGCCAATTTAGCATGGAACGGTTTTGTTACGGATAAACCAATAGACTTTGCCAATAAAGCAGTTGAATTATATACCGATATGTCTATGTGGGAGAAATGTCAGCAAAATGGTATAAAAATTATCAATTCCCTTTATGATAAAACCAAGTTGTCAGTAAAACTGTTGCAAAAAATTGATGAAATTCAAGAAGAGCTCGAAGCTCATAGAAATCAGAATTTTATTGGAGCCCTATTGCAACATCATACTTTACAAAGTACAAAATACATGAGTAAATGGATTTCAGAGAAGAATAAAAATTAAACACGTTTTAAATTCATATGTTTTAGCAAATTACTAGAAAAATGCAGCATATTTTTCACTTCATCTGTACGTGCAATATGTAGATATTTAAATATCATTAAAGCATCACCATTACTTTCTATATGGTGAATTTCATTTTTTTCTAAAAATTGAATAAGATCATCAGTAAAAAAAGTTCGGATAGCATCTTCATTTTCTCCACTTAATTGAAATTTACCTGAAAAATTAGCATGTTTCATAAAATTAATATCTCCGTTTGATCCTGATAATACTTTTACTTTATCAAAAATTTTATCAAAAAGCCCTTCTTTATCAATAATAAATTTCGGAATAGGAGAAGGTAGTTTAACAACATGAACTGTGGTTTGATACACTTCTAAAGCCAGCATTGCACCTTCGTCAAACACGATGTCAGCAATTTCCCATTGTGAATTGTTTTCTTCATCAAATCCTTGTAAGCTATTACTTTTCATCTCAATTGGACGTGAATCAAAGAAATGAAAATTTCTAAGGTATGAAGTATTCCAATCTACCTCACGATCAAAAGACCAGTGATTTGCAATAGCCATTTTTTGCAAGCGTATTTGGCGTTTTGTAATTTTCTTTTTTACACGACCTGTAACAATTTTTAAAGCCCTGTTATGACTTGTAGAGGCTACATGGTTTTCTAAGCCAATTAATTTAACATCACCACCACTATTATCTTGTATTCGCTTATAATCAATCATGTTTTCCATGATAGATAAATCTACCAAACGTGTTTGAGACATGTCAATGCGAACATTTGAACCTTGTGGAATTTCATTTAATAACTTGTCTAAATGTAAAGCAGATAAGAAATTAGTAATTCCTTTTAGTTTAACTTCATAAGTTCCATTTTCTAGATGATAAACTTTAGAACCTGATTTATAAATCATTTTAAAGAACGTTAAAAAACCTACTTTAGCCAATAACATATGCAATAGTAGGGTGACTAAAATACCGCCTACAATTCCATAAAGTAAATCAGTAAATAAAGTAATTATAAGTGTTGATGAAAGAAATAACAACTGCTCTACCCCCTGATCATAAGCATGTTTAAAAACTTTAGGAGATGCTAATTTAAAACCAGTATGTACCAAAATGGCGGCTAATGCTGCTAATGGAACACTTCTTAAAACCGGTGCCAAAATAAGAACAAAGAGAATTAAGAAAATTCCGTGATAAAAGTTAGACCATTTTGTTTTAGCATTACTATTTAAGTTTACAGTACTTCTAACAATTACAGTGATAATTGGTAGCCCTCCTAAAGCACCAGAAACCATAGTGCTCAGTCCAACCCCTATTAAATCTTTATTAAGATTTGTAGTACGTTTATAAGGGTCTAGCTTGTCTACTGCACGAGCACTTGCAAGTGTCTCTACAGAAGCAATCATAGTTATTGATAATACGGTCAACCAAAAAGCAGACGTACCAATCATACCAAAGTCTGGATGCATGATACTATCTAACGGATTGTCAGGAATATCAATAAGTAGTTCTGGACCTATACCATACGTATTACCAAGAAAAGAAATGCTATGAGTATTAAAAAAATCAAATCCGAAAACGATAGGTATTGACAAGAGTAACACCCACATAGGAGCCGGAATTATTTGAATAAATTTAAGGTTAATTTTTTTATAGAAAACAAGTGTTAAAATACCAACTAATGCTACTAAAAAAACAATAGGATTGGCTTCTGGTAGTTTATAAAAAATATCGAGTAATGTACCAATTGTGGTAGTAGCTTCAGAAGAAGTGCCTAAAGCAAAGTGTGCTTGTTTTGCAAAAATAATTACACCTATTGCTGCTAAAATACCATGCAATACAGAGGAGGGTAATAATTTAGCAAAACGTCCCATTTTAAGGATTCCGAAAACAATTTGAATAGCTCCAGACACCACTATTGCAGCTAAAACGTAATTAATATTATTCTCTAGAACCAAAAGGCCACCTAATATTACAGCAATTAATCCTGCTGCGGGCCCATTAATTGCTAAATGTCCTCCTCTAAAAAATGTGGTGACCACACCACCAATAATAGCAGAAAGCACACCAGACATTGGTGACACTTCAGAGGCAACTGCAATTCCTAAAGCTAGTGGTAAAGCCACTAAAGATACACTTAGAGCAGCAGAAAGGTCACTTCTCCAATTTTCTTTAAGTCCTTTGAATCCGTCATGCGGAATTGAATTGTTAGCGTTCATAGTT
>Ga0209633_10003425_pt1 | contig 14659 bp, 13 predicted proteins | sample Cruoilmetagenom1_FD_187290 | JGI IMG/M metagenome (GOLD analysis project Ga0209633, IMG submission 187290) | Oil polluted marine microbial communities from Coal Oil Point, Santa Barbara, California, USA - Sample 1 (SPAdes) (version 2) | ecosystem: Environmental > Aquatic > Marine > Oil seeps ... | reverse complement strand
ACCATCGCGCTCGGCGAGAACCGCAGATAGAAGCCGTAGGTGAAGCCGCTGGCCGCCAGCGCCCAGACCAGCCATCCGGTTATACCGTTGCGCGCCGCCGGCATGCGATCTGCGTCTTGTAGCGCCACGCGCGTATCTCCCTCGCACGGCCACTCCGGCTTCCGGCAACGGACCGGTCTGCGGTGGCGGGTGCGGCGGAAAGGGAAGGCCGTAGAGGGTGGCCGTCAGGGTTGAGCCGGTGAACCTCACACATTTCATGGGGCGTGAAAAGGGCTATTTGGGATCCCTGTCATTGCCCCGAAAAGCAACGGGCCCGCGCAGTGGCGGGCCCGTTCGGGAATGTCTGCAAATCGTGCCGCAGGTTACTCCAGCACCACCTTGTCGACCTTGCGGGGCCGCAGGAAGAACGCATCGTCCAGGCGGAAATTCTGGCTGACGAACTTGGTTACGATGGAGTCGTAGAGATAGCTGACCTCGGCAACGATAATGCTGCCTCCGTCCACGATCATGCCGGCGGGTATGTCGAGTCCGCTCGGCGTTGTCCGCACGGAGCCGTTATGGGCGTCGCTCCAGTCGACTTCCGGATCACCTTGATCGTCTACGGTGATGCTGGTGACGACGATCGAAAGATCGGTGGTCGGCAGAGGGTTCATGATTTCCGTCGCGGCGGCATAGATGTCCGTCAGCGCCGCGGCATCGACTGTCTCTGCCTGTGCGATAAGGTCGGCAGTGGTGTTTGCCATCGATGTGACCTTTCGGTCGGCGGTCAGCACCTGGCTGATGTCGACGGCGCCCCAGTACAGGGCCAGCATGATCGGAAAAATGAGCGCAAACTCGACGGCTGTCATTCCGCGTTCGTCGCGGCGGAACATCCTGCGCCTTTCGGCCGGGGCCGTTGTCTCGTGGCTTTTCATCACAGGTCTCCTGACTGAGCGCTAGAAGGGTTCGTTGCGGAAGGCGGCTGCCGCGGCGATTAATCGCTTCGTGCCAGCCATGTTGGACAGGCCGGTGAAATGGTCAGGCGTCACCATATCCCAGACATAGTACACACGGACCACGACCACTTCCGACGTGCCGCCGGGGGTGAATTCCGTCCCGCCGTTGAGCTCGCCGTCGCCGTCGAGGGCCGGGGGCAGGCTGACGCTGCTGAAGTCCGAGAAGCTTCTGACATCGACCGTCACCCTGCTGTTGCAGTTCAGGTAACCGGCGAGGGAGTTGCAGACCAATCCCTTGAACTGCTCTTCGGTGATGCCGTCGGCTTGAACCTGGCCGGTGCGGATCATTCGGCCGGCATTGGACACGCCGGTTTCCAGCGCCGACTGGGTGAAGAAGATCAGCGTGGTTTCGAAGATTGCAATCAGCAAGGCCAGGAACGGCATTACTACGAAGCCGAATTCGATAATCGAAGATCCGCTCGTGCTGCGCTTGAAACGGCCGAACAAATGCCGCCTTGGCTTTCTGTCGCCGCGATCGCAGCGGCCGGGTGTGCGCGAAGTGCTCACAGGTGTCGCCTCCTGTTGTGATCGACACTCCAATTCTGTGAGTGCCCGATATGATATTCTTTTGATCTTACTCCAACACATACTGCAAAACTCTTACCAAATAATGAGGCAATAGATTCAATAGTAATAGGCGTTAGAGGTGCATTAAGGTTGGTATAATCTTAAGAAGTGCTTTGCGGCGAGGCGGGAATTTGCAGTTATATAAGTCATATAGGTGTTTGCTGTGGCGTACATTTAATATGCAAGTCAATTTTGATGACAAATTGTGCAGCGACATTAGGGGTCTGTTTCCAGCTATTGGAGCCAAGGGTTCTATGCGCAGAGGATCGGCGCTAATGTCCGCCCAAGTCGAAACAGCCGCACGGGATGTGGACTGCATCGCGTGTTCCGAGCGATCGAACGCAACGGCTCGATGTGATTTCGGCCCTCAGCGCACATACTCACCAGCTGAACCGAATGAGACGCCCGGCTCCGGCCGGGCGTCTTTTTTTCGGCTGCGGTGTCACTGCCACAAAAAAAGGGCCGCGCCGCTCTGTGCGGCGCGGCCCGAAACTGGGCGGAGGCGAGCTGTTTATTCGCTGGCCTGGCCGTTGGTGACCGCGCCGGTCACAACACCCATCTTGCCGGTCTGCTGGGTGAGGATCCTGTTGAACGTGACTTCGCCGTCGCCGACATTGAGCTCCGACTCACAGGTCGGCGCGCAATTGTAAGACGCCCTTGCCGAGCCTCTGAACAGAGACACCTCATGTACGCCGCTCGTTGTCACGCTGAGCTCGAAATTCGCGATTTCCTCGCCGGCCTGATTGAGAGCGATGACGTTTGTGCTGCCGTAATTGCGGCCCATGACGACCAGAAGCGTGCCGTTCTGGACGCTGACATCGGCGATCGAGGGATTGCCGACGATCACGGTGGACGGTGAGGCAACCAGCGGAACGATGCGGGCCTCGTCGGCTTTGACCCGAACTGAGGTTTCCGCGCTGTTCGCGTGAGCCGCTAAGAGCAGAAGCCCGCCTGTGGCGACGCCGAAGACTGTAACCGAAACTTTGATACCTGACGCTATTGAACGCAACCAACCCCACGACATGGCGTGACCCTTTCTGTACACAAACGTCCACGAGAATTCAGTGCGATTAACGGCGAAAATGGTGAAAGAAGTCTTACGTAGAGCGCCATTTGGGCAGATCCGGCAGACGCCGGGGTGCCGACTGGCAGTATTTTTGGTCTGCGGTGCGGCCGTAACTGCATAGAACTGCAAACAATGGCTGCCGATGTCAGGCCGGCATGGGTGCCAATGAATCGGCCAGCGCAGTGCTGACGCAAGAAATGTTGAGCTGAATCCGATCGCTCGATTTGCCGGGAGCGGCGATTGTCTGCCGCAGAGTGTCGGAAATATCAGATGTGTCTCATAAAATGCCAATTTTAACGTAATAGAAATGGAAGATTACATGATTACGTCATGATGTACTTGGCAATGAACTGATTTTTAACCGAAAACCTTGCAGTATAAATTTTAAATTAACAGCAAAATTGAGAGCTTTAACTTGATCGTAACATCTCCCCACTAGGATCGGTCACAGTTCAAAGCTGCCACGAACAAATTGGATGGCAGGGAGAACTGGTGCTGTCAAACCTGTGTATCAAAGGAGACACAAAATGAATAAAGTCATGAAGTTTGTGAAAGACGAGTCTGGTGCCACCGCCATTGAGTACGGCCTGATTGCCGCGGGCATCGCGGTTGCGATCATCGCCGCCGTCAACCTCGTTGGTACCAACCTGAACACCATGTTCACGGACGTCGCCGGCAACCTTTAAGGCGTCGACAATAAGCGCTTAAGCGCAGCCATACTTGTCAGCCGTTCTCCCAATCGAGACATCTGACAGGGAGGTAGTCATGGGCTGCCGGCTCCGGCCGGCAGCCCATTTCATTTGGTCCTGCATCGTGCCGTCGCGCGTGTTGAATTGACGCCGCTCCGGCTTGAGATTTACCGCGAATTTACCCGGTTGTGAGACATTCTTCGTTGAGCGGATCCGGGTGGCGGCTTCTGCGGATGTGGTGACGTAATGTTCGAGTTCCTGATATTTTCGGTTTTTCCCGCGGCCATGGTGCTCGCCGGTTTCAGCGATCTCTTCTCCATGAAGATATCGAACCGGCTGACCCTCGGTTTCGGTGCCGCCTTCATCGTGGTCGCGATCTGGTGCGGCTTCGATGTCCAGACCATTTTGATCCATCTCTCTGCCGGACTGGCGATGCTGTTTGTCGGGTTCACCCTGTTCGCCCTGGGCTGGATCGGCGGCGGAGATGCCAAATTCTTCGCTGCGACGGCCATCTGGCTTGGCTGGACGCCGCTCCTCGAATACGCCGTATGGGCATCCATGATGGGCGGCGCCCTTACCCTTGCTCTGCTGTTCCTCCGCGGCATGCCATTGCCGGCGGCGCTGCACAAGGAAACCTGGGCATTACGGTTGCACGACGCCAAACAGGGGGTGCCCTACGGCGTCGCCATGTCGGTCGCCGGCCTGATCCTCTATCCGGGACTGCCCCTGGTGCCCCTGCTCCTGCAGTAAGCCCGCAACGATTTCCATTCTCCAGAACGCCGATTGGGGCGCGGGGCGGCACGGCCGTCCGTTGCGTCCCCAGAGGTCGGGCGCAAAGAACCGGCAAGCTCGATCCGCCATAGGAAACGTCAGGCGGCATGGGTCGTGCGGGCGGCGAGGGGCCGAAGCTGCATATTTCGAAAAGGACGAAGCCGGTTGGGGCAACACCCGGCAGCATTGGGCTCGGTCGCAGGGGCGCTAAAGCCGGTGCGTCGGCTGCGGGAGATCGCGGCAGCCGGTTTGAGAACGGCCCTCTGCGATCACTGTACCGGCAGTGCCGGTTGAGAGAGATAGAGGATGCGTTTCGCCTCGGCCCTCGATCGCGCGAGGCTGTCCAGGATCAATCCGCAGGTTCCCGAAAGGAAGGCGGTCAGCATCATGCCGGTGACCAAGACAGCCGTCGGCAGACGCGGGACAAGGCCGGTCTCCAGATAGGTGACAATGATCGGGCTGGCAATGATCAGGCTGGCGATGACAAGCACCATGGAAATCCAGCCGAAGAAGGTCACCGGACGGGTTTCCTTCAACATCATGAGAAAGGTCCACAGGATGCGGGCGCCATCGTGAAAGGTGCGCAGCTTGCTTTCCGAACCGGTCGGCCGCAGGCCGTAATCCAGTTCCATCTCCGCCACCGGCATCCGCAGCTGACTGGCATGCACCGACAGCTCGGTCTCGATTTCAAAACCAGCCGACACGGCCGGGAAACTCTTGACGAAACGGCGGGTGAAGGCGCGATAGCCGGAAAAGATATCGGTGAAGTCATTCCCGAACATGGAACAGAACAGGCCGTTGAACAGGCGGTTTCCAACCGCGTGACCGGCGCGTCCTGCGTCGTTTTTCACGTTCCTTCGCGTTCCCACCACCATGTCGAGGCGATCCCCGATCAGGCGCCGCACCATTTCAGGAGCGGCCGCGGCGTCATACGTGCCGTCGCCATCGGCCATGAGGTAAATGTCGGCATCGACCTCGGCGAACATCCGGCGCACCACGTTTCCCTTGCCGCGGCGCGATTCGAGGATCACCGATGCGCCGGCGCGGCGCGCCCGATCGCCGGTGTCGTCGGTGGAAGCGTTGTCGAACACGAAGACATTGGCGCTCGGCAGGGCGGAACGGAATTCCGCCACAACCTGCTCGATGGTCGCCGCTTCGTTATAGCAGGGAAGCACGACTGCAATATCGAGCCCTGCGAACTCGTCGAACTGTGCCAAGGCACCGCCTCCTCGTGTTACTGGCCGCTGTTCATCGCGACTGATCGGAACACTATGCGCACAGATCGGTTAAGAGCCGGTATGCGAGGGCGAAAAGTCCATGGGATCAAGCTCAACGAAATCTAAACGCAAGTCGGCTAAAGCATGTCTCCCGAATGTGGGCACCGGTTTCGGGAGACATACTTCAACAAAGAGCTGGAGCGATGGCGCGAAACAGAATGATCGCGACACGCTCTGGAAGCGCAGACGCGTTAAACGGCGAGGTCCAGAAGTGACTGATTGTACGGTGGCAGCCCCGAACTTCCATGACGGCCACGAGGTCCGCAAGGCAATGGCCGTGCTGGTCGCTCTGTGGGCCGTCATGAGCACCGTATTTCTGATTGAATACTGGCCCCAACTGGCCGAGTGGCAGAAGGCCGGAAACGACGACCTGCTTCGCCTGGTCGAGATCCGGGACTGGCTCGGCGGCCAATCCTGGTCCGATTTGACACAATATCGCATCGGCCCCGAGGACGGGCTTTCGATGCACTGGTCGCGTCTGGGAGATCTCGGACCGGCGGCCATCATCGCCGTTACGGAACCACATCTGGGCAGGGACCTCGCGGAGCGACTGGCTCTTGCTCTCTATCCCGTCATGCTGATGCTGGGTTTTGCCCTTCTCGCCGTCGACTGTGCCCGGCGCCTCGGCGGGCCGGCCGCGCTCCTGCCGGGCGTGTTCGTGACCATCACGGCGCTGCCGTTGATCACTCACCTCCTGCCGGGACGGATCGATCACCACGGGCTGCAGATCGTTCTTATGCTCGTCATGTTGCGTGCCGTCATCGGGCCGCCTGACAGGAGCTCCGCGGTCATGGCCGGTATGGCGATGGCGCTGAGCTTTGCCGTCGGGATTGAAACCGTCCCTTACATCTTCACCATCTGTGCCGTCTTGTATCTGCTTTGGGTGCGGCACGGCGACGAGCTGCAACCTGTGCTGAAGATGTTCGGCCTGGCGTCATGCTCGACCATGGCGGTTCTGTTCGTGGCGTTTCGGCCGCAGGACTGGTCGGCGGCTTATTGCGACGCCTTCTCTCCCGCCGTGGTGTCGGCCGGCATGATGATCGGCGGCATAGGCCTCTGTCTTGCCCTGGCGTCGTCCCGCCTCCTTACTTTTCAACGCCGTGCGGCGGCGCTGGTGACGATCTCCGGCCTGTGCTGTGCCGTGCTGGCGTTCTCCTATCCCGATTGTCTGGCGGGACCGTTCGGTGCGATCGATCCGTTTCTGAAGGAAATCTGGCTGAAGAATGTGAACGAGGCACGCTCGCTCGGATCCCTCCTGCTGGCCTTTCCCGGAGGGGCGGTTTTCACGGCCGGCCTCCCTGTGGTCGCCTCGGCGGTGGGGCTCTGGGCGCTGTACCGCGCGGACCTCGAGCGCCCGGTCTGGCTTCCGGCGTTGGCCGTGTTGCTGATGGCGTTGCTCATTACCATCACCCAGGTGCGTGCGGGTTCCTTTGCCACCGCCTTCGCCATACCGGTTATCGCCGCCGCCATAGCCTGCGCCCGCAGACGCGCCGACACGGCCCTGGCCGCCACGGTGGGCTTGTGGGTGGCCGGATGTGGTGCCACCTACCTGTTGACCGCCGTTGCGTTGGGGCAGGTGACGAAGACACCCGACACCGACAGGGCGTGCCGTGTCGGCAGTGCCTATAGCGGTCTTGCAGAGCTGCCGCCCGGGCGCGTGCTCGGCTCCATGGACGTCGGCCCTCTCGTGCTCGCCTTCACGCCGCACAAGGTCGTGGGCGCTCCCTATCATCGCAACAATGCCGGCAACCGGGACAACTTCCAGTTTTTCTTAGGCACGCCGGAAGAAGGGCTGGCGATCGCGCGCCAACGCACGGTCGACTATGTGATGATTTGCCCGACCTCGCCGGAGAGTGTGACCGTTGCGGACCGGGCTAGGAACGGCCTGCTTTCGCAGTTGCTTTCCGGCGCCGTGCCGTCATGGCTGGAACCGATCACGTCCGGGCCCGGCGCGGCCCTCCGGCTGTACCGCGTGAAGCGATGAAACGCGACCCGAAACCTTCCCTCTGAACAGCCGGCCGTACCGAACGGTTCATAGTAACGCCACAATCTGTGCTGCCCGCCGGCGCGGATTGTCTGCCGCTGATTCGGTGCCCTTCGGCCGGTCCGTGGCGGAAAATATGCCATTATGCCGATGACGCCCAACGGTTGCGCCACGGAAGGCGGACTACCTGCCACCCATTAACCTAAATTTGACCATTCCCAGGTCAAATACGTGACAGAGGCAATTCGCCTTTCTTGTCTGTCAGTTCGTATCGGGTATGGGTCGATGAACAAAGCGCGTATAGCAATTCTGGGGTTGGCGTTGGTTGCGGCAATTGGTGCCGCGGTGCTCGTCAGCAGCATGACGGGCCATGAACCTGTCAAGGCCGAAGGGCCGAAGGTGGAGATGGTTGAGGTACTGGTTGCGAGCAAGGACATCGCTCTTGGAACCTTGATCGCAAATCATTTGGAATGGCAGGACTGGCCGAAGACGGCCGTCAGCTCGCACCTGATCACTAAGGATGCGGCGCCGGATGCCATGACCAAATACAAGGGGACGACCGTACGTGTGACGTTCGTCAAGGGCGAGCCGATCATCGACCGCAAGCTCATTCGTCAGGGCGATGGTGGCTTTCTGGCCGCGATTCTGCCCGAGGGCATGCGCGCCATCAGCGTGAAGATCTCACCTGAGACCGGCGCCGGCGGGTTCATTCTTCCGAACGACCGGGTCGACGTGTTGCTGACCAGGCGGGTTCGCGCCACCGACAACTCGGCGCGCGAGGGGCATGTCAGCGAGACCGTCCTCACGAATGTCCGTGTACTGGCGATTGACCAGACCTTCCGTGACAACGGCAAGGAAGAGCAGGTCAACGTCGGTAAGACGGCGACCCTTGAGCTGAAGCTGCCGCAGGCCGAACTTCTGGCGCTGGCCGAGGCGATGGGCGATCTGTCGCTGGCGCTTCGCAGCATCAAAGACTCGTCGAATCTGGCACTCGGTCAGAACGGTCCCCAGTCGAGGCCATTCAAGGGCCAGGACCGCAATGGATCCGTGACGCTGTTGCGCTACGGCATCTCCAGCACAGTGAAATCCCAATAGTTAGATAAGGATAAGGGCCGATGTTGAGCGTGGCTCCGGGTAATCATAGCAAGACTTTGTCGGCGCGCCGGTGGGCGGCGTGGTTCGTCGCACCCTGCATCTGCCTCATGCTGGCCCTGGCCGGTATGCTCGGACCGCAGATGGTGTCTCAGGCGACCGCCGCCGACCTGATCAATATCGAGGCGGACGAGACGTCGCGGATCGTGCGCATCGGCCTGAACAAGTCGATCATCGTGCGCCTTCCTGTGGCCGCCCGAGACGTCCTGGTCTCAGGACCCAAGACGGTAGACGCGGTCGTGCGGTCAGCCCGCACGGTGTACCTGATGGGTCTCGCGGTCGGTCAGACGAACGTGTTCTTCTTCGACAAGGATGGACGTCAGATCCTGAGCCTCGACGTTGCCGTCGAGCGCGACACGCAGATCCTCCGGCAGACGTTGAAGCGTTTGATTCCCGGGTCCACCATTCGCATCGAATCGATGAATGACAGCATCATTCTGACCGGCTCCGTGGCCAGCGCCCAGCAGTCGCGCATGGCCAAGGACATCGCCGCGCGCTTCATCGCGCCGAGCGACGGGATAACCGACGCAGATCACGCCTCTGCGGCGCGTGTGGTCAACATGCTGACCATCGTCGGCAAGGACCAGGTCATGCTCAAGGTCACCGTCGCGGAAATGCAGCGCACCGTTCTCAAGCAGCTCGGTGTCGATCTGGACGCGGCGTTGGATATCGGATCGACCGTGCTCAATCTGGCTTCGATCAACCCGTTCACCCTGGCAAACGGCGTTCTGAGCGGCACCCAAGCCGACATCAGCACCTCGTTCGGCGGTAACACCGTCGGCGCGGTGATCCGGGCATTGGAGCGCAACGGTTTGCTGCGCACTCTGGCCGAGCCGACCTTGACGGCGGTCTCGGGCGAGACCGCCAATTTCCTGGCGGGTGGAGAGTTTCCGATCCCGGTTGGAGCCGACGATGACGGCATCAGCATCGAGTTCAAGCCGTTCGGTGTCGGACTGGGGTTCACGCCGATCGTCCTGACGGAAGGTCGCATCAATCTGAAGGTGTCGACCGAGGTCAGCGAGCTGACGACCGAAGGCTTCTCGCTCGGCGCGGCCAACACCAATGCCAGCATCACCATTCCGGGCCTGCGGGTGCGCCGGGCCAACACGACGGTCGAGATTCCGAGCGGCGGATCGCTGGTCATGGCCGGGCTGATCCAGGAATCGACCAAGCAGAATCTGAACGGCGTTCCCGGAATCAAGGACGTGCCGGTGCTCGGCACCTTGTTCCGCAGCCGTGACTACGAGAGCGAGGAAACCGAACTGGTGGTGATCATCACACCTTACATCGTCGAACCGGTCGGGCGCGATCAGCTGACGACACTGGACAAGCAGTTCAACACCGCGACCGATCGTCAGACCATTCTGTTCGGGCGGTTGAACAAGGTGTACGGCGTCAATGGCGGCGACAATCCGGACGGCACGTATCACGGCAGTGTTGGTTTTATTGTTGAGTGAATGTTGAGGGCGGGGACGAGCTAATGAGTGGCCTTGAAAGAAATATCCTGAAGCGTGGCGTTGCCTGTGAAGGTAATTCCACAGGACGCGCCATCCGGCGCTCCGCCTCGGCGGTGGCCATGTGCCTGGCCGCGGGGATGCTGGGAGCCTGCAGTTCCGCCTATGACGGCTTGGCGGTGCCTTACGAACCGATCAATGCCGAGGAGCGGTATCCGATCAATGTCAGCAAGAACAAGGTGAGCATGGAAGTTCCGGTCCATCGCCGCATGTCCCGCCTTCCCGGCGACGTGCGCATGGATGTCGAGAAGTTCCTTTCTCAGTACCGTTCGTCCGGCAACGGCCGGCTGGCGGTCGTCCGGCCCAAGCGGTCGCGACACAGAACCGCCATGGCGACGGCCACGGCCGAGCTGCAGAAGCTGATCACGGCGGCGGGCATCGATCACCGTTCGGTCGTCTACACGTCATATGCGTCCGGCTCTGCCGGCACGACGGCTCCGATCATGCTGTCGTTCCAGAGCTACGTCGCGATCGGTCCGGAATGCGGCGACTGGTCGAAAAACACGGCGGTGACGTACGACAATCTCCCGCATCCGAATTTCGGTTGTGCGGGACAGCAGAACCTGGCGGCCATGATCTCGAACCCGCGTGACCTGGTCACGCCGAGAACCATGACGCCGACCCACGCCGGCCGTCGCGACATTGTGATGGAACAGTACCGCACTGGCGCCGGCACCGAGGCTGACACGTCGGCCAGTGAAGAAGGTGGAGTGAGCGAGGTTGGACAATGAGCGACCCAACACTTGAAGTGTCTGCCCCGTCGGGGCCGGAATATGCCGCAGCCGTCATCGGCTCGGTGCCACGCATCTCGATCCAGGCATTTTGCCAGGATCAGGAAACAGCGGCCATCATCGACTCCGCGACGAAGGACCGGCGCCTTGGCCGTGCGCACATGACTGTGCAGCTCGGCGGCATCGTCGGCGCGACCCAGTACTTCACCAATGCGCCGACACCGAACCTCCTGATCGTGGAGTCCGACGGATCGCGCGAAGCCGTGCTGGCGGAGCTTGGGCAACTTGCCCAGACATGCGACCCCGGCACCAAAGTGGTCGTCATCGGTCATGTCAACGACGTCATCCTCTATCGCGAACTGATGCGGGAGGGGGTCAGCGAGTACATCGTTGCGCCGATCAGCCAGTTGCAGATCATTGAGAGCATTTCGAACCTCTACTGTGATCCCGAGGCAGCACCCGTCGGTCGCGTCATCACCTTTGTCGGCGCCCGCGGCGGTTGCGGCTCGAGCACGCTGGCGCACAATGTCGGCTGGGCCATCGCCGAGCATCAGGACGAGAACGTCGTCATCGTCGATCTCGATCTGCCGTTCGGCACCGCGGGCCTGAACTTCAACCAGGACCCGCCCCAGGGCATTGCGGAGGCATTGAGTTCTCCCGATCGCATGGACGAGGTTCTGCTTGAACGCCTGCTGACACAATGTACCGAGCGCCTCAGCCTGTTCGCGGCCCCCGGCGCCATCGACCGCGATTACGAGTTCGACGCCGATGCGCTGGAATCGATCATCGACGTCGTCCGGCACAACGTGCCGACGGTGGTGATCGATCTGCCGCATGTCTGGACACCCTGGGCGAAGAGCGTGTTCGTCGGCGCCGACGAGATCGTCATCACGGCGGTTCCGGAACTGGCGAGTCTTCGTAACGCCAAGAACCTGGTCGACACGGCAAAGGCGGCGCGGCCCAACGACCGCGAGCCGCGCCTGGTGCTCAACCAGGTCGGCGTTCCCAAGCGGCCGGAGATCACGCCCGCCGACTTCACCAAGGCGCTTGAGATCGAGCCGACCCTGATCATGCCGTACGACCCGCAGCTGTTCGGAACGGCTGCCAATAACGGCCAGATGATCGAGGAGCTTGCGGAGAACTCGAAGACCGCCGAAGGCGTCCGTTTCCTGTCCCGCCTCATCTGTGGGCGTGAAGAGGTCAAGGAAGAGGCCTCTTCGATCCTCGGACCTTTGCTCGGAAAGCTATCGTTCAGGAAAGAAGCTAGCTGATGTTCGGAAAACGCAATGACGCTTCAGGGGCAACGCCACCACCGGCGCCCCCTCCGCCGGCACCGGAAGCGGCGCCGGCCGAACCGCAGGCCCATCCTGCAGCCGAAGCGCCTCCTGCCGATTTGCCGCCTATGGCACCTGTGCCCGAGCAGCCGGCTGCGCCGCCCGCCGCTCCCGCCGCACCTGCAGCTGCTGCGCCACCAGCCGCTCCGCCGCCTGAAATGGAACCGGCTGCCGCGCCGGCGCGTTCGAGCGCGTCCAAGCGCACCGAAGATTACTACGACATCAAGACGACCATCTTCAACGCTCTGATCGACGCGATCGATCTGACACAGCTGGCTCAGTTGGATCGCGACAGCGCGCGCGACGAAATTCGCGACATCGTCAACGAGATCATCGCGATCAAGGACGTGGTCATGAGTATCGCCGAGCAGGAAGATCTGCTCGAGGATATTTGCAACGACGTCCTTGGCTACGGCCCGTTGGAGCCCCTGCTCGCGCGCGACGACATTGCCGACATCATGGTCAACGGTGCCGACACGACCTATATCGAGGTCGACGGCAAGGTCGAGGACACCGCCATCCGGTTCCGCGACAACAACCAGCTCCTGAACATCTGCCAGCGCATCGTGTCGCAGGTCGGCCGCCGGGTCGACGAAGCGAGCCCGATATGTGACGCCCGCCTGCCCGACGGCAGCCGCGTCAACGTCATCGTCGAACCGCTGTCGATCGACGGCCCTTGCCTGACCATTCGTAAGTTTAAGAAAGACAAGCTTACGATGGACAAGCTGGTCGGCTTCGGTTCGATCACGCCGGAAGGCGCGGCGATCCTCGGCATCATCGGCAAGTGCCGCTGTAACGTCTTGATCTCCGGCGGTACCGGTTCCGGTAAAACCACGCTGCTCAACTGTCTGACCGGTTTCATCGAGCTCGATGAACGGGTCATCACCTGCGAGGACTCCGCCGAGCTGCAATTGCAGCAGCCTCACGTGGTGCGCCTGGAGACACGTCCGCCCAACCTCGAAGGTGAGGGCGAGATCAACATGCGCGACCTGGTCAAGAACTGCCTGCGTATGCGCCCCGAGCGCATCATCGTCGGCGAGGTGCGTGGACCGGAAGCCTTCGATCTGCTTCAGGCCATGAACACCGGCCATGACGGCTCCATGGGCACGCTGCACGCCAACACCCCGCGCGAGGCCCTGAGCCGGCTGGAAAGCATGATCACCATGGGTGGCTTCTCCCTGCCGTCCAAGACCATCAAGGAAATGATCATCGGCGCGGTCGATGTCGTGGTGCAGGCGGCACGTCTGCGCGACGGCTCGCGGCGCATCACGCATATCACCGAGATCGTCGGCGCCGAGGGTGACGTCATCGTCACGCAGGATCTGTTCGTCTACGACATCACCGGTGAGGACGCTAACGGCAAGGTTGTCGGTCAGCACAAATCGACCGGTATCGCCCGGCCGAAGTTCTGGGAGCGGGCACGCTACTACAACGAAGAACTGAACTTGGCGCGGGCTCTGGAAGCCGCCGAAGTTCGCACCGACGACGTGGACGCCTAAGAAGGAGAACAACCGGTGTTCGGCGACAACATTACAATTATTGCGGTTGCGTTCATGGCTGCCCTGAGCATGGGCGGCATTGCCTATGTCATTCTCTATCCCCTGCTGTCGGGAGAGGCCAAGGCCAACAAGCGAATGGCCAAGGTGTCGACCGGTTCCAAGGGCGGCGAGAAGAGAGCCTTGGCCCGCCTTGAGAGCGAGGGCAAGGACCAGCGTCGCAAGCAGATGCAGAAGACGCTGAAGGAGATGGAAGAGAACCAGAAGCGCAAGAAGAAAAAAGTTTCGCTTGCGATGCAGTTGGCCCATGCCGGCCTGAAGATGACGCCCGCGACGTTTTGGATCTTCAGCGTCGTCTGCGGTCTCGTGATCGGGTTCCTGGTTCTGCTGTCCGGTTCGAGCTGGCAATTGAGCCTCGGCGCTGCGTTTGCAGGCACGCTCGGCTTGCCGCGCTGGGTCGTGAAGCACTTGAAGAAGCGCCGCATCAACAAATTCCTCGACGAGTTTGCCAATGCGATTGACGTCGTCGTTCGTGGTATCAAGGCCGGCTTGCCGGTCAATGACACGCTCAAGGTCATATCCCAGGAAAGCCCGGACCCGGTCGGACCCGAGTTCAAAGAGATCGTCGATGGCCAGAAACTAGGCGTTCCTCTCGATCAGGGCCTCGAACGCATGTACGAACGCATGCCGCTGCCGGAGGTCAACTTCCTTGCCATTGTGGTCGCCATTCAGCAACGCTCGGGCGGCAACCTGGCGGAAGCTCTGGGCAACCTGTCGAAGGTGTTGCGCGAACGCAAAAAGATGCAGTCCAAGGTCAAGGCCGTCAGCCAGGAAGCCAAGAGCTCGGCGGCGATCATCGGCGCGCTGCCGCCGTCGATCATGGGGCTCGTCTACATGGTCAACCCGGATTACATCTCATTGCTGTGGACCACCCAGGTTGGTCAGTTCATGCTTCTTGGTTCCGCCTTTTGGATGTTCATGGGCGTGATGGTAATGCGCAAAATGATCAACTTCGATTTCTAACCATTTGCTCAAGGACTGATATCCGTGCTTTCGCTCGTTGAATCTTTAGTCGAACCTCAG
>Ga0209633_10003424_pt1 | contig 14660 bp, 13 predicted proteins | sample Cruoilmetagenom1_FD_187290 | JGI IMG/M metagenome (GOLD analysis project Ga0209633, IMG submission 187290) | Oil polluted marine microbial communities from Coal Oil Point, Santa Barbara, California, USA - Sample 1 (SPAdes) (version 2) | ecosystem: Environmental > Aquatic > Marine > Oil seeps ... | reverse complement strand
AAAAGGACTGGATGAGAATTGCCTCTATCTGGCCGGAATGTTCGGAAATAGCCTATTTGAGTATTCAATTTTCCTTCCTGCCGGGGCAGGAAGGGATTTTCAGGATAATAGATAATGCGTTTAGAAAAAAATGAAATGGTTTTAGCTGCTGTATCCCTGATCCTCAACGGTTTGGTGGGGCTCCTGGGGCTTATCCCCATCCGTGCGGGGCAATTCCTGGGTCGCATGTTGGGACGATTCCTAGGGATTGCGGCGGTGGGGCCGATGAAGTCGTCTTTAAACGGCTTGCGAATGGTTTTTGGCGATCGAATGTCGGAAAAGCAATTGAGAAGACTGAATCGCCGTGTTGTGATGCATTTTGCACAAATGCTGTTTGAAGTGCCGCATATCTTTAAGTTGAATGTAAATAATCTGCATCGATATGTGTATTTCGAAAACGAAGAGGCCTTGGTTGAGGCTTTGGCCAAAGGAAAAGGATGTTTTTTTCTCACCGGTCATTTCGGAAACTGGGAACTCATGTCGGCGGCTGTTACCTTGCAGTTTCAGATCAACGGGCTCGCGGTGGCGCGACCCGCGGATTTCGCACCGGTCGAAGAATTGTTGATGCGCCTGCGGACCCGATTTGGCACTGAAATCATTCCCAAGAAAAAGGCCATGAAAAAATTGTTGCGGGGCACCCGGGAAAACAAGGCCATGGGCATCCTGCTGGATCAGAACGTGGACTGGTACGAGGGAGTGTTCGTTCCATTCCTGGGTCAGCCGGCCTGTACCAATAAGGGTCTGGCGTTGATTGCCATGAAAACAGGTTCGCCGGTGGTTCCCATGTTCAGTGTGCGGCAGCCCGATGGCAGGTATCGGATCGTGTTTGAAAACGAGGTGGATCTGGTGCGTTCCGAAAGCAAACTGGCCGATACGGAAGAGAATACGGCAGAATTTAACAGGATTATCAACAAATATATTTATTGGTATCCGGATCAATGGTTTTGGTTTCATAAACGCTGGAAAACCAGGCCCAGTTGTCCATTTCCGCGAAAATGATGGCGTTTAGGACAAACAAAATACCGTAACGAGGATGGGCATTGAAGGTTTCCTGCGGAAGAAAAATTGAAAAAGGCGGGATAGAGCGGATATTGATCCGCGCCACCAATTGGGTTGGGGATGCGGTCATGACCCTCCCGGCCCTGGAGGCGGTGAGGGAGAATTTTCCTTCCAGCCACATTACAGTCCTGGCAAAGCCTTGGGTTGCGCCTCTTTTCGACCATCATCCCGCGGTTAACAAGGTTCTGGTTTTTGATAAGGGCCATGGCGCCAGGGCCGGTTTTGTTGAAATGTTGAGGATAAGTCGTTTAATTCGAAAAGAGCGGTTCGATTTGGCCATTCTGTTTCAAAACGCCTTTGAAGCGGCCCTTCTGGCCTTTCTGGGCCGGGTCAAACTGCGTATCGGCTACAGAACCGATGGAAGAAGTTTTATGCTCACCCATGGTGTGTCTCGAACCGAAAAGGTGTTGAGAATTCACCAGGTGGGGTACTATTGTGCGATTCTGCACGCTGTGGGGTGGCCCGCCGAGGATCTGGATCCGGTGCTTCATATGGGGCGTGAGGTTCGGGAACAGGCGGTCGGGATTTTAAAGTCCAATGGTGTTGATTCACGTGATTTCATTGTGGGTTTGAGTCCCGGGGCTGTGTTTGGAAGTGCAAAACGATGGCCGCCCGACCGATTTGCAGCGATTGGCGACCGGGTGGTTGAAAGATGGGGCGCCAGTGTCGTTGTGTTCGGCAGCGATGGGGAAAGGGCTATTGGAGATCGCGTCTGTGCGGCCATGAAACACGAGGCCTTGAATCTTTGCGGAAAAACATCATTAAGGGTGGCCATGGGCGCTATGAGCCTGTGCCGCTTTTTTGTGACCAATGACTCGGGACTGATGCATACGGCTTCGGCCTTAGGTCTTCCCACCGTGGCCGTGTTCGGTTCCACGGATCATGTGACCACCGGCCCCAGGGGGCCGAAAACGAGAATTGTCAGGTGCGCCGCATCGTGTGCGCCCTGTTTGAAGCAGGAATGCCCGACCGATCACCGGTGTATGCTGGATATCACACCTGAGATGGTTTGGGAAACAATGGAAGCGCTAAGGGGGGATGTTTCTTGAAAAAACCGGCTGTTTTTATGGATCGTGACGGCACTGTCAATGAGCAGATGGGATATATCAATCATTTGGACCGCTTTGTACTGCTGCCGGAGGTCGGGAAAGCGATCCGGTTACTCAATGAGGCCGGCTATCTCGCCATTATCGTGAGCAACCAGTCCGGGGTAGCGCGGGGGTATTTTCCCATTGACCTGGTTCATCGGGTGCATGAAAAGATGAAAGCCCTTATAAAGAAAGATGGTGCAATCCTTGACGGCATCTATTTTTGCCCCCATTACCCCAATGGAAAGGTCCCCCCATACGGCATGACCTGTGATTGCCGAAAGCCCGAGATCGGCCTGATCGGAGAGGCTTGCAAGTCCTTTGAAATCGATATGGAGAATTCTTACGTGGTCGGGGACCGGTGTACTGATATTGAAATGGCGCACGAGGCTGGTTTGAAGGGGATCATGGTCAAGACCGGTTACGGCATGGGGGATCTGGAGTACGTTTTTCCAGAGCTCCCGTTTCAGCCTTTTCATGTGGCGGAAGACCTTTTGGATGCGGTAAAATGGATTCTGGGTTGAAACGCAGGGGCGGGCACAAGACCCGCCCCTACGGAGAAACACAACAAAATATCGGGTGGGTAGGGGCAGGTCTCGTGCCTGCCCGGATGGACAACAACGCGCCCTTGAAAATCCTCATCGTGAAATTAAGTGCCATCGGCGATGTGGTCCACACCCTTGCTTTTTTGGACGTGCTCCATCAGAATTTTCCCCGGGCGAAGATCGACTGGTTGGTGGAAGAAGGCGCTGCGGGCGTTATTGAAGGGCATCCGGCTATTCGTCGGGTGATCATATCAAGAAGAAAATCCTGGTGGCTAAAACTGGTTGAAAACCGGCGCCTCAGAGCGGTTTCCAGGGAGATCTTTTCCTTTTTGAAAGACCTGAGACGTCATCGCTACGACTGGGTGATTGATTTGCAAGGGCTGCTGAAAAGTGGTGTCCTGACGGGGTTTTCAAGGGGCGAGCGAAAGGTGGGTATGTCCGGCGCCAGGGAAGGGGCATGGCTTTTTCTAAAAGAACCGTCCATCAGGGTGAATTATGATCAGCATGCCATTGATCGTTATCTGGAAGTGGCAACACAATTGGGATGTACGTGGGACCGATGGGACAACCCAATTCCGGTGTCTGAAACTCACCGGCACGCTTTGGATCAATTGTTTGCGGGTCATGGTTTTACGGGCGGGAATTTGGTGGCTATAAACCCCATGGCCAAATGGAAGACCAAGCTGTGGGAACCGGAACTTTTCGCGGCCCTGGGGGACCGGATACTGACGGAATTTCCTTGTCGGATTGTTTTTACCGGTAGTCAAGACGATCGACCGGTTATTGACAACATTTCATCGATGATGAAAAATAATTCTTTGAATTTGGCAGGCAAAACCGGGCTGAAAGAACTGGCTTGTCTGTATGACCGCTGCCGTGTTCTGGTTACGACGGATACGGGACCCATGCACATGGCGGCCGCCATGGGATGCTCCGTGGTAGCCCTTTTCGGGCCCACATCCCCCCTGAGAACCGGTCCGTATGGTCCCGGGAACAGGGTTGTGACATCGGGCGCAGCGTGCAGCCCCTGTTTCAAAAAAACGTGTGATCAATGGTCCTGTATGCGGGATATCACCGTGGAGAGCGTCTTTGACGCTGTGAGAGAGGTATTTTCGCAGGGGAAAACTTCAAAATCTTCAACAATGACAATGCGTAAAGGAGGCTGACATGGCCATAAGCAAGGAACTGCTGGATATTCTGGCGTGCCCCAAGTGCAAGGGGGATATCTACTTGACGGAATCGAAAGACGGACTCATCTGCGATAAATGTAAATTGTTATATGAGATCAAGGATGATATCCCCATCATGCTGATTGACGAGGCAAAACCGTTTTAATTCCGGGGACGCAATATTGGTACATTTCCAAATTTTTCATTTCCCGGGCCGGCATTATTGGCTGGCCATCTATTTTTTGACCCGTTTTCGAAAGGCGTAAAGGAGATTCAGCAGGGAAATTAAAACCAGCCCGCCGGCGAACAAGTCTCCGGTGCGGGTGTAGATTGTGGGCGTTGCGGGCGAGATGGGGATAGATCCATCCAGAACCGCTTCCACAAAGAGGTTGCTTTTTGAAAGGATAGCGCCGTCGGATCCGATAAAGGCGCTGAACCCCGTGTTGGCTGCGCGTATCATGGGCAGCCCTGTTTCCACGGAACGGAATACCGCCATGCTCAGGTGTTGGTAAGGTGCACTGGTGGCGCCAAACCAGGCATCATTGGTGATATTAACCAGGAGATTGGCGCCTTCCCTTGAAAGATCCCTGGCCAGTTCAGGAAAAATAGCTTCAAAACAGATAAGAACACCCAGGGAAAGATCCTTATCTTTGAGGGGACCCTGTCGATTTCCTTGAGCAAAATTTCCGGCAGCCTGAACCAGGTGATTGATAAAGGGCAGATATTGTTTTAAGGGGACATATTCACCGAAAGGGACCAGGTGCCGCTTGTCATAATACTGCGTAAATGTGACGTCCGGCGTTATCATGTAGGCGCGGTTGTAGTATCTGATTTTCCGGTTGATACGCTTATAGGCAGGGCTGCCGAAAAGGAGCGCAGCACCCAGTTCGTTGGAAAGGCCCCTCATCTTCGGTGAAAATCCAGGTGCGTCCTGGTAGAAAAAAGGAAGCGCCGTTTCAGGCCACACGATCAAGGCCGGTTTTGAATCAGCGACCGAGCGACTGAGCCTGAAATATGTTTGAAGGGTCTGTGACTGATAGGCTGGTTTCCATTTTACGGACTGGTCAATGTTGGCTTGTACCACGGCGGCGTTGATTTGCGGGGCTGTTTTGGTTCGGGCATTTTTTTGTGCAACTTGATGAGACCCATAAGTTAATGTGCCCGCTGTCAGCAGCACCACGAAAAGCCACTCCCATTTCAGGAAGGCGCGTTTCGTCCTTTTTTCCATGAAAAAGGATTGGAAGATCAGACCGTTTACAAGAACGATTAGAAAGGAAATGCCATATATCCCGAAAAGGTTGGCAATTTGAATTATGGCGAGGTGCTCGTATTGGCTGTAGCCCAACAGGCACCAGGGAAATCCGGTAACGAGATGGGCCCTCGCATATTCCAGACTGACCCAGAAGGCTGCCATGAAAAAGATGGAGAAGGGGCTGCGGTTTATTTGACAGGTGAAACAGGAAAACAATCCCGGGTACAGGGCCAGAAAAAAGGATAGCAGCAGGAGCGCCAACAGACTGACGGCAAGTGGGAGGTTCCCGTATTGCTTAAGGACTACGATGATCCAGTACATGAGGGTTATGAAATGAAAAAAACCTGCGATAAACCCCAATCTGAATGCGTTGCGGGGCGCTTTGTCCTGAATGGATACGAGCAGGGGGATGAGGGCAATCCACGCGAGAAATGAAAACTTCCCCGGCGGAAATGATGCCGTCAGCAACAACCCGGAAAGAATGGCCTGGAACAGGTCCCGAAGGGAAAGGGCGCTCTGTTTTTTTGCCGGTGTCATGTGATGTTTCTCAGGTGGATGCTGAATCTGGCAATAAAGCCAATGGTTTCGATGTGTTATCTTCTTTGGCCGTAATCAAAACCTTTTCGATTTTCCGTTGATCCCCTTCTTGAATGGTAATGTCAAGGTTTTCAAAAGAGATTTTTTCACCAATTTTTGGGATTTTCCCCAGAAGGTGAATGATGAAACCGCCCACGGATTCGAAGTCTCCCTCCGGCAGCTTTATCTTGAGTTGCTCTTCCAGTTTTTCTATCTCCAATCGTGCGTCCACAATAAAGCTGCCGTCGTCGAGGATGGAGAGCAGGGGTTCTTCATGGTCGTGTTCGTCCATGATTTCGCCCACGATTTCCTCCAGAATATCCTCGGTTGTAATGATACCGGCGGTGCCGCCGTATTCATCGGTGACCACAACCAGATGGATTCTTTTTTCCTGAAGGTCTTTCAGCAATTCACTGATCTTGCGATTTTCGGGAACAAAGAATGGTTTTCTGAAGATATCAAACGGAATCTTTGAATCGGGTTCCCCGCCCAGAAGCCGCAAGAGGTCTTTGGCATGGAGAACCCCCACCACGTGGTCGATGTCGTCTTTATGGATGGGAATTCGGGTATGTCCGCACTCGTTGACCAGATCGATCATTTCCCCCAGTGTGCAGTCTACGGGGGCGGATGAAATCTCTGTGCGCGGAACCATGATGGAGTGGGCCTTTGTTTCTTTCAGGTCTAGTACACCGTAGACCATGTGAGACTCTTCATTGCTGATAAGACCCTTGGCTTGCCCTTCATCCATCAGGTCATGGATTTCTTCGGCAAGATCATTGCTGTTGTCAAGGTGGTTTTTTCTCTTGAAAAAAGATTTGACGCGGTCTAAAAACCCTTTTTCGGGATCATCTTCCAAGGATTCTATGCTCTCCTGTTTTAAATTATCATTACGCAGGTTTGAACCCGGTAGTTTATGGACAAAAATAGTATGCATGTCCCTTCAAAATGTCAAGATTTTTAAAGGAAGGAAAATCCACTGCAATCGTGTTTTCGCCATCACATGAATTGAAAAAGGAAAATTATAGCTTGACTACCGGATTCGATTGCACTACCTTCGTCCGTTCACGGGTGTATTCTTGTTGTTTTAATACATCCTCAGGATCAGGAATACCGTGCGGGCATAGCTCAGTTGGTAGAGTACAAGCTTCCCAAGCTTGGGGTCGCGGGTTCGAACCCCGCTGCCCGCTCCATATGAGGCCCGAGAGTTCGGTGAATCCTGATTCCCCCTTTTTAAGGTTGTTGGCCCCGTCGTATGGTGGGGTTGACTTACTTTGGATTGCGGACGCGGTTTTTGGTGTTTCATGATGCATTAAACTTCCGGAGACGGGTTTATGTGATCAGGCACCCTACAATTTTGTCTGCACAGGGGGAGCGGACCGTTTGGTCCGCTTTCTTACGTTTTAGGCTCTGAAAGCCATGAAGAAAGGGAAAAGCTGAGGCGAGACCAGGGGTCTCCAGGTAGCGAAGGAATAGATGACCGAACCCGTGTTGAAAGAGATAGAGCGGCTTATTGAGCCGGTTCTGGCGGAAATGGGGATTGACCTGGTGGATATGGAATACCGTTCCGGTCAGGGCAGACGGGTCCTCAGAATCTATGTGGACCGGCCGACCGGTATTAATCTGGATGACTGTGCCATGGTCAGCCGCGAAATCGGAAATCTTCTGGACGTGAAAGACCTGCTTCAGCAACACTATGTCCTTGAGGTATCATCTCCCGGCCTCAACAGGCCGCTTAAAAGAGAAAAGGATTTTCTCCGGGCCATCGGGCAGAAGATCAAGGTCAAAACCGCCGTCCCGCTGAAGGGACGTAAAAATTTTTCGGGGGTTCTTCAATCCTTTGAAAACGGCATGCTGCAACTCAAATTGGACGACACCGTTGTTCAGATTTCTAAAGAAAGCGTGAATAAGGCCAATTTGGTGTTCGATTTTGAGAATTAAGGTAATTCAACTACTGGGTGGAGTAAGGGAATGGTTTCTGACTTAAAAAAGGTGATTGACCAGGTAAGCCGAGAAAAAGGTGTTGACCCGACTGTATTGATTGGGGCGCTTGAGGAAGCGGTAAAGGCGGCTGCCAGGAAAAAATACGGTACGGAATACGACCTTGAGGTCATCTACAACGATGAGATGGGGGAAGTTGAGGCGTTCGAATTCAAGGAAGTGGTTGAAAAAGTGGAAAATGCACACCTTCAAATCTCCCTTGGGGAAGCCCTTGAATTGGATTCGGAGACTGAAATCGGAGACAGCCTGGGCATCAAGATGGATCCGGACACGTTCGGAAGGATCGCAGCTCAATCTGCAAAGCAAGTCATTATGCAGCGGCTGAAAGAGGCGGAGCGGGATATCGTTTATGATGATTTCATCGACAGACGGGGTGAAATCGTCAACGGGATTGTTCAGCGGTTTGACAGGGGTGCCATCATCGTAAACCTGGGGCGTGCGGAGGCGGAATTGCCCCATAAGGAACAGATTCCCAGGGAATCCTACAAACAGGGCGATCGCGTCAGGGCCTATATCCTGGATGTGAGGAAGATCAGCCGCGGACCTCAGATTATTCTTTCAAGAACTCATCCCAATATTGTCGCAATTCTGTTTGAAAATGAGGTGCCCGAGATTTCCGAAGGGATTGTGCAGGTCATGCAGGTGGCCCGTGAACCCGGGGGCCGGGCAAAAATCGCCGTCAGTTCAAAAGATGCTGATGTGGATCCTGTGGGTGCATGCGTTGGTATGAAAGGGAGACGGGTTCAGGCAGTGGTTCAGGAGTTGCGTGGGGAGAAAATCGATATTGTGACCTGGGATCCCGACTCGGCTAAATTTATATGCAATGCGCTTGCGCCCGCTGAAATTACCCGGGTCATTGTGGATGAGGACAACCACAGCATGGAGGTTGTTGTTCCCGACGATCAATTGTCCCTGGCCATTGGAAAACGAGGGCAGAACGTTCGACTGGCGGCGAAATTGACGGGATGGCGTTTGGATGTGGTGGGTGAAACAAAATATAACGATGCACTTAAGGACGGGTACAAATCGCTCCTGGATTTGAATGGCGTGGGTGAAATAACCGCCACCGAATTGTATGATGCCGATTTTCGATCCGCTCGTGATGTGGCAGGTTCAACGGTTGAGGATCTGGTGGCGGTCAAAGGGATTAGCGAAGAGAAAGCCGAGGCACTTATAGCGGAGGCGAATCTCTACCTTCGTGGTGAGCCAAACGATGATGCGCCAAAGGAATCGGAAATAGATGATGCCCAAGAATTGGAAACCGACAATTCTGAAGAAGATGCGGTTGTACAGGGTGAGCCCCATTTGGGGGAAGTATCCGAAACGGGGGTGCCGGATACCGATGAATCGGGTGCGCCGGTGACGAAAATATCGACTGATGAGTCGTAGCCGGGAGTGCATCCCCATCAGAACATGTATATGCTGTGGGGCTAAACGAAATAAACGGGAACTGATTCGGTTGGTTTTAGACCCCGGTGGCGTGGTCGTTAGAGATAATCGTGGAAATGGGCAGGGCAGGGGTGCCTATATTTGTAGGAATGAAGATTGCTCGTCTGTGTTGAAAACAGGCAAAGGCTTGAGCAGGGCTTTCAGGCGAAAAGTTTCTATTCCCGTTTTATGAATCATTTTTCTGAACCGACGACAAAACGCTGATAAAGGGACGGCGGGACTTAACAATTTCTGGGGGGATTTATGGCTAAAATCAGGGTTTATGAATTAGCAAGGGAACTCAAGATGGAGAGTAAGGAGCTCGTGGAGGCGCTCAATGCGGGTGGATTGGACATCAAAAACTACATGAGTACCCTTGATGAAGAAATGACTTCCAAGGCCAGGAAGGTTATTTCCGGCGCCATATCAGAAGTGGTGATCGAAAAAAGGGTTAAGCCCAGGGTTATTCGCAGACGAAAGAAGCTGGTTCAGGTTGAAGAAAAAGATGAATTGACAGTCGAACCGGAAGTGCCGCCCACGGATGAGCCCCCTGAAGCGATTCAGGGAACCCCTGATATGGAAAAAACCAAGACCCCGGTATCCGATGATGATGATGTCCAAGCCCCGGCTGAAATTGTTGTTGACGAACCGGTAGTGTCTGAGGAAGATTCCCCCGCTCAGGAACCGGAAGCGCAAGCGGAAACTGTTGAGGCGCCCCCCCCGGAAGTGCCTGAAGCCCAAGCCCCGGCTGAAATTGTTGTCCCGGTTCAGGAACCGGCGGTTTCAGACAAGAAATCCCACGAACCCGATAAGCCCGCCAAAATGAAAGGAAAGAAAGGCAAGAAAAGAAAATCCGAAAGGCCTGCCAAAATTATCAGCCAGCCGGAAGAGGGCCTGCTTAAGAATATCCTTGCCGGAGAAACCGAAAAAAAACATGTAAAGCCAAAAGCTTCAAAGCCAAAGCGTAGGCCTTCCGGGCCGGTTTCCGAAACACCGAAACAACCGCGGCAGCCCAAAGTATTCGAGCCACCGCCGGATGATGGGAAACCCTCAAAAAAGAAGAAGGGTTGGCAAAAGGATCAAGCCGGGGCCACTCCGAAACGAAGCGTTGCAAAACGGCGAAAAAAAGAGGTTTATGAGCGGGCGGATCTTTACCAGGTTCGTGGCAAGAAGCGTAAGGGGAAAAAAGGCGGTAAGAAAACCAGGGATATCCCCAGAAAATTAAAACATACGGAGATCACGACGCCTAAAGCCATCAAGAGGCGGATTAAGGTTCAGGACACTGTCACCGTCACGGATTTGGCCAAGGCCATGGGGACCAAGGCCACGGAATTGCTTAAACTACTCATGAAACTGGGTGTAATGGCCAATATCAATCAATTGCTGGATTTTGATACGGCATCACTGGTTGCCGATGAACTCAATTTTGAATTGGAGCTGGCCGCCTTCAAGGAAGAGCGCTTTTTTTCCGATGTGGAGGACCTGCCCGAAGATCTGGTGTCAAGACCGCCTGTTGTGACCATTATGGGCCATGTGGATCACGGTAAGACTTCCCTGCTCGATTATATTCGAGAATCGAACATTATTGGGGGGGAATCGGGCGGTATTACCCAACACATCGGGGCATACTATGTGAAGCGTGAAGCCGGTGATATTGTTTTTCTCGATACTCCCGGCCATGAAGCGTTTACGGCCATGAGGGCGCGGGGGGCAAAAATTACCGATATTATCATCCTGGTGGTGGCAGCGGATGATGGCGCCATGCCGCAGACTAAGGAAGCCATTAATCACGGAAGGGCAGCGGGAATCCCCATCGTTGTGGCCATTAATAAAATGGACAAGGCCAATGCTGATCCGGAAAGGGTTAAACGGGAATTGGCTGAATTGGATCTTGCACCGGAGGAGTGGGGGGGCAACACGCTCCTGGGAGAAATTTCGGCCAAAACGGGAGAAGGGATTGATGATCTCATGGGGTTGATTCTGCTGCAGTCTGAAATGCTTGAATTGTCGGGGAATCCCGGAAGGGAGGCAAGAGGGTCTGTGGTGGAAGCTGAACTGGACAAGAGCCGTGGGCCGGTGGCCACGGTCCTGATTCAAAACGGAACACTTAACTCGGGCGACCAGTTTGTCTGCGGTGAGCATTTCGGCCGCGTGCGGGCCATGCTGGACAGCCGTGGGCGGAAAATGACGACGGCAGGCCCCTCTACCCCCGTTGTTTTGTATGGGATTTCCGGTGTTCCCATGGCCGGGGATGAGTTTATTGTTGTGAAAGATGAAAAAATCGCCAAACAGATCATTGACCATCGAAAAGAAAAATCCAGGAAACCGGAAGGTACAAAAACGGGATTGGTGAGCCTCGATGATTTATACGAGAGGATTAAGGATGGCGGCGTTAAAGAACTGAATATCATCCTTAAGGCTGATGTGCAGGGCTCTTCGGAGGCCCTTTCCGAGTCCCTGGTCAAGCAGAGTACGGATGCTGTAAAGCTGCAGGTGATCCATTCAGCAACCGGTGGCATCACGGAATCCGATGTGACCCTTGCTTCCGCTTCCGGTGCTATTATTCTGGGGTTCAATGTGAGGGCCAATCCAAGGGTCATGGCCCTGGCAGAGAAAGAAAATATCGATATCAGGTTTTATGACGTTATATATAACGCCATAAACGATGTCCGTTTGGCCATGACCGGTCTTTTAGAGCCGATTTTGAAAGAGAAAATTATCGGGAGAGCGGAAGTGCGGGAAATCTTCCGTGTGCCTAAGGTGGGTGCTATCGCAGGAAGTCATGTGACCGACGGCCATGTGGAAAGAAATGCAAAGGCTCGTTTGTTAAGAGACGAAGTGGTTGTTTTTGATGGATTGATCTCATCTCTCAGGCGCTTTAAGGATGATGTGAAAGAGGTGCAGTCCGGATACGAATGCGGTATCGGCCTGGATAATTTCGGCGATGTCAAACCGGGCGATGTCTTCGAAATTTACCGGATAGAAGAAGTTGCTGCGGAACTCTGATAACCATGGTGGTGGGAACGCTAAAGATCGAGTTTCTCCTTTATGACAACCGATCCCTCAAGGGGAAACGAAAAGTTGTCAGGAGTATGATCGACAAGGTGAAGTCCAAGTTCAATGCGGCTATTGCCGAAGTGGGTTCCAACGATAAGTGGCAGAAAATTGAGTTGGGGGTGAGTACGGTGGGCAATGATCGGCGCCACGTTGATTCCTCCTTGAATCACATCCTGGATTTTCTTGAATCACTTTGCCTGGCGCAAATTGTGAACACGGAAATGGATATTATCAATATGTGATTTTTGTGTAGGGGCGGACCTGTGTGTCCGCCCTGATGAAACGATTGCACAATCTGTTGAATCTTTGAACCAAAGAGGTGAATTCTCATATGTTGCCGGGGAAACGATCCGTACGTGTCGGGGATGTGATTTTAAAAGAGGTGGCTTTCCTGCTGTTGGAGAGAGTGAGGGATCCGCGTGTTCAGGGTGTCACCCTGACGGGGGTTCGCCTCAGCGATGATCTCAAACTGGCCCGGATATATTACAGCGTTATGGGGGATCAAACCCGTGTGGAAAATGCACAGTCGGGTTTGAACAGTGCGACGGGATTTGTAAAAAGAGAAATCGGCAGGCGTGCGGGTTTACGGTATATCCCTGAAATTAAATTTGTTTATGACCCTTCCCTGAAAACCGGAGAGCATATGGAGCGTGTTTTTGAAAAAATGTACAAATCGGAGTAGGGGGATGGTTTTAAAAGAGCCCCTCCCGGATGCTTTAAAAAGGGTTGCCGGGGTGCTGAGTGAAGGGCATCGGTTTCTGATGATGACCCATGAAGATCCGGATGTTGACGGTCTGGGATCCATGCTTGCCCTTGGAAAGAGCCTGACGGATCTGGGAAAAGAGGTGGTGATTTTGATCCAGAAACCCATTCAACCGCCTCTGTCGCTCTTATCGGGCGCCGAAGAAATGTTTACCGTATTGAAACCGGGCCGGGTTTCTGAATCCAAAATGGAATTTGATGCAGTTCTGGCGTTGGATTGTGCAGAGCGGGAAAGATTGGGTTTATGTGTGAGTTTATGGCCCGTTGATGGCCTCACCATTAACATTGACCACCATGAGACCAACACCTTTTTTGGTCGATACAACCTGGTCGATGCGAACGGCTCTTCCACCGGGGAGCTGGTGTATCGATTGATCAGAACCGGGGATTTTCCAATGGACGATACGGTTGCTGAAAATTTATTTTCGGCAATCCAGTCGGATACAGGCTCTTTCAGGTACTCCAACACCACCTCGAGTGCCATGAGAATCGCAGCGGATCTGTTGGACCATGGGATTAGTCCCTGGCAGATAACCCGGAGAACAATGAATGGATACGGTCCCGCGCGGTTGAAGTTGTTGGCCGGGGCGTTGGCCAGGGTAGAATTTCACAACGAAGGCAGAATCGGGATGATGATTCTCTCCAGGGAGATGTTTGAAGAAAGCGGCGCTCGCGGTTCCGACTGTGAGGGATTTGTGGATTATCCCCGGTATATTGATGGGGTTGAACTGGCTGTGATGATTAGGGAAAAAGATGAAAACACCTATAAGTTCAGCATACGTTCAAACGCTTGGGTGAATGTGGCCGAACTGGCGTCACGATTCGGGGGAGGCGGTCATGTCAGGGCGGCGGGGTTTACCCGCAACGGACCGCTTAGCACATTAAAGAGAGATTTTTTGTTGGAAGCGGGCCGGTTATTAAATGAAACGCCCCGATGACGGCATACTCCTGGTTGACAAAGAGGAAGGCGAGACGTCGCATGGGGTCGTCAAGAAAGTACGATCCACCCTTCGTCAGGGGAAGCGATACAAGGTTGGGCATGCGGGAACCCTGGACCCCTTTGCGACCGGACTGCTGGTGGTTCTTCTGGGACAGGGGACCAAATTATCCCGGTTCATTATGGCCGGAGAAAAAGAGTATCTGGCTACGTTGGAACTGGGCGTAGAAACCGACACTTTGGATCCCACGGGGATGGTGACGGCTGTTCGTGATATTCCTCAGCTGAGCCTCGACCATATTCGAGAAACGGCCAGACGGTATGAGGGGACGATTCGACAGACGCCGCCAGCCTTTTCCGCTGTTAAACATCAGGGTTTACGGGCTTATGCGCTGGCCAGGAAGGGTCTCCCGGTAAATCTCAAGGAGAGGACGGTTACGGTCCATTCCATATTCATTGTTTCCGTTGATCTGCCGGATATTACCATGAAGATCAGATGCGCCGGTGGTACCTATATTCGAAGCCTTGCCGCTGATTTGGCAAGAGATTTGGGGTCAGTGGGGCGTCTGAAAACCCTGAGGCGGTTGAAAAGCGGTCCGTTTGATGTGGCAGGCGCCATTTCATCCGGAGACATTTCATTCGGATCCCTTGTTTCGGTTTTGGAAAAGGGGATCTCTTTACGAAACGCACTGCCTGAAATGGATGAAATAGAGGTGGATTTTGCGTTAGCGGAAAAAGTACGACAAGGAT
>Ga0209633_10003423_pt1 | contig 14662 bp, 16 predicted proteins | sample Cruoilmetagenom1_FD_187290 | JGI IMG/M metagenome (GOLD analysis project Ga0209633, IMG submission 187290) | Oil polluted marine microbial communities from Coal Oil Point, Santa Barbara, California, USA - Sample 1 (SPAdes) (version 2) | ecosystem: Environmental > Aquatic > Marine > Oil seeps ... | reverse complement strand
GATGCGCTTGCCGGTAACAACAGAAGAACACAGCGGCTCAGCGCACGAGCGCCTGTTGGAGGGCCTTCGCTTCGCATGGAACCAGCTCCACGTGCGTGCCGGTCTGATAATCATAAGCGTAACGAGCCTGGTCAGCGCATCGATGACGGTGTTGATGCCGGTCTTTGCGCGGGAGATTTTTCATGCGGACGCCAGGGTATTGGGTTATCTCCTGAGCGCGATTGGAATCGGAGCGCTTATGGGCGCGTTGCGTCTGGCGCTGAGGACGACGGCAGATGGCATCGACCGCTTGATAGGTCTGGCATCGATCACTTCCGGTGTATCAATGATAGGCTTCTCATTAGTCGATACGTACTGGCTTGCGATGCCCGTCCTTGTGCTTGCCGGTTTCTCCCACACCACAACGGCGGCTTCGGTCAATACGTTGATTCAGCTCCTGGTTCCCGATCGCCTGCGCGGCCGCGTGATGGCGCTGTTTTCCATGATCTTCATCGGCCTCATGCCCGTGGGCAGTTTGCTTGCCGGCGCATTCGGCGAGTCCTTGGGTGTCAGAGCCACAATTACCGGGGCGGGTCTGCTGTGTCTGGCGGGCGCGGCGGCCTTTCTTGTGCTTGTTCCGCGGCTGGAGGTTTTTGATCAGCAATGACGGCGAATGCGTGGCGCGGCTAGCCGCGCCGCCACCGCGTTGTTATGCGTTGTGGTCCTCGGCCAGCAGATCGCCCCAGAAGGCGTAATCGATACGGTAATCGATATAAGCGATCAAACGTGTGTAGGCGATGTAGAGCATCGAACCGATTGACCAGATACCCACGATAGCGATGCACAAGACATTAAGTAGTATGGCGCGATCGCCTAGGATCCAAAGGAACAATTCATAGTCTTCTGGTGCCATGGCCACTCCTTACTCACTCTGCGTATGTCCGTTGAGCCCGGGCGTCAAGACAGATGCAACCCCGCCGTATTATATCAAAAAACGCCCGCACTGCTAAATACCCGTAATTTCGCAGCGGCGGGCCGAATTCAGCCTGCCTGTTAGCTGGTCGGGAGTCATTGGCCGCTCATGGCAGGGAAAAATCAGTGGAGCCATATGGATGTTTTCCCGGTGATGCCGTCGCCGGGTATCCGGTTTTGATCTGGCGGGAACGTCTTGCCGGCCGGGCGTATTCTCATAACCAAATTGCACCGTGCCGGCGCGAAGGCAAGAGAAGAACAGGTCTCGATCTGAAGAGAGTGGATGTCAAAGCCGCGAAGCCGCAGAACAGGGCATCGGTACGATTCTTAGCGGGTCCGCCGGTGAGCATTCTGTCCGTTTCTGCAACGGAACCAACGCCGTTAATGGCGCTCAAAGGATTTTTGTGTAACGGTACTATGTTGAATCTCCCGCAACGTGAGAAGGCGCGTACGATGGTACCGATGCCACCATATCAGCGCAATCGGTCAGGCAGCGCCGTGCGGGTGAGGATCATTCAACCACCTCGGGGACCCAGCAGAATAGCAGGTCGTACAATGCCCCATACGTGGAGCTGTTGACGTCCTGAAACTGAACGGCCACGCCGTCGTCGGTGGATTTGACTACCCGGGCATTCAATACCAGTGATTGCGTACTGCCTTCGTAGTCGATGATCAAACGTAAGCGCGCATGCAGCGGCGGGCCCGCCGCCGGCGTTTCGATAAATGCGCCGGAGAAGCTGATATCCCGGGTGCGACAGTCTAGGATAGGCAGGTTCTTGTAGACAATGGCTGTCCGCAGGGGGAGCGCCCGGCGGGGATATTGGCGGTACTCAGCGGCACGTGAACCCGCTATTATGGTGTCATGAGTTTTCATCGTTGTTCAGTTAACTGTTTCGTGTTCCCGGTTGCCTGTCTCTGACCCGGCTGGTGCACGTGTCATTAATAAGTATATCATAAAATACTAATATGTATGAGGTCAATTTATGTGGCGGCCATTGAGCGGAATTTACGATAAAGCACGGGATTTGCTGCGGCGCCTGCTGCAACTCTACCATCCTGCCACGATTCGGTCTCGCGGCCTTTTGTGGGCCAGTGGTTTGGCGGTGGTCACGGGCGCGGTGGTGGTTTTCGTGCTCAGTATTATCTGGGGCCGGGAACCGGGTCGTCTGGATGTCCATGAGGTTGCAGCGGCCCGGACCGGCAATTTGGGTGAGCGGCAGGTCACCGGTTATGTGACCGCGGCGACCCTGGCGGCGGTGACGGAGACCCTGCTCGATAAGCCGGGTGGTTATCTAAGCAATGATGTGACACCGCCGGGGTCCGTGATGGACAATATCCCCAATTGGGAATTCGGCGTGTTGGTCCAGGTCCGAGACCTGGCGCGATCGCTGCGCAATGACCTGAGCCGTTCCCAATCCCAATCCGTCGAGGACGAGGACTTGGCGGATGCCGAGCCGTTGTTCAATTTCGATAATAATTCCTGGATCTTCCCACCCTCGGAGCGCCAATACCGCAAAGGGATTGCAGCCGTCGACCGCTATCTGGTGCACCTGGTTGATCCGCAAGAACACAATGCACAGTTTTTTGCGCGCGCCGACAATCTGCGGGACTGGCTTGCCGTGGTCGAAAAACGCCTGGGCAGCCTGTCGCAGCGTTTGAGCGCCAGTGTCGGTCAGATTCGTGTGAACACCGACCTGGCCGGCGATGCGGAGGCGACGCAGGCGACGCCGCGCCCGGAGGAGATCAAGGTCAAGACGCCGTGGCTGGAGATCGACGACGTCTTCTATGAGGCCAGGGGCGCCACCTGGGCCCTGATCCATTTCCTGGAAGCCGTGGAAGTGGATTTCGCGGAGGTACTGAACAAGAAAAATGCCCGCGTGAGCCTGCGGCAAATTGTGCGCGAACTGGAAGGCACTCAGAGTGCGGTCTGGAGCCCGGTGGTTCTCAACGGCAGGGGGTTTGGGTTCGTCACGAATTACTCTTTGATTATGGCCTCCTATATTTCCCGGGCCAATGCCGGAGTGATCGATCTGCGTAACCTGCTGGAGCAGGGTTAGCCCGTTGCTTTGGTCGGGTATCCTGGGCGTCAAGCAGGAGAGATGATGTGATGGACACAGGATTCTGGTTGGAGAGGTGGGAGTGCAATCAAATCGGTTTTCACCAGGATGCGGTCAATTCCTATCTGATTAAGCATCTGCCTGAGTTGAGGCTTCGCGCAGGCGACCCGGTTTTTGTGCCGCTGTGTGGCAAGACGCTGGACATGCTGTGGTTGGATGAACAGGGTTATGCCGTGCTCGGTGTCGAGCTCAGCCCGCTTGCCATCGAGTCATTTTTCAAGGAAAACGCCCGCCGGGTCCGCTGCGTTCAGGCCGGCATGTTCACGCGCTGGACCAGCGGCTCGCTGGACATTCTTTGCGGTGACTTTTTTGATCTGACCCGGGAAGATCTTGGGGGAGCGAAGGCGGTTTACGATCGCGCCTCGCTGATTGCCTTGCCACTGCACATGCGACCTGCCTATATGGCCCATATGGCGGGGCTATTGCCATCGGCCTCACGCATATTGCTCGTCACGCTTGAGTATCCGGAAGGCGAGATGGCGGGTCCGCCGTTCTCGGTCGGGGAACGCGAGGTTGGAAGGCTTTGCCACGACTGGTTTGATGTCAAAGTGCTGGGCTCGACAGATATCCTGGCGCAGAACCCAAGATTTCGGGACCGCGGGCTGACTCGTCTTTGTGAAATTGTTTACCTGCTCGTCAAAAACAGCGATGCCGGTCCTTAGCGCGATCTATAGTCGATTGCTTCCGGCCGGCCGATCCTTGTCGCCGCGGTCCACGATGTAGCAGGACTTGAAACGACCGAGCTTTTTTCTAAGTTGTTCCGCTTTCAGGCAAAAGTAGTGCTGCAGTCTGACTTTGTCGGTCGGCCCGAGTTGGTGTATTAAGGCATGGTACTTGTCGAGGAACAGGCGGGCGAGCCAGTGCGCCTCTGTGATATCTTCCGGTTGGGCGTCTTCTTCGCTGGCGTCTTCGATGGCTTCGTTGGCGTCCTGAAGCGCCTCGGTAAGCCTCGCCAGCTCATTGTCGAAGGTGATCGTCATGGCGGCGTAACGATAGATAAGAAATGACAAGTTGTAAATGACGCTTTCCCACAGCGCTTGTGCGGTTGCGGGGTCTGGTTAGAACCTATCTCAAAATACCTTCCGCCCCCTTGCGCGGTGGAATAAACGCAGAGGTCGCGGAGAGGCAAAGTACGCGGAGAACGCAAAAACGCTTTATTTTTAAGTATTCTCTGCGTCCTCTGCGCCTTGGCGTTCTTTGCGTTGCTTGCAGGGCGTGAAGGGTTGCTGAGCGTTAGGTTTTGAGACAGATTGTAATAACAATGCTGGTGCGGCGGCCTGTTTGCCCGCGTCGGTGCCCATGGTCGCGAGGCGGGCCAGCACGGCACCTTTACCGGGTAATAGACATGCGTAAAAGTCCTTGCACCGTCCGGTATTTCCTGCGATCTTCGTAGGGGTTTTTGCCGTATCCTTGGGTTCAACGATAAGATCAACGCGCATTGCGCCGGCGTTATCCAAGAAAACATCAGGGTGGCGCACAGCATTTGAATGGGGGGTGTCTCATGTTGTTGCACCATGAGTTTGTCAGGGTTGCCAAGCGCTTTGGGGACAAACTGGCGTTTGTCGATCGCAGCATGCAGCGCGAAGTGACCTATTCCCGCGCACTCATCGGGGCGCTGTTGGCGGCCAGCAAGTTTCGCCGCTATGAGGACGGATACCTCGGCATCATGTTGCCGACATCGGTCGGGTGCGGGATATCCATCCTAGGGGCGCTCATGAGCGGCAAGGTACCGGTCATGATCAATTATTCCACCGGCGCCGAAGGTAACGCTCGGTATGCGCAACACAAATGTGGTTTCAAGACCATTATCACGGCGCGCGCGTTGTTGGAGAAAATCAATTGTCCCGAAGTCGAAGGAATGGTGTTCATAGAGGATTTGCTCGGTCAGGCGACGGCCGCGCAGCGGCTGCGGGCGGCGGCCAAATCGCGACTGCCCGCCAATCTGTTAATACGGAGTTTTGGCGCCGGCAGCAGCAGCGATGATACGGTAATTGTTCTTTTTACCAGCGGGAGCGAGAAGGATCCCAAGGCTGTGCAACTGAGCCACAAAAATATCGGGAGCAATGCGGTTGCCAGCATGCAAGCATACGGCTGTTCCAGTGAGGACAGGATGATGGCGATCCTGCCGCTGTTCCACGTGTTTGGGCAGACCACCACTTTCTGGCTGCCGCTGCTCGCCGGCATGACCATAGTCACTTACGCCAATCCGCTCGAATTCAAGAACGTGGCCGCGATTATCCGCGAGGAGCGTCCCACGCTCGTTGTCGGGACGCCCTATTTCCTGATGGGCTACCTGAAACAGGCAAGCGCGGGTGATTTCGGTTCCCTGCGTCTTGCTGTCGCCGGGGCGGATAAGGTGCCGGCATGGTTGCGAAGGGCCTATTTGAAAGAGCATGAAGTGGAAGTCTTTGAGGGTTACGGGACCACTGAGACCAGCCCCGTCATTTCCGCCAACGTTCCGGGGGCCAACCGGCCGGGAAGCATCGGCATGCCGTTGCCCGGGGTCGAGGTCAAGATTACCGGCGTGGACAGCGGCGATGAGTTGCCCACAGGCAGCGAGGGCAAGATCCTGGTGCGAGGGGATCTGGTAATGAAAGGCTACCTGGGGGACGTCGAGGAAACCGTGTTGCGGATCGAGGGCGGCTGGTATGAGACCGGGGACATGGGCGTGTTCGATCCCGACGGGTATCTCTGGCATCGCGGCCGCCTGAAGAGATTTATTAAGATAGGCGGAGAAATGGTCTCACTCGTACAGGTGGAAACCGTGCTCCAAGAACTTCTGCCCGACGATATCGAATGCTGTGCCGTGGAGATTCCGGATGCGAAAAAAGGTGCCCGGGTCGGAGTCGCGATTACCCGGGAGATCGATCAAAAAGAGACTACAACGAGCCTGGCCAAGCATCTGTCATCGCTGGCATTGCCGAAGCATTTTTTTGTTGTCGATGAATTGCCAAAGATGGGCAGCGGAAAGATCGATTTCAGGAAGACGACAGACATTGTGATCAGTCAACTGGAAGATCTGCATTGAGCGCGCGTTCAGCTGCGCCTCGCCTTGCGGATTGTTTCATAGGCGCTCCTGATCTCATGTGTTTTATCCGTCGCCAGCTTCATCATTTCTTCCGGCAGACCTTTGGCGACTAGTTTGTCCGGATGGTGTTGATTCATCAGACGCCGGTAGGCCTTTTTGATGTCGGCGTCGGTTGCGGTGTGCGGTACGCCAAGCACGGCATACGCCTCGCGCAAGACATCTTTTGCCGTCATGCCCCCGGTGGCGGCGGGCTCGCCAAACAGGCGCTGGTCCCGGACCAGGGCCTCCAGGTGATCGAACTCATGGCGCGTGAAACCGAGGTGGGCGAACATATGCTGCAACAGTTGTTTTTCGACCGGATGCAGAACGCCATCGGCGTAGGCGGCATGCAGCTGAATCTCAAGAAACATCTGCGTCAGGGTGTGCCGCCGGTGAAGTTCTCGCTTTAGCTGATCGAGCGCCTCGGACAAGGGAAAGCCGGGTTCTTTGCCTTCGTTAAACAGGCGCATAGCCGCCTGCCGCTGTGCCTCGGTCAATTGCATCTGCGTCATGACGGCCCTGGCGAGCTGAATCTCATCTTCCGACACGCGTCCGTCCGCCTTGGCGACATGGCCCATTACCGAGAATGTCGCGGTGAAGAACGCCGTCTGGATGCGCTCTTGCCGGTCCGCGCCAAGATCGGACCCTCTTGGGAGGGACAGGCCGCTGTCGAAGCTGTGCCCGAGTGCCGCACCCAGGATTGCGCCCAGGGGACCGCCCAGCACGAAACCGCAAGTGCCCCCGATCAGTTTTCCCCACCAACCCATGTCATCGCCTCCGGTATCGCATGTACTGTTCCAGTACGGGTAAGAGTGCAAAAAATCTGCTATTGTACGCCAAAGCGCCCGGACGAGGCTGGGACACCCGGTTCTGCCGGCGGATTAAGCGTACCTCACCGCCGGCGGCAATGGCCCCGAAGGGCGTGGCTGGCGGACGGCCGGTCAGCCCCGGGCTCGTCCGGGATGACTGCTTGTGCCATGATCCCAGGCAAAACTTTATGATACTTCCTGGAAATTTGTTATGTTTAGACAACCACACCGGCAAATATATTACTTACTTTAAGGAGCCCTAATGAGTGCTAGGTTATTACCCATACTACCCCTTGCCTTGGTTTTATTCGCCTGTGACCAAAAGGTCAACATCGACACGCAAGAGGAGAAGCTAAGCTATACGGTCGGCACCCGGGTCGCGCAAGGCCTGAAGCGTGACGGCATTGAAATTGATGCGGCCGCGTTCGTGCAGGCCATCAAGGATGTGCAGAGTGACTCCGAGCTTGCGCTGAAACCCGAAGAGATGCGGGAGGTCATGCAAGTACACCAGAAGACGTTGCTGGAGGAACGCAAGGCCGCGGCCGAGCGCAACAAAAAGGAAGGCGAGGCGTTTCTGGCGGAAAACAAGGACAAGGAAGGCATCGTGACCCTGGAGAGCGGGCTGCAGTACAAGGTGATCAAAGAGGGAACCGGCGCGACACCAAAGCCGACCGATTCCGTCGTCGCCCATTACCGTGGCACGCTGATCGATGGCAAGGAGTTCGATAGTTCGCATAAGCGCGGGCAGCCGGCCACCTTTCCGGTAAGGGGCGTGATCAAAGGCTGGCAAGAAGCGCTCGAGAAGATGAAAGCGGGCGCGCAGTGGCAGATATTCGTCCCCTCTGAGCTCGCCTATGGGGCCCGCGGCGCCGGTGCCGACATTGGGCCGAACGCAACATTGATTTTTGACATCGAATTGATTGAGATAAAAGAACCGGCAAAGGTCTCTTCGGAACCCGCGCCGAAACATAATTAGACCGCAGGTTGGAGCTGCCTTGCCGTTGCGTGGCCGTTCACTTGCGAGGACGGACCTTAAGGGACGCTGACAGGCGGGATGGGGATGAATGACGGCGTAGCAGTCAATCGATAATATTACTCTTGGAGGCAAAGGGTATGGATGAACATCTCAAAGAACGTCTTACCGAGCAAAGCACCTGGCTGAGAGCACTTTATATGGTGCTCTTCGCGGTGATATTCAGTATTACGGAGATAGTGATCGCCGCCGTCGTCATTCTTCAGTTTCTGATGAAACTGTTCAGCGGCAAGGTCAATCAGCAATTGCTCACGCTCGCGCAGAGCCTGGGGACTTATGTGTACGACATCGTGATTTTCATGGGCTACAACTCAGAGGAGAAGCCTTTTCCGTTCGCTCCCTGGCCGCAGGGTGCGCCGGGGCAGGAGCGTGCGCCTGCAAAAGGCCAAAGCGCCGCCGCCCCTGTCGCCAAGAAGCAGCCCAAGCCCAAACCGGCGCCCGAACCTGTAGCGGCGGAAGAGAAGAAGACACAAGAAGAAAAGCCCGCCGGCAGCGAAGAGCAAAAGCCGGGGGAGGGAGCCTGAGAGACCCCCGACGGTTGAATGTATTGGTCAGCCGGGCTTTTCCTCCACCTGCACGAATTCGAGACCATTGCCGTCAGGATCCCGGCAAAACAGCGCCTTGCGGCCCGAGCGGCTGAGGGTATAGGGAATACCTGCCTGCTCGAGCGCCGTTTTCAGCGGTGCCAGGTCTTTGATCGTTAGCGCAAGATGTCGGTCGCGGCCAGGGTGGTCCGGGCGCCCGAGCGCCGGGTCTGGACTGGGAAGTTGCAGAAGGTGGACCTGTGCCGTGCCGATCCGCAGCCAGGCACCGGGATAGCCAAGGTCGGGGCGTCGGGAGTCGATCTCCAGGCCGAGGACGTCGTGATAAAACGCCAATGCGCGCGCGGTGTCGCGCACCAGCACGCTTGCGTGGTGGATACCATTATACTGGGTCATATATTCCCCGTCTCTTAAATCTTGTTCGTCGCCTCACGCCGAGCTCGGTTCTACGCGCGTTCCTGATGATTCCTTACAGCCTTCATGGGGCCTCCTGCCGGGGCAATGCCAGTCCTTTTCTAATGGCGGCGGCGAATCCTTCCAGCGACGCCTCGGATTGCAGTTCACAATGATATCTCCCATCTTTGTAGAGAAATAAAGCGGGAAAATGGAAGACCTCGAATTCCCTCACCAGACCCAGGTCACGCTCGGCATCGACCTCGAAGACCGTAATTTCAGGTGACTCCCTGCGGTCGACGTAATCCGCCAACAGCCGCTTCCAGCGACGGCAAGGTGCGCACGCCCGGCTGGCGAAGATCACGACGCTCAGCCCGTGCGTCTCGCCGAGCGTATGGTGAAAACTGAACTGATCGAGCGCCACAAAGGGGTGCATAATGGTCATCGAAACGGTCGGTAATGGGTCAATCTTAGCAAATCATAATGTGCCGGTGGTCATCGCGTGATCGCGCCTGTCCCCTGCGGCACCGTTTTGCCCTGTCTCAGCGGCTCGACGCGGCGATGCCTGGCCGCCAGTCGCGTTCCGGTCTATGCTTGGATAGGGGCTGGAAGACAAGTGAGGGGGGGCGGGTTCGCGGCAATTTAGCGCTTATACAGCTAACGTCTGATAAATTCGTCAAGCGAACCCTGAAGTTATGCAAAGAGTCCATGCAAGACTATGACCTAAGGGCGTTCGGCAAGGCGATAATTATCCTTGCGCTACCGGCGGCCGTATTGGCTGTCACCTACCTGCTGCTCGATCAGGCCACAACGCTGCCTCGGTCAGTGCGCGCTTTAGTCGCATATCTCCCTTATGTCCTTTTCGCATCGGGCATGGCCCTGGCCTGGCGTTTCAACCGCAGCCGCAGCTTTTTTGTGCTCGGTGTCTTGCTACTCGCCTACTGGACCTTGTCGAGTTACCTTGGTCAGATATCACCCCGCGGCGCGACGTGGCGGGCGTTCTATGGCGGGATTTGCTTCCTGGTGCCTTTTAACTTCGCCGTGTTTGCCCTGCTCAAGGAGAGGGGCATCTTTACCAGGCACGGAAGCCTTCGTTTCGGTTTCATTTTCCTGCAGGCGGGGCTGCTTGCCTGGTTTGCGCATGCGCAGGCGCCGGGGATATTGCATTACACGACCCTGAAGCTCGATAGCGCGGGCATTCTGGGTTACGCAAAGCTTCCGCAGCCGGCGCAGCTGATGTTTATGGTGACGGCGGTGTTTCTTGCCATCAGGTTTTTCTTCCGCCGCTCGACGCTGGAGAGCGCGTTTCTGGGGGCGCTGGTGGGCGTCGCGCTCGCCTTTGACGCGGCCAGACCGGGATTGGCCACGGCGGGCTACTTCGCCGCCGCCGGGCTGATCCTGACCATCGCCCTGGTACAGGATTCCTATAGCATGGCCTTCCACGACGAACTGACCGGCCTGTCAGCAAGACGCGCCCTCAATGAACAGCTGCTCAAGTTGGGTAGTCGGTATGTCATTGCCATGGCCGATGTCGATCACTTCAAGAAATTCAACGATACCTATGGCCATGATGTGGGCGATCAGGTGTTGCGCTTTGTCGCCAGCCGCCTGAGGCGGGTCGGCGCCGGCGGCAAAGCGTACCGTTATGGCGGCGAGGAATTCACTGTGCTGTTCCCGGGCAAGAGCATAGAAGATGTCTATGACGCGTTGGAGGCGGTGCGCGAGAGCGTCGGCCGGTCTGAATTCACGTTGCGCGCCAAGCGTAGACCGAGGGTCAAGCCCGAGTATCAGCCGGAGAGAAAAAAGCCCTCAAAGCACACATCGGTGACCATAAGCATCGGGGTGGCGCAGCCCGATGACGAGGCCTGGTCGCCGCAAGAGGTCCTCAAGGCCGCCGATAAGGCGCTTTACCGCGCAAAAGAGAAGGGCAGGGATCAGGTCAGTGACTGACGACTGGTTTTACGATGTTGCTGCGGGGGCGGCGTTGCTGGCAGGATGCTGAAAAAGTCCTTCCATGGACTTTTTGCATCCTTAGCTCCGCAGGCGCAACTCGTGGACCTCGCCGTATTCATATCGGCCGGCATGCAAGCGTTTGTATCGGCGAATCATGATGATTGCTTTCAGAATCGTTGGTTCATCAATGCAGGCGGTGGCGAGCCCGATCTTGAGTCTTCGGCCCGCTGGCCCGGGCGTGCCGACTTCAATGAATTGGCGCAGACCGTTACGGGCAGTGTCGGATAATTGCTGCCCGTAACAACACGCTAATGTCATCAACTCGGCATCCCAGATGACTTCCGCTTCCTCGAAGCGGCCGGTAAAGCGGACGCGCGCCTGTGGCCCGCCGATCGGAGACAGCGCTTCGTAAGGTTCGCCGGATTTTTCCAGATCCTCAATGAATTTCTTTAACTCCGGGCTCGACGGCGGCATCAGCCTGTTTCTCTGGTCTTGACGTGTTGCGGTGTGCGATGAATGATACGCCATCATGGCGTTCAACGGGCAAAACACGACCTCAGGTGGGCGCGGGCCTGTCAAGTGGTACGCGCTCACGATCTTCCTCAGTTCGGCATTCCTCATGGTATTGGAAATCACCGCCGGGCGCCTGCTCGCGCCTTATATCGGCGTTTCGCTTTATTCCTGGACCTCGATTATCGGTGTCGTGCTGGCCGGGCTGTCGCTGGGAAACTGGATCGGCGGCGCCTGGGCGGACCGTGGCGGAAATGAACGCTCCGTCGGTCTGACCTTGGGCGCCGGCGGGATTTTCAGTCTGGCCATCCTGTTGTTCCTGTCGATACTTGCCCCGGTCATTGAGGCCAGCACCCTGGATCTGCTGGGTGTGAGTTTCCTCTATGTTCTGGCCCTGTTTTTCATACCCTCGGCGCTGCTGGGGATCGTGACGCCGCTGTTGACGACCATGGCGCTGCGCCTGGACGAGCGCACCGGCCACATCGTCGGGCGCTTGCATGCGCTGGCGGCGCTGGGCAGCATTGTCGGGACCTTTCTCACCGGTTACTGGCTGGTGCAGTATTTTGGAACCCGCAACATCGTGCTGGGCACGGCTGTGAGCATGTTCCTCCTGGCGGCGCCGTTTCTGTGGCGGGCGCCGCGCCGGCTGCCGGCGATTATCCTTGTTGCCACCGCTTGTTTGCTCGCCGGCGTGACGTATACGCGTCAAGGGATGAGCAATCCGTGCGACAGGGAGAGCAACTATTTCTGTATCCGGGTGGTGGACGAATCCGACCGCGTCCCGTTCGGGCAGGCGCGTGCCCTGGTCCTCGATCATCTGATCCACGGGATCAGCCATGACAGCGAGCCGGGGATGTTGATTCCCGCCTATATGCACCTTATGGATGAGCTGGTGCTCGAGCATTTTGGTACTCACGGAATCGACGAGCTGGATTTCTTTTTTGCCGGGGGCGGCTCCTATACGCAGCCGCGCGCCGTGCGGGCGTTGTATCCCGATGCCCGTGTTACCGTGGCCGAGCTCGATCCGGCGGTGACGCAAACCGCTATCGAGCGGCTGTTTTTGGATCCGGGCACGATGCGTATTTTCCATAGCGACGCCCGCATGGTGTTACACCGTCTCGGACAAGAGCGCTTCGATGTCATCGTGGGTGATGTCTTTCACGATATCGCCATTCCCTATCATCTCGTGACCCGGGAATACGCCGGGCTGCTGCGCTCGCGGCTTAAGCCCGGTGGCCTTTATACCCTGAACGTGGTCGATGCCTTCCCCGACCCGGTGCTGGTTAAAAGCCTCTTGAAGACCTTGGCAACGGAGTTCGCTCATGTGCACGTGTGGATGGAGACCCTGCCGCAACGGCCCGAGCGCGTGACATTCGTGATCTCTGCCAGCAACACACATGTTGTGCCTGATTCATTGCAGGCGCAACGCGGATTCGAGCGTGTCTGGTATCGGGTAACCGAGCCGCTGCTTACTACCGGTACGGCAATGAGCGAGGTGCCGGTATTGACCGACGATGCCGTGCCGGTCGAGCGGTTGATCTCATCATTGTTGTTGACCCAGCTCGGCCGGTGACCGCGTGACGGGGGTGCCGCCGCCAGGATCGAGTTGGCGCCCAGGCACCCGGCAAGACCCCGGCGGACGTCTGGCGGGACAGGGTTGCGGCAATTCCCGCGTGGTTGTCGAGGGTAGGCTGGCAAGGCGCTTTGGGACGCGTTAAGGTGTGTCTGATGTAGGCGCCAACCGGTACCGACAGTTGGAGTATGCCATGAAGCAGCCGCTTTCCGGTGATACCGACAGAAGCACTCAGACACAGCGCCTTGCGCGCCTGTTCCGCCGGTTTATGCCCCGCGACGGGGTGCTGGTCGATGCCGAGGAGTTGCGCCCCTACGAGTGTGATGGCCTGTCGGCCTATCGTCGCGTACCCATGATGGTGTTGCTGCCTGAGACGGTCGAGCAGGTGCAACAGGCCCTCGAGGTGTGTTCGGCCGAGCGCGTCCCGGTAGTGGCCCGCGGGGCCGGGACCGGGCTCTCCGGTGGCGCCCTGCCGCGCGAGGATGCGGTGCTCTTGAGCCTTGCCCGATTCAATCGCATTCTGCACGTCGATCCCGTCAATCGGGTGGCCCGGGTGCAGCCCGGAGTCAGGAATCTGGCCATTTCCGAAGCCGCCGCGCCCTACGGCCTGTACTATGCCCCGGACCCCTCCTCCCAGATCGCCTGTTCCATCGGCGGTAACGTCGCCGAGAACGCCGGTGGTGTGCATTGTCTGAAATACGGCCTGACGGTCCATAATCTCCTGGAGATCAAGATCATTACCATCGAGGGCGAAGCGTTGACCCTCGGCGGCCAGGGCCTGGATGCGCCGGGCTATGACCTGTTGGCGCTGCTGACCGGTTCGGAAGGGATGCTGGCGGTGATCGTTGAAGTGACCGTGAAACTGCTGGCCAAACCCGAGCGCGCGCAAGTGGTGCTGGCCGCCTTCGACCGTATCGAGCAGGCGGGCGATGCCGTTGCCGCGGTGATCGCCGCCGGTGTGATTCCGGCCGGCCTTGAAATGATGGATAACCCCGCGATCCGTGCCGCCGAGGATTTCGTGCATGCGGGCTACCCGACCGAGGCCGCCGCCATCCTGTTATGCGAGCTCGACGGTACCAACGAGGAGGTCTCGGAGCAGATCGCGCAAGTGCGTCAATTATTGTTCGATCACGGGGCGAGCGCGGTGCGTACGGCCAAGGACGACGCGGAGCGGCAGCGCTTTTGGGCGGGGCGCAAGGCGGCGTTTCCCGCCGTCGGACGCATTTCGCCGGATTATTACTGTATGGATGGCACCATCCCGCGCGCGCAGCTCGCGCACGTGCTCAAGCGCATCGGCGAAATGTCCGCAGAATACCGTTTGCCGGTCGCCAACGTGTTTCATGCCGGTGACGGCAATCTGCATCCCTTGATCCTCTATAACGCCAACACACCCGGTGAGCTGGAGCGCACGGAAGAATTCGGCGGCCGGATACTCGAGCTTTGTGTCGAGGTCGGCGGCACCATTACCGGCGAGCACGGCGTGGGGGTGGAGAAGATCAATCAGATGTGCGTGCAGTTTCGCGAGCCCGAGCTCGTACAATTTCACGCGCTCAAGGCGGCGTTCGACCCACACGGCCTCCTGAATCCCGGCAAGGCGGTTCCCACCCTTGCCCGCTGCGCGGAGTTCGGTGCCATGCATGTGCATGGCGGCAAGTTGCCGTTTCCCGATATCGAGCGCTTCTAGCGACTTAGGCCAGACCAGGAGCGAACATGG
>Ga0209633_10003422_pt1 | contig 14664 bp, 12 predicted proteins | sample Cruoilmetagenom1_FD_187290 | JGI IMG/M metagenome (GOLD analysis project Ga0209633, IMG submission 187290) | Oil polluted marine microbial communities from Coal Oil Point, Santa Barbara, California, USA - Sample 1 (SPAdes) (version 2) | ecosystem: Environmental > Aquatic > Marine > Oil seeps ... | reverse complement strand
ACACGTTTTTTATAATCTTTGGTATCATCGTTATCTTGTTCCTGAGAAAAAGTGATAGTGAAAAAAAATAGCGATGCGATTAATGGGACTATTTTACTCAAATTTGATTTTTTCTTTGCAATGTGACGTCCAAAACTAACAATATAGAGTCTAGACTGGAAGTAATTTTTATTTGATAAATTCATCTATTGGTTCTTATTATTTAATTATTGGTTTGTCAAAGGATTAAACATCAATTACAACCACAGCCTCCACCTGATTTTCCGCCATTTGCTCCTGAAGCAGACTCTCTATATACTTGAAAACTGGTTTCAAACTTATTCGATTTTTTAGCAGCTAATACCATATCAGGGTCATTAATATTAACTTTTTCATATTCTTTAACTGCAACACAAGACGTTAATATACTTACTACAAAAAATACATACAATACTTTTTTCATCTATTTTATATTTTTTCAATTTTAATATGCTCAGATTTATGGATATTTCCATTTTCATCAATAATAATACAATCTATTTTTGGTAATTGATTGATTCTATTGAGACCTACTTCAATGCCCATTACAAAAATAGAAGTAGCTAATGCGTCTGCCAATTCTGCCTTTGGAGCAAAAACAGTAACACTAATAATGCCACTTGCCGGATATCCGGTTCTAGGGTCAATAATATGTGAATATCGTTTGCCATTAAACACCTGATACTTTTCATAATTGCCGGAGGTGACAACCGCACCACTTTTAATTGGTAAAAGCCCGAATGCATTCTTTTTGTTTAATGGATTGGTAATTGCAACTTTCCAAAAATCACCATTTGGTTGTTTTCCCCAAGTATTCATGTCACCGGAGGCATTCATTATGCCTGCCGTTACTCCTTTTAAAATTAACAATTGTTTAGCCTTATCTGCCGCATATCCTTTGCCAATAGCACCAAAACCTATTTTCATTCCTTTTAGCCTTAAAAACACCGTTTTATTTTCTTCATTTAGGATAATGTTTTGATAACCAACTTTTTCAACAGATGCTTTTATTTCTTCTTCACTAGGCATTGTTTTCATGCTACCATCAAATTTCCATATTTTATCCATTGATGCATAGCTAATATCAAAAGCTCCATCAGTTAATTTAGAAATGGCCAAGGAACGTTTTATTAAATCAAATAATTCTCTATCAACCTTTACAGGTGCAATTCCTGCATTGTTGTTTATTGCTGAGGTTTGAGAATTTTTATCCCAAGATGATATTAATTTCTCTATTCTTGATATTTCACTTATGGCTAAATCTATATAATAATTCCCGTTAATTGAATCTTTTTCAACCACTGAAATATCAAAACGCGTACCCATTAATTTTAGCGTTCGCCTATACATCTGTTGTGATGAGATGGCTGAATTGCATAGCATGAAAAAAGCTAGTAATATCAATTTTTTCATTTGATAAAATTAAAAAGAAGCTAATAAACTGATGTATGCTGAGGGTTTAATATTTTTATAACCTGATTTTCCTAAAACTTCACCTTCATTATTTAAAACTACAACAAGCGGAAAGAAGCCTTTGGTATTATATATTTCTGCTAACTTGTTATTTTTTTCTTGTTGTTCTTTGTCCAATTTGTTTTTCTTCTTTCTTGGAAAATCAGCTTTTAACATTACAAAATGTGCGTTAGAATAGCTGACAAATTCGTCAGAACTTAAAATTTCTTTCTCTAACTTTATGCATGGTGCACACCAATCTGATCCTTGAAAGACCAAAACAATATTATGATTGTTTTGAGATGCTATATTTTTGGCTTCTTCAAAATCTGTAAGCCATTCTTGTGCCTGCAATGACATAAATGTACCCAAGAATAAACCAATTAGAATTACTTTTTTCATGTTATACTATTTTAGAATAATTAATACACAATTATAATAATTATAAATATGTTGACGTGTTATTTATATGTTAATTACAAATAAAGGTAGTTCTTTTTTAAATATATGTATATCCGTTTATGGTTAGATTTCAACCTTGTCACACTAACCCTGCTTTGTTCCAACAGAGGTGGGCTAGTGGCAGGCGGGTTTATTTTAGTATGTTCTGTTGTTGTATTGATTTACAACGTTATGAAATTCTGAAACAAGTTCAGAATGACGTACATCACAAATAAAGGAGCACTAATAGACAATCGCACAATATTTTTAATGGCGTTGATAATTAATTCAGGTTAGTATTGTAATTAACCTTGTTTGCAATGCTTATTTATGTTTTAATATTTGAATTAAATCCAGTGTATTTTTTACATTTTTTGTCAATAGATCAAAGTCCTTTTTTGCTAATATTTCTTTTGATATTAATTTAGAACCCATACCCACGCAGGTAACCCCAGCCTTAAACCATTTTTCTAAATTATCTTTATCTGTAGAAACACCTCCGGTGGGCATAATTTTTGTCCAAGGACATGGTCCTTTAATGGCCTTAACAAAATTAGCTCCATAAATATCTCCAGGAAAAAGTTTTACTATTTCGCAACCTAATTCTTCTGCTCGGGCAATTTCTGTTAACGAACCGCAACCCGGAGACCATAATACTTTTCTCCTATTACAGACCAATGCGATATCTTCTCTTAGCACAGGAGTTACTATAAAATTTGCTCCTAACTGCATATATAAGGAAGCAGCTGCAGCATCTGTTATGGAACCAACACCCATGATCATTTCAGGGAGATGTTCTTCACAGAATTTATTGAGCTCACCAAAAACTTCATGGGCAAAATCACCTCTGCTGGTGAACTCCATAATTCTTGCACCTCCTTTATAACAGGATTCTAATACTTTTTTACCTAATGCAACATCCTTATGGAAAAATAAAGGGACTAAACCTGTTTTTTCCATTTCTGTTGCTACTTCTATTCTTGAAAATCTTGCCATTTTATATGTTGTTTATTCCTATTTCGTCTAAAAACTTCCAAATTTCTCTATAGGTATTAGTCATCTCTTCAGCATTAAAATCACCATGCTTTCTCTTATTGATTTTAATAAGCTTGTTTTTAACACCATTTTCTTCCAATTTTTTATGTAACCTTTCTGCATGGATAATCGGAACGATCTTATCAATAGCTCCATGGACAGTTAACACGGGCATTGAATTTTTATCAATATAATCTAAGGGTGATGTCTTTTTATATACCTCTTCTAATTGTTTTTGATCTTCAAAGAGTATATGTTTGTCTGTCCAATCGGCTACAAACATTGCGACATCTGATATTCCATACCAATTGATTACGGCGGCCACTTTATGCCTTTTCTTTAATTGATAGTTACATTTGTATATTGTATCTTCTTTTGTCAAGGCGGTCATTAATGCCAAATGTCCACCGGCAGAATTTCCGGAAATAACAATTTTAGTTGTATCTATTTTAAAGTGATCAGCATTGTCATAAACCCAATCTAATGCCGTTTTACAATCGCCTATAATTTCAGGAAGAGATGCTCGATATAACAGGCGGTAATTTGCTGTTACTACAACCCAGCCTTTTGCTACATAAGGTAAAATTTCTAAGGCCCTACTTTCTTTTTCACCACCTCGCCATCCGCCACCATGGAAATAGAGTAATACGGGTTTTTTATGCTCTGTATATTTTACCCAAGGAGGTTCTCCTAACCTCTTAGAAGGGGTATAGACATCAAGGTTTAAACTAATGCTATCAACATTTCTATAAGTTCTTTCTGCTGAAATTGTGGTATTCGAGAATAAAGCTTCCACAGGATCTATTGTAATTTTATCTTTATTTTGACAAGAAAGAAACCCAATGAATATGGAAATTATAAAAATGTTTTTCATTTTCATTCAAATCTATTTTGATTAAGCCTTAAATATAATCTAAACTTAATAATTTTGGCTTTAAGCTGATCATCATCTTGCTACTCGGCCCGAAGCATCTCCGCTCATTAATTTTTCAACTTCAGCTACGGTTACTAAATTGGCATCACCTTTAATGGTATGTTTTAAACAAGATGCTGCCACAGCAAAATCCAATGCTTTTTGGTCATCATCTTTAGATGTTAACAGCCCATAAATTAATCCACCCATAAAACTATCGCCACCGCCAACTCTATCCACAATATCTGTAATTTGATATTGGGTAGAAGTAAACATAGTTTTTCCATCATATAGCACTCCGGCCCAGGTATTATGTGAAGCAGAGATGGATCCACGTAGCGTGGTAATTACCTTTTTTGCTTTTGGAAATTTTTTCATCATTTGTTGACAAACTGATAAAAATGCTTCTGCCTTCAAATCATGCCCTTGGGTAGTTATATCTAAACCATCAGGTTTTATTCCAAAATGTTTTTCAGCATCTTCCTCATTGCCTAAAATAATATCGCAATAAGAAGTCAGTTCAGTCATAATGATTTCAGGGGCAACTCCGTATTTCCAGAGTTTAGCCCTATAGTTTAAGTCGGTTGAAATGGTGATTCCCATTTCACTAGCAACTTTTACGGCTTCCAAACAAGTATCTGCTGCTCCTTGAGATATGGCTGGGGTAATGCCTGTCCAATGAAACCAATTGGCATCTTTAAAAACAGATTTCCAATCAATCATTCCCGGTTTAATTTCTGCAATGGCAGAATGGGCTCTATCATATACTACTTTGCTTCCTCTTGAAACGGCACCTGTTTCTAAAAAATAAATCCCTAATCGGTCTCCACCATAAACAATTTTATCAACACCAACACCTCTTTTACGCATTTCCATCATGGCACATTGGCCAATATCACTATTGGGTAACCGGGTGACAAAATCTACCGGAATTTTATAATTTGCCAGTGAAACAGCGACGTTGCTTTCTCCTCCGCCGTACACCACTTCAAAGGAATTAGCTTGTGAAAATCTTAAAAAACCTGGCGGAGATAAACGTAACATGATTTCTCCAAAAGTGATTACTTTTTTCATTGTGATAATATTCCAATAATTAAATTTAATATTTATAACAATAATACAACTATCATTATTAATAAAAAAGAAATTAATATATTGTATAAAAATATTAGCATTTTTTGACAAAATAGTATGTGCATTGCGTTTGGGTTTAACTTATTTTTGAAGCTTTAAAATTGGCTATTATAATTTGTTATGAATAAAGAAATTTCTAAGACACTCTATAACTTTTTAAGTCCTTCAGATAAACAGGTTAAGGCAGATTTAATCATTGGTTTTGGGCATTTTGACCTGAGAATACCAGAACAATGCCTCTCTCTTTTGAATAAAGGATTGGCTTCTAGAATTCTGTTTACAGGTGGTGTGGGAGCGGGTAGTGCAGATTTTAAAAATCCAGAAGCGGTTGAATTTTATAATTATATTAAACGTGATTATCCAAAATTAGCGAAGGCTCATATTTTAATAGAAAAAGAATCAACCAATACAGGTGAAAATTTAGCCTACAGTATAAAATTGCTTAAAGAAACCGGTTTATTAGAAGCTATCAATAACATTATTTTAGTGGCAACACCAACACGTCAATTAAGAGTGTTTCTAACGGCAAAAAAATATTTTCCTGATATGCATCTAATTAATTTGCCACCTGTGTCTTCCTATGATAATGATTTACTTATAAATGAGAAAAAAGGGATAGACTTTAAAAGGCATTTAATAGGCGAACTAGATAGAATAATTACATATCCTAAATTGGGTTATGCCAGTAGTACAACTATACCAACAGTACTAAAAAATATTAATCGAAATACAGTAAGTTAATATTGTACTCAAATTTATTCGAATTCTTATGGTTCAAATGTTGGCTCCAGTGAATCTCATAATTTGCCATACAAAGCTTCAAAAACGGCGACAATTTCACAGGTTTCTATTTGGAGGTCTCTTGAAGTTGACGCCTTTTTTATCATTCTTTATTTAATCTCATATATACTATAAATGTCGTACTTGATATGTTATATTGTACTGTCTTTCAACCAAAATTGTTTTAAAAGTGTATGAGATAATATTTTCGGACTCATCTCTTTTAAAATTCTCGAAGTTGATGTTTTCATCTAATTCTTGAGAAATACTATTGATTTGTTTTGGAGTTAAATAATTTAATGCTAAAGTGAATTCTCCAAAAATAAATAGTTCAGACCAAAAAATCAACTCCGGTTGTGGACGAAGATTTTGAAATAATCCATTTTTATCTACATCATGAGTTATAACTCGGTTGTTTATAGTAGGCCCGCTTACTGATTGTAAAACTTCTACATGATCAAAATTGAAGTACATTGGAAAATTACTTAACATTCCATCTAAGGTATACAAATTTTGAACTGGATTATAATTGACCTCAATTTTAATATCGCTTTCATCGGTTTTTATATCCATTTGATTAATAATTCCAAAATCATCATGCCCAAAGGTAGTTAGAGTTTCAGAATTGTTGTTATTAATACTTCGTATTTCTTTTACGTCTAGATTGCTAGTATAAGAGATCCTTATCTCTTTCAAGGCGTTTTCATTTGCTATTGAAGTTTGTTTTTCAATTTTAGTTATCAAGTTTTGTGGATTATATGTTAATACATAGGTAGTTGTAACTTGAAGTCCCTTTAGGGTTTTAATTTCTATTTGTTTGGGGAAATAGACTCCTTGTCTATCATTGTCATCACTACTGCATTGAATAAACAAGAAAGCTATAGCTATAATATAAATATATTTTTTCATTTTTTTTAGATCTTAAATTTCCAGAAATGTTCTTACTAGTTTCACTTTTCCTTCCCATTTCAATACCATAAATAACCAATCTTCGTTAGCATCAAGATAAATACCTTGAATCTGTCCGAAAGTGGAGCCAAATTGTGATGGCACAATAGTTAGTGTTCGCTCATGTTGAAATATAGATACATCATTTCCTTCAGTATTAAAGCCAATATTAAAAATGTGAATATTATAAGAGTCACTAACAATAAGTTTATTGTGCCCTTCAACATAGTCCATCCCTTTAATTCGTAAACCATAAGGAGGTAAATTATAAAACGCAAACTCAGATACTCCTTGTTGTTTGTGTAAAATTGAAACGTTATGGTAGTTGAACGAATTTAAGATTCTATTATAACTAATATAATCATATCCACTATTGTTGGTTACAGTATGGCAGCGATACCTGTTTAATATCAACGGAATGTTATCTAAGGCAGGATGAAATGCAGGATTGCTTGGTTGATAGAGACGCATTTTGTTTGGTTCCATCACAGAAAGCAATTCAAAAGGGTTGGTGTCATAAACTCCAATAGAAGTGGAAGTTTGATTTATTCCGGTTACAGTTTCTACAAAGTTTAAATTTGACTTTTGAAAACGCAAATATCTTCCTTCATCCGCAGTTGGGTTTGGGACTAGTAGTTGATCGCCAAAACCATCTAGGTTGTTATAACTATCATCAGATAAAAAGGCAGTAACGTCAACTTCCAATGCTTTATCTAAACTTAAAATTTCTACAAAGTCACTAATTTTATGTACACCGGCTACTTTTGTTAGACCGTTACCAGGAAAAGCTAGTGTATTACCACCGTTATAGGGTACGGGATCAACACCAAATCTAAAGTAGGTGACTTGATTTTTCAAGAATTCATAAGTGTTAAAGTCTGCAATTGTAAGGTGTGTAGTATTTAATTCTCCATAATAAACAGGATGTGCTTCACCATTCGCTCCAAAGTATATGGCATCTGCATAGTTTACAGGTGTGTCAAACTCCCAAAGGCCAACAAAATCATTGGCATAATCAGGTGGAGTTGCCGGTGTATTGTTGTCATCGCTTCCACATGCTCCTAATAAAAGTATCGTTACTATTACAAGAATTTTTTTTAATCTTTTCATTTTTTCTAATTTTTTTGTTTATAATTAATTTTGCTTCATAATTTTAAAATGTCGTCTTCTTATTTCATTGGCTATTTCTAGGAAAAGGAAACCCGAAGGCAAATTTTCTAGAGATAATCTTAAAGTATTAATATTATAATAGGTCTTCTGTAATTGAGTTTTTCCTACGGCATCATATACGGTAAGTTTTAGGTAATTTTGGGTTGAAGGGAATTTAATGTTGATAAAATTTTGAGTTGGATTAGGATAAATCAGGGTTCTAGATGTTATTGTATTGGTTTCAACATTTAGGACAGATGCATTACTATAAATAGTGGTGCTACCTACACTATTTATACTATTATCATCTGTTAATGGAGCTCCAACAGCTAATGTGTCGCCATTATCATTTAGACTTATTGAAAATCCGACCCATTGATTTGTTTGCAGGCCATCAATATCGTTTCCAATTTGCTGCCATTGGTTGTCTAGCAATTGAAAAACACGAACATGGCCTGCGTTTGGTTTAACATGACCATTTTTATGATCAGACACAGCCATGATATTTCCCTCACCATTTAGACTAACGGCATGCCCAAATTGTTCTCCAAGTACTTCTCCTTCAAGAGTATTAGCCAATTGGATCCAATCGGTATTATGGTATTCATAAACCACGGCTAGACCATTCGGATTGTGATGTGTAGCTCCAATAGCAATTCTATTACCTAAATCATTCAAGCTTACAGATGATCCTATCCTGTCTAAATCTGTTGTGCTACTTATAGCGTTTCCTAACTGAATCCAGTTTCCTGAGTTATACTGAAATAAATGTACAGCACCAGATGAGATGGAATTAACTTGATCAAAAGGAGCCCCTACAGCAATAATGTCCCCCGTTTGATTTAAACTAACGGAATACCCAAAAAAATCTGCATCACTACCAATCAGGGTAACACCAAGTTGTTGCCAATGATTAGATTGAAATTGAAATATCCTTACCATTCCGGCATTAGAATCAGTATCTGTATCATGTTCTGGAGCACCAAAAGCTACAATCGTTCCATCTCCATTTATACTTACAGATGTACCTGCAAGATCTGAAAAACCGCTACCTAGTATAGGATCTCCTAATTGTACCCAATTTTCAGATTGAAATTTAAAAACTCGAACCAAGCCAGATTCAAACCCATTGTCATTTGCCTCAGGAGCACCAACAGCAATCGTATTGCCATCATCGCTTAAACTTAGTGATGAGCCAAAATAATTACCCGATTGTAATCCAGTAATATTAGCTCCTTTTTGTACCCAAACATTTGAAAGGTTTTCAAATATTCTAACTACTCCGGCCAAATTGCTCGATTGGTCATTAAAAGGAGCACCAATTGCCAATACATTTCCTGATGCATTTAAATCTATGGATCTTCCAGATTGATCGTTTTCATTTTCGCCAAATATTGGGTTACCAGTAGGTTCCCATTGACTGAAGCATATAAGAGGAAACAATACAATATACAACACAACTTTTTTCATTAGATTTTTTTTAGGAAGACAAATGTAGTTGTAGGATATTGTGACTAATGGTATTCTCGTGTCAAATCATAGGACTATTGTTTCATTCCTTTTCTGAAGTACGTTTCTGACTGGTGTTTCGCCAAGTCTGAGGTGAAGATTTTGTAATTTTTTTAAATACCTTACTAAAATAACTAGGGTCTGAATAGCCAATTTGATAAGCAATTTCATTAATGTTAAAGCTTGAATCTTTGAGCATCTCTTTGGCTTTTTCAATTCTGATATGATTCATATAATCAGAGGTAGACATTTCGGTTAATGCCTTAACTTTTCTATGTAATTGACTTCGGCTCATGGCAAGCTCTTTTGCCAAATTCTCAACAGTCAGGTTTTTATCATTATCTAATAAAAGTATTTGAAGCTTTTCAATGAATTCTAAATCTTTTGGAGTTAAAGAAGAAGTGGCTTCTTTTTCATATGAAAAGAATTTTCTAAAATAGTCCGCTTGAAGCTTTTGTTTTTTTAACAAATTACTTATAACGGCTAAAAGTTCTTGTTCTTCAAAAGGTTTAACCAAAAAGGCATCAATTCCAATTTGATAGCCTCGCTCTTTATGTTCGACTTCAGATAAAACACTAACCATTATGAACGGTATATGAGACGTGGTCCAGTCATTTTTTAAAGCCTTACAAAGTTGATAGCCATCCATTTTTGGCATAATTGCATCACTCAAAATAAAGTCACAAGAATTTACTTTTAGATGGTCTAATGCTTCTTCTCCGTTCTGAAAATAACGAACATTATATTTATTATCAAGGAGTTGTCTGTAATAATCTTGTAAACTTTTATTATCTTCAACAACGACCAGTTGAAAAGCCTCTTTATTTTCTATGGAAGAAGGAGAAGAGTGGTATTTAGCAATTGAAAACTCTTGAGCTTCTTCTTCACTTTTATTAATACTTTCTGCATATTGAATAGGAAGGTTTATTGTAAATGTGGTTCCTTTATTTAACTTACTTTTTACTTCTATAGTACCTCCCATTAATTGGACAAGCTCTTTGGTTAATGCCATGCCAATACCGGTACCTAGATTATTGTCAAGATCAAAGGTGCGATAGTATCGATCAAAAATCTTTGGTAAATGTTCTGGTGCTATCCCTAATCCTGTATCATTTATGGTTAATTTTAGTTTTTCTTGACTAGGAATTGTTAATTTTATTTTTATTTCCCCACCGCTTGGTGTAAACTTTATAGCATTGGAAATTAGATTGAAAAGAATCTTTTTAAGACTTTGTACATCAATTTTAATTGATAAACTATCTAACGAGTTTTGAAAGAAAATGTCTTTATCTTGGCTTTTTGCTTGCGAATCAAAGAATTCTATAAATTGCTTTAAGAAAAGAATCAAGTCGCAGTCCATAGTATTGATTTCAAATCTATTTGCATCTATGGCCGCTAAATCTAACATTTGATTCACTAGACTCAACATTTCTGTAGAGCTTCGTTGTATTGTGTTCAGTGCTTTTGATCTGTCCTCTTTATCCTCTTTTTTAGAAAGTAATGAAGTACTTCCTTTTATCAGTGCTAATGGTGTTTTGAGTTCATGAGAAATTTCAGCATACATCTTGGATTTGAGCCTGTTTACCTCTTCTAAATTCTCCAATCTATTTTTAACTATTAATTTATTTTTACGGTATCGCCAGTATAAAAGGAAGGCACTTGTTGTAAGTATGATGTATAATAACCAAGCCCATACAGTTGAATAGAAAGGTCTTTTTACTACAAAATCAAAGTTTTGCTGTACGGATTCAAATAGAGGGTTTTCTGCTTTGACTATAAGCTGATATTTCCCTGAGGGCAAATTTACAAGTGAAAAAGAAGGTGAATTACCCAAAGGAATCCAGGAGTTATAAAAGCCTGTAATTTTGTATGCATACTTTGTAGCTTCTGGGTTGTAATAGTTTGTAGTGTTAAAATTAAAAGACAAATTTCCGTAATTATGTGGTAATTTGAAATTTACATTATCTTTTAAGTCAAGAGTATTTGTCTCTAAACCTTTATCTATGCTAATGGTCTCTAGTTTCAGTTGAATAGTATCCTTTTTAGGAAGGGTTAGTTTGCTGGCGTCAAAAGCAACTATCCTTTGTTCTGTTCCAAAAAACATTTGGTTTCCATTGCTAAAACTAGAACTCATTAAAAACTCATTGGAGGTTAGACCCAGTTTTTGATTAAAGTTGGTAAAATTTTCAGTAGTAGGGTCAAACTTGAACAAACCACCTGAAATGGTTCCAAGCCATAACATGTTTTGATCATCAGAAGCAATGGTCAAAACTTTGGTATCTAGTAGGCCATCTGCACGCCCCCAATGTTTAAATGTAGTATTTGTTTCATCAAACAGGTGAAGTCCACTATCTGAAGCTAGCCAAAGTTTACCATTTTTGTCTTTGTGCAAATCAACAATGATTTCGTTTGTCAATCCCGTTTTTTCATCTCTTTTATATTGTTCTATAGAATTAAAATTACTATTTCTAGATATTAAAAGGCCATTAAGTGTAGCTATCCATAATTTATTATTATCTAATAAAAGATCAGTTATGACCAATGAACTTACTTTTTGTGCACCCAATAGCGGAATAAATTGTAATGTTTCTTTATTCTTATTGAAGTATCCAAAACAATATTGACCCGCTATCCATACTTTGTCTCTGACAGACAATAGTTTCCATATCACCCCATCTGCACCTGATTTTGCTAATGAATAGCTATTTTTTTTCCCGGTATTGATATTATAATGCCAAAAGAGGGCTTGTCCATTAATATCTTTTCCTGCAGCAAAAAGTTGATTGTCTTTAGTTTTAATAAAAGCGGTGATGTTTCCTTTTAGGATAATTTTAGATTCATTTTTTATGTTCTTAACTTCTAGCCCTTTTTCTGAAGCCATCCAAAGAACGTCTCCCTCTAGTTGCAGCTCTCTTACCTTTTTTGTGGCAACATTTTGCCACCCATTGTCTGCTCGTTGATATGTTTTGTTGTAACTATTGACGGTATATATTCCATTTTTAGTACCCATCCATAAATCGCCTTTCTTTGATTCGTAATAAGCGAGTACCGTATTATCGTTAGAATCATTATTAAAGAGCATAAAAGGTTGTAACTTTTTCTGATGTTCATCAAAACGCCAAATTCCATTTTTAGCAGAAACTAATAATCCTTCACTTGAAGAAAAAACCTTAACAGAACCCCATAGTGTTGAATTTGATGCAACCATACCTAATGCAACACTATCAGTTTTTTTAATCAACGACTTCTTTAGGTTGTATGTAAGAAGTTTTTGTTTATTCACTACGATAAAGTCAGTATTATTTATGGGGGCAATTGAAGACAAATAATCATTGTTCAACTTTTTTATATGTTTTGTTTCTTGATTGAGCAAGAACAGTCCATTTTTACTGGTTAGTAGTAATTGCTTTTTATTTAGTTTTGTTAATCTTTCATAATAGGTATCAGTAATGTAGGTAAAGTTTTTATATGGTGCATTTGCCATTAAAAGGCCTTTTTCTGTTGAAATCCAGATCTTTCCACTTTCACATAATATATCTTTAATAATAGTAGGTTGGGAACCATCAAAAACAAAATCAGTATAAAATTGATGCGTTTTTGGGTTAAACCTTTGTATGCCTCCTCCAATAGTACCTAACCATAAATTGCCTTTATCATCTTTAGTTATGACCCGAACCCAATTTGCAGCCAGGCTATTGGTGACAAATGATTTGTTAAAAAAGTTTTTGAAATTGTTGCCGTCAAATCTGCTTAAACCATTTTGGGTTCCTACCCAAAGGAATCCTGCATCGTCCATTTGAAAACATGATATCCAGTTTGAAGGTAATCCATTTTCTACCGTAAAGTTATTGAAGTATGAGCTGTTTTGTCCTAAGCACTCATGGTATAGTTGTAAAACGATTACCACGGCAATGATATGCTTTACATAATTAGTAAATATATTTTTAAAGTTTTGACTCCCCATTTTTGATCTTTTCTTGGTAATCCACATATCTGTAATGGTTTGACAGATTCATCTTTTAGAAATATATCAACCACCTTTTATCTATTAATTAATCGAAAGTTCTTAAAATTTTTAAAAAAACCAAGTTCTTTTAATTTAAGTTTTTAAATTGGTTTTGTCCCATTTTTTTCGCAAATCAGAAGAAACAACACCTTTATGATCATGTCTCCATCCTGGTGGTTTAACCAAATATTTCAATCGATTCCCCATGGATGTTTTTGAAGTAAACACATCTTTAAACAATGCAATCCACTCATGAAAAGCTACATATAATGGGTTAAAAGAGTGAATATTTTTAGTAAGACCATACACAGGTTTTTCTATTTCGGGTTCAAAAGAGCCAAACCATTTATCCCAAAAAATAAAAATTCCGGCATGATTTCTATCTAAGTATTGCGGATTTGTGGCATGGTGTACTCTATGATGAGACGGGGTATTAAAAATAGCTTCAAACCAATTTGGCATTTTTTTGATCAGCTCAGTATGTATCCAATATTGATAGATCAAGCTAATTGACATTTGAGCGAGAATCATAATTGGATGAAATCCCAGTAATGGCAACCATAACCAGAAAATAAAGGTCATAAAACTACCTGTCCATGTTTGACGTAAAGCCGTACTTAAATTATAACGTTGAGAGGAATGATGTACGATGTGCGATGCCCAAAAGAATCGGGTAGTATGACTAATTCTATGAGACCAATAATAAGAAAAATCTTCTGCAAATAATATCAAGACCCAAACCCACCAAGCAAATGATAAGGTAAATACTCTAATGTTATCATAAATAATAAAAAAAGCAGCGAATACTAATACTTTACTTAACAAGCCTATAAATACATTGCCTAAACCCATTGTTATTGATGTTATGGCATCTTTAGTTTCGTAACTATTGGCTTTTTCACGTGTATCAACAATAATTTCTATCAATAAGGTAATGGCAAAAAAAGGAATGGCATAATGTATTAAATTGGGTATGTTGGGAATTTCCATTTTTAAATCTAAATCTTTGTTTCAAATGTAGTAAAAATTAGCCATCAAATTCTTTAACTTTTATGGGGCTGACAATAGTAAACATAAATAGAAATAAAAAATGGACAATAACAATAAAAACTATATTTAAAGTCGTATATTTGCACGCTTAAAAATAAATAAAAAACAATTAATTATGAATCATTACGAAACTGTTTTCATTTTGAATCCCGTTTTATCTGATGTTCAGGTAAAGGAAACAGTAAAGAAGTTTGACGACTACTTGGTTTCTAAAGGTGCCGAAATGATC
>Ga0209633_10003421_pt1 | contig 14668 bp, 14 predicted proteins | sample Cruoilmetagenom1_FD_187290 | JGI IMG/M metagenome (GOLD analysis project Ga0209633, IMG submission 187290) | Oil polluted marine microbial communities from Coal Oil Point, Santa Barbara, California, USA - Sample 1 (SPAdes) (version 2) | ecosystem: Environmental > Aquatic > Marine > Oil seeps ... | reverse complement strand
TCCAACTTTGCCGTCTACAGCATCTTCCACCCGTAAGGGTATGGCCTGGGGAATAATCGTAATACCCTCTTCGGCGGCTTCTTCAATTTCTTCAATATCCGCCGGCATATCCACTACCCGCCGCCGGTATAAAACGGTTACTTCAGCACCGTAGCGCCTGGCGGTTCTGGCAGCATCCATGGCCACATTACCACCACCGATTACGCCAACGGTACTACCAAGTTTCGGATCTTTTCCTTCAGTTACCTCATCCAGGACAGCTAAACCGCCAAAAACACGGGGGTTATCCTCTCCATCTATTCCCAGCTTGTATGGATTAGAAAGTCCTGTGGAGAAAAACAGGGCATCGTAATCCTTTTCCAGCTTTTTAAAGGATTCTGCATCAACCTTTATCCCGTAGCGAATCTCAACACCAAGACCTCGGATATATTCGATATCCTTGTCCAGCTGATCGTAGGGTAAGCGATACTCAGGGATACCGTAGCGGAGCATCCCCCCTCCGGCTTTCCTGGCTTCCAGCACTGCCACATCATGTCCCAGCATCCGCAGGTAGTAAGCCGCTGTGAGCCCACCAGGGCCGGCTCCGATAACAGCAATCTTCTTGCCGGTTTTTTCGACTGGGCGAGGCAGGGCTTTCCCATAATCTTCCAGCTCAACCTGATCGGCGATGTAGCGTTTGAGCCAGCGAATTGCCACTGAGTCACCGTTATGCCCGATAGAACAGACCTCCTCGCAGCGGTGTGTACAGATTCTTCCACAGGAAGCCGGGAAGGGGTTGGTTTCATACAGAATACGCATACCTTCGTCGATATTACCTTCACGGACAGCTCTGATATAACCGGGTATATCCATGTGAGCCGGGCATTCGGCGACACAGATACCGCATTCTACGCAGCGGTCGGCCTCTTTGATGGCCTGTTCGGCAGAATAACCTTTAATCATTTCAACAAAGCTTTTCAGGCCTTCTTCCACTGACAGAGCCGGCATCTCAACCCTCTCTTCCTTGAGAAGACTATAACCCTCAGGACGGGAATATCCGGTTTCCGCATTGTCCCACTCCTTTGAATCGTAACCGGGAACAAAGCGGTAAACTTCTGGATCGTTGTTAGTCCAGACGTATCGGTTGCTCATTGTGAGTGATCCAGTTGTACAGATATCCACACACAGGGCACACCAGCAGCAGCGTCCGTAGTCAATCTGAGGTCTCAGACCACTGTCCCCACCGTCTCCCTTAACACCGTCTAGGGGCACCATGTCGATGGCGGCATTCTGACAAATGGTTTCACATGTACCGCATCCAATACAGGTATCTCCGTCATTTTTATGAAAACCTCGATAACGATCGGCACCGGGGCGATCATCAATGGGTTTATTAACTGTCCAGGGCTTTTCAAAAGCCCTTTTCCATACGGCAAACGGGGCGATGATATCTTTAATGCTCATCGTCTTACCTCTCAATCTCAGGGGGATAGGTATGAAGTGATACCATCAAACCGGCGATATCAGCGATATTGGTTCCCGGAGCCATATGCTCAAACAGAGCAACAGCATGAGTGTAACTGGGTCCTCTGACATAAACCCTGCGGGGCTTATCCGAACCGTCCGATACGATATAGTAACCGTATTCACCCCGGGTACATTCAGCCGACAGATAAGTTTCTCCAGCGGGAATCTTCCAATGCAGCACATTGGGAGGTGATACATGAACAGGGCCCCGGGGCATCCTGTCAATCATCTGTCTGATCAGATCAATTGACTGTCGTATTTCCGCCGAACGAAGTTTTGTACGGCCAAAGGCATCGGAATCCACACCGAGACTGTCCCCGGTAATCACTTCAAAATCCAGTTTGTCATAAACCAGATAGGGCCTGTCTTTACGGATATCCCGTTTAATACCAGCTGCCCGGGCATTAGGTCCTGTTATCCCGTAAAAATCTACCATATCAGGAGTAATAACACCGAGTCCCATTGCACGTTTTTTAAAAACTGCGTTGTTAAAAAGAACAAGCTCAATATCATCCATTACCTTTTCAACTTTTTTCAGTGTATCGAGGAGTTTGGAAATCCATCCATCAGGAACATCACCCCGGACACCACCGGGAACAATATACATGTGGTAGATACGGCCGCCGGAGAGTTCTTCAAATCGATCCAGGATGAAGTCCCTCATGGTAACGGTCCATTGACCGATAGTACCCATTCCGAAAGCCCCGGCCTGTCCACCCAGCCACATCAGAAAACTTGCAAGCCGCGCCATTTCCAGATTCAAATTTCTCATCCATACAGCACGTTCAGGAATCTCTATCCCCGAGAGTTCTTCGGTTGCTGAGGCATACAGGTATTCGTTGAAGTCAGGCTCGGGAACACAGATACGGCAAACCAGAGGAAAGTTCTGTATCCACTTCCGCCGCTCCATCAGCTTTTCAAAACCGCGATGAAGATAGCCCACATGAGTTTTCAGATCGACGATTTCATCCCCGGAAGTTACAAGCTCCAAAGCCATATTGCCCGTTACACCGGGATGCTGTGGTCCCTGCCACACCTTCATGTAGCGCCCGCTCTCCAGATCGAAGTTTTCAACTCCTCCGGTATGAACGGGAAATTTTTCACGATCAGGCATTTTTGTCACAGATCGGCCCTCCCGGGATATTGAGTTTTCTTCATATGCTCTGCAGGATCGTGGGTTTCACGTCCCGGTCTTGGGAAGTATGTTTCTTCAGAGTATTTTTTTGTATCAAAATCACGCCTCATCGGTGGCGGCCCTGCCCAGCTTTCCAGAGCAAATGGTCTATTGACTCCTGGAGAACCGGGAAAATCGATACCGAACATCTCATAGAGTTCTCTCTGATATGTTGCCACAGCAGCCCAGTGATTATGCATAGAGTCCATTACCGGATTCTTCCGGTCAATTTTAGTTTTAACTCCAAGATCGTGTTTTTTCTCATGATTTCTGAGCATATAGACAATCTCAAACAGTTCATCTTCCAGACGGTCTACACAAGTGATAAAACTCAGATGAACATATCCTTCATGGTCCCTGAGATAGGCGACTGCATCGGGAACATCAATTTTGTCACAATCAAGAAAAGCCAGATCGGCCCGTTGTTCTGAAATCTCACCTACTTGATATCTCTTATCCATTTCAGCCCGGAGGGCTTTCAAGTCAACCATAATCCCTCCTTACCAGTTGTAGTCCGGCATATTCCAGTCTGTGATAACCTTTTTCTGGTTCGCTTTGTACCAGTCGAAGTTCCGAGCGTAATCGTTGGCACCTTCCGCCTCTCTATCCAGAATCCGCTGCTTGAGAGCTTTAATCCCGGCCAGAAGGGCCTCGGGGCGCGGCATACATCCTGCAATATAGACATCAACCGGAATGTAATGATCCAGGCGGTTGATTGTATTGTATGAGTCCCAGTACATACCGCCGTTTACTGTACAACTGCCCAAACCCAGAACAAACTTGGGGCCCTGCATCTGCTCGTAACTTCGCACGATACGCTTAAGGGTTTTTACCGAAGCGTAACCGCCTATGATAAAAAGTCCGGACTGCCGGGGTGTGGGCCTCGGCTGAACACCGAATCGGTACATATCAAAACGGCTGGTCATCAGAGGACGAAGTTCAATGGCGCCGCATCCGGTACCAAAACCCAATATCCAGAGACTGTTGGCCCGGGCCCAGTTCAGGAAATTCTCCCAGATACCTTTAACCGGTTCCACAACTTCAGGACGTGCATCGCAGAAATAGCCTTTATCTGAAGCTGATAAATCAAGGTTTGGTAATACGGATTTATCTGTTTTCATTTTCATCTAATCTCTATTGCTCCTATAACCTTGCCAGAATCAGACCGGCAAGTCCGATCAATGTGGGTACAAAGAGAAAGAACCGGATTGACTGATCCGTCCTGAATCTCGGAAAAGAGACACCCACAAAAACAGTGATGAAATACAACAGGAATGTTTTAATAACCATTGTAACAACACCTAACGTGACACCAAGCCATACAGGAACCGAGTGAAGCACAGAAGCGGAAAGCGTATACAACACCCCATCGGTTGCCGAAGCTCCTCCGAAAAAGAGATTCACATACAGCACCAGCTTGGCCGCATTGAATATAGACCTGTTGGTCTGCAGCATACCGAGTAAACCACTCTGATACTCTGTCGGCGGGCCAATAGGAATTTCCTGGGGTGCAATAACCACACTGAAGGGGTTGTGCATTGACATACCGAGGAACGCGATGATTGCCGCGATAACCGCCAGTGGATTGGTAATCACAGTCCAGTTGGCAATACCGCCCTGTTGGGCCTGTACTATAGCTGTAATGGAAAGAGAATTATGCTTAATGGCCAATGCCAGTACAGAAAGAATAAAGGGCAGTTCAAAAGCTGACATCTGCGCCAGCCCGCGGCTGACACCGATGGGACTGTAGGGATGCCCCGACTGACCGGCACCCAGGGCCATACCCAGCTGACCGAAGAAGATGAAATACATTACCAGAAGAAGGTCACCTGAAAAGCTGAAATTGGCGAATAACGGAGAGTTCAGTATTGCTGGAATGAACAGGAAGGTTCCCAGTCCACCTGCAAGACGGAACACCGGCCCGAGAAAAAACATCACACCATGGTGGACTGCTGTCCGCCTGGCATTGTTTTTAAGAATGTCGATATAAGGCTGATAGACAGGCTGCCCGATACGCCCCTGAACCCGGGCTCTTATCCGTGCCATGCTGCCTGCCAGAAGAAAACCGTAATTAATGAAGATGAACACCGAAAGTGCGGCTGCTCCTAACTGGCCCAAAATTGTCATGCGAAAACCCCCGCAAATAGAGCCACAGCTATCGTGAATAATACGATATGAAGGGCATATGTCTGTCCGTTGCCCGTATAAATGCGCCGAAAAGCTGATGATACAGCGGTAACACCACCGGCACTGCCTTCCCAGAATTTTCTTCCCACCGGGTTCATAAGGGAGCCAAGCGCCTTACGGTACGGGGCAAAAAAGTTATGTGCATAATGAGTTGTTTCCGGTCTATGAGGACGTTCAGCTGCAAAAACGATATTAAACTGCTTCACTTTTCTCGTTTTCCGACCTGTTCCGATGAGCAGCGATACCAGTGGTATCATAAAAACCCCCATTGTAACGTACATTACCCAGCTGCCGTTCCAATAGCCGATAGCACTCATCAGTGTGGAACCTTCAAACCCGATGGCCGCAGGCATCCATTCAGCGACTGCTGCCATAATGGGCTTGAGTATCACTGTCGGAAACGCACTAATCAGCATGATTGATGCAATAAGGAGAATCTGCGGCAGAATGAGCCAGAATGGTGCCTCTTTAATCCCCAGAGAATCGTCTTTTCTCTGCCCGAGAAAAATAGAGTGAATCAGCCGAAATAGGTAAAGAAATGCTATTCCACTGGAAAACATTGCAAGGGCTGCCTGTATTGGCCGTCCGCCTTGAATCAATGCGGAGTAGACAAGCCATTTCCCGCCGAACCCTGAAAGAGGTGGAACACCGGCTAGAGCGATGATAGCAATAAGTACAGTGATAAATGTAATAGGCATTGGTGCAATCAAACCGCCCATTTTGTACATCAGCCGAGTTTTCACCCGGTATATAACACCTGTAATAGCCAGGAACAACATGGCTTTGAAGAGGAAATGATTTATTGAAAGATAGATAGCTGTGGTCCAGCCGAAGTGATCGAACAGACTGAAAGCGAGAATGATATATCCCAGCTGACTGATGGAACTCCAGGCCAGAGTGTATTTGATATCCTCTTGAAAAACGGCAATTATTGTTGCAACCAGAGCTGTTAGGACCCCAATCCACCCGAGTATACCTGAAAGAAAGGAAAACGAACCGCTATTAAAGGCCTGCAACCACAACTCAGGCCCGTCCAGACCGTAGATACCAGGAAGAATCCTGATGCTGAAAATCATCATGGCCCAGATTCCGGCTTTACTTATTACCGACGAAAGAAGGCTGGTTGCATCATCATCGGCTTCCGCATAGGAACCGGGAACCCAGACGTGTAACCCTAATGCGCCACTTTTTGAAAGAAAGGCTATTACCACAAGAATTGCCACAACTGCAGGAGAAAGAATTGTTGCAGTACCGATGGACATCAGAACTGTCATCAAAAAGTAACCACCGCCTAAAGCGAACAGCATTCCGGTTCTGGCCGGACCAGCTGCTCTTTTCCCCTGCAGGGTAATGAGAACAGCACCTACTGACATCACTTCCCAGGCCATAAAAATCTCAAGTGGAGTCCTGGCAAGAACAAGAGCTCCGAGGGAGAGTACAGTCATCAGAGAAAAAACCCAGAAACCTGGTCTGCGGTCTTTTCGGTACAATCCTGCAAAAAGGTTCAAAGAACCGCCGGCAAGAAACACCATCCCAAAGATCCGATCAATACCTTCAGTCCGGGGCCATATCCACCAGGCTGCGGCAGCAGAAACGATAACAGCCAGAAAACCATGGAATCGTCCGGGAAGAAAGGAGAGAATCAGCATAAGTAGAGCAGCGGCAAAAGGTGCCATAGCTATCACATTAAAAACACCGGCCATATAAGCCCATGCTGCTGAAAGTCCGACAAGGGCAAGTGCGGGTATGGCAACCCAGAGAGATGTTGAACTTTTCAGCATTGATGCTACTTCAACCGCCGGAGAATCCGTAAGGATATCGGGCCCGGCACGATTACCGACTACCAGGCTGTCTCCATTAATAGTATCAGCGCCGCCATCGGCACACTCAGCTTTGGTTTTCTTAACTAACCAGGCGAACATATAGGCGGCTTCAAACAATGAACCGAGAAATAGAACAGTGAGTATCCACCAGGAGCCGCCAGTTACCAGCAGCTTCACCAATTCCATTTTTGCAAAGAAAGAGGGAAATGGCGGTAAAGCTAAAAGGGATATTACAAAGATTCCCGCCAGAGCAGAGGGCAGAACCTTATGAAGAAATCCCTTACCCCCTTCACCCTTGTCTTTATCAGAAAGGCCGGAGAACCAGAATAATCCTGCTTTGGCAAATAGATGGGTTAAAAGCAGTCCGCCAACTATGAACCATGCGGCAGTATCAGGCAGTCCTGCTCCCTGTACTGTAAACCAGGCAAAGATAACAAGCCCGATCTGACCGGTTGAGGAGTAACCGAACATTCTTTTCTCATCTTTCTGTCTCATACCCATCAGGTTGGCAAAAAAGAAGGTTAACAATCCGATTCCACCGAGTACCGCAGCAAGACGATCACCGAACAGGGGGCTAATCTTTGTAAAAGCAATAAACACAGCTGAAGCCTGGGCGGATGATAATAAAGCGCCAATTCCCGAGGGAGCCTCCTGGTAGGCATCCAAGGCCCAGCCGTTGGCTGGAAAAGGTTTCAGTTCAATCAGCATTGAGATGGCAAGGATAAAGACGGCCGATGCACCGACAGTTCCAGCAAGAATACCGCTCCCGGCAGCAGCAGCCATTCCGTCAATATTCAGGGTTCCGGTGAGCCGATAAAGAAAGACCGTACCGATGAGAAAGAGAATCGAGGAGATTCCACCGGCAATCATGTACTTGAAACCGGCCTGCAGAGAACGCTCCCCGCCCCGGCCGATCAGTCCGTAGACTGCAATAGAACTGATTTCCAGAAACACAAAAAGGTTGAAAAGGTCTCGCGTGAGTATCAGGCCGGTAACACCCAGTGCCAAAATAAGATAGAGCATACGGTCGTACATTCCGTCTTCTTCCCTGTGTACCATATAGGAGCCGCCGATAAGCAGCACCAGAGCTGCAGCGCTCCATACCGCCGCTTCGGCCAAACCTATCCGGAAATTAATTGAAAACGGAGCCTGGAAACCGGCAGTGACAACTTCCAGATCCGGTGCACCATTCAGCAGATTAACAAGGATTCCACCGGAAATAACAAAAAGAAGGGCGAGAGCTGCCATAAAAAAAAGCCGAGCCGGTTTTACCCCTACCTTCTCCAGCAGAGGCATGGTGAACGCAGTACCCATCAGTACTGCAAGAATAATCAGCGGGTTCACAGGGTATTCTCCTTGAAGTCTTCAATTAGTGCAGATCCCCGGGAGGAATGAAGTCTTACAGCGTATGCAAGCATCAAAGCAGTAACGGCCAGGCCGATAACAATAGCTGTCAGAACCAGTGCGGAGGGAATCGGGTCAACAAAATGGGTACCAGGTGTAATAGAGGAATCCAGTATCGGTGCCGTGGCTCCCTTACGGTAACCCAGGCCTACAATGATAAGGTGAGTCCCCGTGTCCATTATTGAAAAACCGATTATCATCTTAATAAGATTCCGCCGGGTAAGCAGACCCCACAAACCGATAAGAACCAGCAGGGCTCCTATTGAAACGATAATTTGAATAATCATGCAGTTACCCCTTCTCTGCGTACCTTGCAGCGCATGGCGTCAAGAATACCGATGAGTTCCGCACCCACTTTTAAACCTATAAGACTGTAGATTACGGGAATGGCTCCGGCACTGAATAGACGTCCGAAATCCCCTTGAGGGAGAAATCGAGGGTCTAAAAATCCTGCAGCCCAGATAAGACCGGCAAGAGCTACAGCTACGTATGCAAAACCCGAAAATGATTCAACCAGGGACATTACCGTGTGGTTGAAACTGTTTACAGACCCGGAGAGCAGTAGAAGAAGGAAGCCGGTGGCAATAACCACGCCGCCCTGAAAACCGCCGCCGGGGGTTAAATGGCCATGAAGGAAGATGTAAACACCGTAAAGAATTATCAGAGGGAACAGAAATCCACCCCCGGATTCAAGTATCTCCGATGCTCTCCAATGGGAAACACCCCCCTCATTACCGGTTCTTTTCAGAAGCAGTCCCACCGCAGCAGTTGCTGCAAATAACACCGCAACTTCACCCAGAGTATCTAACCCTCTATAAGTTACGATGATACCGGTAACCAGATTTGCAGCTCCAAGTTCCCCGGGAGCATTCTCAATATATTCTGAAGCCAGGCCAGGAAGAGCCTCTTCAGTGGGAAGTTTCAGAACAAAGGGAAGCAGCACCGCGGCTGCACCCAGCAGGGCAATAATGGCCAGAAATCTTTTAATCACGGGGGTCCTCCTTTTTTGTACCCCTCATTCGTGAGAGGGCATAGAGGAAAACCACTGTGGTAAGGGCAGAGCCGATAGCCGCTTCTGTCATGGCCACATCAGGCGCCGCGAGAAGCAGGTAGATAACACTGGCCAGCAGACTTACCGCTCCGGCTGCAATGACAGCGGCACTGAGACTTTTTAAATAAAGGGCCGTTACAGCTGCAGCCAGCATAAGCACTCCAAGGATAATTACGATAGCAATATTCATGCAGTTTCCTCCTCATCCTCACAGGCCCCTGCCAGTTCATCACAGGCGGCCCGTTCACCTAAGGAAATCCCGGCATGGTAAGCAGCTCTGGCCAGGGCATGGGAAGAAAGAGGATTCGAAAAAATGACAAAGAGGATGAGCAGGGCTGACTTCCCAACCCATTGGGGCTCTGCCATGGCAAGGCCAATAAGGAACAGCATAGTTCCCAGAGTGGTAGCTTTAGTGCCAGCCTGCATTCGATCGTACATATCGGGCATACGAATAAGACCTAAAGCGGCAAGGAAAAGAAAAACAGATCCGGCAATGGCAAATATGCCTCCAAGGATTTCCATCCTACAACCCCCTTTCCAGATACCGGGCAATAGCTACAATGCCGACAAAACTGATAAGCCCGTAGACAAGGGCAACATCCATATAGATTCCCCGGCCTGTACTCAGCGCGATCCATCCGATTAACGACAAAGAAATTATCGTCATGGCATCCAGGGCAACAGCTCTATCACCGACTGACGGTCCTATAAGCAGTCGCACAATCGCCAATACCAGGGAAATAAGCATGATTACAGCTGCGATATTAAATAACTGGTCAGCCACAGATCACCTCCAGAAAGCCTTCAAATCCTGTAACAATTTTCTTCGTCCGTTCCTTATCGTGAATACCTTCAACTTTAATCCAGTGAACATAAAAATCTTCACCATCAGACTCAACGGTGATCGTTCCCGGAGTGAGGGTGATGGAATTAGCCAGCAACAAGCGGCCAAGAGGAGTTTTCAGCCTGGTTTTAACCCGGACTATCCCCGGCTCTATCGGCAGTTTCGGATGAAGAACCCTGAATGCCACATCAATATTGGCCTTTAAAAGCTGCCAGAGAAAATAAAAGAGATAGACAAAGCCGAAAATGAAAGCCTTGGGGGTCCAGCGGAAGTCCCCAAGGATTCCGATACCCGGCAGAGGGAGAAGAATAATAACAAGGGCTGTAATTCCTCCGGCAATTAGTTCCTGAGAATCAAACGGATAGGTTAGCAGATACCAGATACACAGAGTCAGTATCAGCAGAATAACCCTCGCTTTAAAGTTTCTCATGTCCACCTCCTCAACGAATGAAGGACGTCATTCTTAATAACATTGGAAAACTGATGCAAGTTAGTAGCTCCATATATAGTTTTATGTATATAAATTAATATTTATTTAATTAGTATACTTTATTACGCAAAAAAATCACTGTCAAGTAATGTTTATGGAATTACTTATAGATAAAAGAATTATTAGTATTAACTAATTTTATTTTGACTTCTTTTTTATAGGTATTAATGCCTGAAATGCCGCCGACCGGTGAATACCATCGGGATACCGGCCTCATCACAGATTCGGATAGAATCTTCATCCCGAAGGGATCCCCCGGGCTGAATTACAGCTGAAATTCCTGCAGAACTTGCGGCTTTCACGGCATCGTCAAAGGGGAAAAAGGCATCCGATGCCATCACTGCTCCATATACATTCAAACCATCAGAGGCGGCGATGGCGATTTCGACGGCACCCACCCGATTCGGCTGTCCGGTCCCGATGCCGGTGGTTTTTAAACCTGAAGCAAGGACAATGCCATTTGATTTCACATGCTTTACCACTTTCCAGGCAAAAGCTAAATCACGCATCTGATCGATTGAGGGTTTTGCTTCAGTCGGAACATTCCAATCAGACTCCGGAAGAAAATCCCGGTCTACTTCCTGCAGGCAGATACCGCCGTCCACCGGCAGAGCCTCCCAGCGATCGCAGGAAGGTCTGAGAATGGAAAGCACTCTAAGATTTTTTTTCTTCCTGAATACACTTAGTGCTGCTTCCGAATAACCCGGTGCCGCAATTACCTCAAGAAAAAGTGTTGAAAGGGAGAGTGCTGTGTCCTCATCAACTTCCCTGTTGAAGGTAACAATTCCACCGAAAATTGATACCGGATCGGCATCCCTGGCTTTTTCCCATGCATCCAGTGTTGAGCCGCCCAAAGCAGCACCGCAGGGGGCGGCATGTTTCACACCCACACAGGCAGTATCTTCAAATTCGGATACGGATCGCCAGGCACCATCAAGATCCCTGATATTGTTAAAGCTGAGTTCTTTGCCCTGATGCTGAACCAGATCGCTCAAAGAACCAAACGCTGCAAAGGAAGAAGGGGTGTACCAGGCGGCTCTCTGGTGGGGGTTCTCCCCGTATCGGAGTTCAGATGATTTTCTATACGAACTTGTAAGCCACTCCGGAGTTTCCTTATCCCCGCGTAAACTGGCTGAAACAGCCGCATCATATGCTGAAGTAAGAGCAAAAACCTTTCCCGCCAGTTTTCTTCGGCTTGACAATGAAAGTCCATTATCTGACTTCCACTTCCTCATCAATTCACTGTAATCAGAAGGGTCTGTTACAACAGTCACAAACTTGTGGTTCTTCGCTGCCGAGCGCATCATCGTCGGACCGCCGATATCAATAAACTCAATCAGTTCATCAAGGGGTAGATTTTCACCGGATTTTTCAAAGAAGGGGTACAGGTTCACCACCACAACCTCAATGGGATCGATATCCAGTTCTTTCATTGTTTTTAAATCACCCTCATCGTTCCGGCGACCCAATAAACCACCATGAATCCTGGGGTGAAGAGTTTTCACTCTGCCGCCGAGAATCTCATCTGCCTGCGTGTAACTGGAGACTTCGGTAACATCCAATCCTGCTTTCACCAGAACTTTGTAAGTACCTCCAGTCGAAAGAAGCGAAAAGCCTTCATCGATAAGGAACCGGGCGAAGTCAACAATTCCTGTTTTATCAAAAACACTTAAAAGTGCACGTTTAGTCATAAAAACTCCTGCAATGGCTTTATGAAAGAATCAAACCCCAGGTGACGTTTTGGTGGTTCTGGGGATTCGAACGGTAAATTCTGTGCCGGAATCGATGTTAGAAGTAAAGGAAACTGAACCATGAAGGTACTGTTCTGTTATCAGACGCATACTGTAAATACCGATACCCCTGCCCGGTCCTTTGGTGGAAAAAGAACGTTCGAAAATCCGGGATTTCACCTCTTCGTTCATACCTGTTGGATTCCATGTTCTAAATACAATATCCCCTGATTCATAGCTCATTGAAAAACGTATCTTTTCTCCGGAATCTGTAGCCTCCAGAGCATTCTTAAGCATGTTCAGCAATACCCGCTTGAGAAGGGAGGGATCGGTGAGTACGCCGATAGATGAATCTTCCGTATTGGAAATAAGGCTCTTCCCCTTGGCTTCTTTTAATGCTTCAGCTGCGGATCTTGCTTCAGTAAAAAGAACGAGAGTTTCAATTAATTGAATGTTAACAGCCAGAGTTGAGGATTCCGCTTCAATCAGCTGCTGCTGTCCGCGGATTTCTTCAATAAGAAATGAACTCTGGTCTATAAGAAGCTGAGCCGCATGGTTTATATCATTTTCATTGTTATTTTCATTGTTTCTGGAATCATTGAGGTACAATGCCAGATTTTTCAGGCCGCTGGCGGTGTTCATCACATCATGAAAGAAAGTTCTTTCCAAACCTTCCCTTTTTTTTCTGGAACTGATGTCATCAAAAAAAACAATCAGGAACTGTTCATTTTCAATATTAAAAGGAGAAGCGGTAACACTTGTATCAAAAGCAATAAATCCTTCTTTCTGCTTTATAAGAAGGCCTGCCTCCCGAGTTACCCGTTCTCCGGTTTTTATTGCTTCAAGGATGGCAGCCACAGCTCCGCAGAATCGGCAGTTTTTACCTGTTCCGCAACCTCCGGGATGATCGTGAGCAATGGTGCATCCCAGCAGTTCACCCGGCCGCTCACCGATTATTTCGTCAGTTTCCCGACCGATATAGGAACACAGTTCACTATTACCGTAAACAATCTGCCTTGCAGTGTTTATCACCATAGCAATATACGGAGTCGCATCCAGCACATCGGTAATTCTCCCGGCAGATCTGATAAGAGTGGATTGCCTTTTAAGCTGTGGTGAATCAAACCTGAATGCGGAAGCATAGTCAGTGTCTCTAGTTTCAAGCAGGGACTGCATGTAGTCTATTATACATTGATTATTAATTCATGAAAGCAAGAATGAAGAAATGAACCCTACCTGTGATGTACTCTTATATCTACCGCCAAATCGGCCAGAATCTTCGGATAAAGCCGGTGTTCTTCGATGAGTATTCGAGCAGCCAGACTCTCAGCTGTATCATTTTTTAATACTTTTACCCGGGACTGACCGAGTATCTTACCGCCGTCGATAGAGTCAGTTACAAAATGCACTGTACAACCGCTTTGCTTCTTCCCAGCATCCAATACAGCTTTGTGAACATATTCCCCGTACATACCCTTCCCTCCATACTCAGGCAGAAGCGAGGGATGTATATTGACCATCCTTCCGGTCCATTTCCGGGTAAGCTTCCCGCTAATAATGCTCAGCCAACCGGCGAGGGCGACAATATCAATTCTTCGCTCTGAGAGTTGACGGTCCAGAGCATCTGTTAACTTCTCCCCATTGTGTTTTCCTTCCAGTAGTACGGTTTCCAACCCCCAGCCTGCAGCTCTCTCCAGGGCTTTGCAAGGACGGTCTGCAACACACAGCACAGGTACAAGATTATTCAGCAGCTCCTTTTTATAGGCATCAAGTATGGCCAGCATGTTTGAGCCATTCCCCGAGACCAGAACCGCTAATCGTAACATACACCTCCCTGTCCCTTGTGAATCCCACCGATAATCCAGGCCTTTTCACCGGATTTTTCCAGGATATCTACTACAGGTAGCGCATCAATCTTGGAAACAATCAAAACAAACCCTATCCCCATATTAAAAGTACCTTTCATCTCATCTTCAGGTACACCGAAGGAGCGAATAAACTTGAAGATTTCCGGTTCCAACCACACGGATGACTGAACATGAGCTTCAAACTGATCAGTACTGAATGCCCGGGGGAGGTTTTCCGGCAGACCGCCGCCGGTGATATGGGCCATTCCTTTAATGTCAAAATCACTATCCAACAGTTTTCTCACAGGAGAGCCGTAAAGCCGGGTTGGAATCAGCAGCTCATCAATAACAGGCCTGCCCTTGAAATCCACAGTGGTATCGGTAAACAAAGCCCGAACAAGACTGTATCCGTTGGAATGCAGCCCATTGGAGGCAATTCCGATAATCACATCCCCCTCACACACCCCGGAACCATCCACCATTTTCGAGCGTTCCACTGCACCGACGGCAAAACCTGCCACATCGTAATCACCAGAAGCGTAAAAACCCGGCATTTCCGCCGTTTCTCCACCGACAAGGGCGCAACCATCTTCCCTGCAGGCCCCGGAGATC
>Ga0209633_10003419_pt1 | contig 14670 bp, 11 predicted proteins | sample Cruoilmetagenom1_FD_187290 | JGI IMG/M metagenome (GOLD analysis project Ga0209633, IMG submission 187290) | Oil polluted marine microbial communities from Coal Oil Point, Santa Barbara, California, USA - Sample 1 (SPAdes) (version 2) | ecosystem: Environmental > Aquatic > Marine > Oil seeps ... | reverse complement strand
CGCCGCGCGACCGAAGACGAGCGATAATGGTCCGCTTAAGGAATATGGCCGGCCGAGATTGTAATGCGCGAGAGCAAAAGCGAGCGCCGGCACGGTGTAGATCGCATATGGCGTAATAGTCCAATGCATAAACATCGACGACAACGCAAAGCGCGCCGCCTCGTCGGACCGCGCCTCGACGCCGGCAAAATCCGGCGGGCCGTTCACATGAAACATCGGCTCGGCCGTGCCCCAGAACAAAATGCCGATGGCGATCGTCGTACAGAGCGTGATCGCGAACCAGTTCCAGCGGCTCAATATCGGCTTTGCTTCCGGCCCGCCAATCCGCACCGCGCCCAGCGGGGAAAAACAAACCCACGCAAGCACAAGAACCGCACCGAATGAGGCAAGGCTGAAAAGCCAGTCGAACCGGCTTAATATCCAGTTATTCGCCGTAGTGACGCTGGCGTGAAAGCCGTCAAAATCAGCGATACTGAAGGCGAGCGCTGCGAGCAGCAGGACGACGGGCGGCCAAAAGACAAGCGCGCGCGTTGATTTCAACGTGGTTATAAGGATCTGGCGGCTCCTGCGGCGGTGGCGCAAAAGCCTTACTCCATCACCGCGCCAAGCCCAAATCGAGCCAGATGCGCTTGACAGCGCGCCTTCAGAGCGCTCGCATAGGCGCTCAAAAAAGGGGTGCCGCCATGATGAAGCGATTGATTGCCGTTTTGATCTGGAGCCTGGCCGCCAGTTGCGCCACCGCACAGGAAAACCCGCCCGCAAAAGAGCGAATAATCGCGATCGGCGATCTTCATGGGGACTATGAGTCGTTTGAAAATTTGATGCTCGAGGCGGAGCTCATTAACAAACGCGGGCGCTGGGCCGGCGGCAAGACGATCTTTGTACAGACCGGCGACGTTCCCGATCGCGGCCCGGACTCTTTGAAGATCATCAAACGTCTCCGTAAGCTACAAAAACAGGCACCGCGCAAAGGCGGACGCGTCGTCGCGCTTATCGGCAATCACGAAGCCATGAACATTACCGGTGATCTTCGCTATGTTCACCCCGGTGAGTATAGCGCGTTTTCAGATCGCAATTCCCGGAAGGTGCGCGAAAGAGTTTATGAGGCTAACCGCGACGGCATAGAAGTGTTTTATCTCGAAAGAGATCCGGCGCTCACCAGCGAACTTATAAAGGCGCAATGGATCGAAGATACGCCCCTAGGCAAAATTGAACACCAGACCGCCTGGCGCCCGGCCGGCGAAGTCGGCGAATGGGTGGCTGCAAACCCGGCCGTCGCAATCGTCGGCGATAGCCTTTTTGTTCATGGCGGCCTAAGCGCAAAATATGCTTCGTTTTCATTGGGTGAGATCAATGAAGCTGTCGCCGAAGCGCTTGGCGAGCGCAGCACTGACCCAGAAAGCATCATCAATGATGAAGCCGGGCCGCTCTGGTATCGCGGGCTTGTCAGCCGAAGCCCGCTCCCTAACGTAGAAGTCACCAGTGACGCCGGCGTCGGCGAACCGGAAGTGCAACCGGTGCTTTCCATTGAAGAAGAGATTGACCTTGCCCTCAACGCCTTTGGGGTTTCGCGTATTGTTGTCGGTCATACGCCGTCGCTGACCGGCATAACTGCCTCTCAAAACGGCAAGCTCATACAAATTGATACCGGCATCGCGGCTTATTACGGCGGAACAAAATCTTTTCTTGAGATCAAAGATGGCATGCTTATCGCTCATGATAATGGCTCCATTACTATACTTGATGGCGAGGCGCCTGAAAGCGGGGCCGAATGATCAATGCAATCTTAAAGAGCACCATCACTATCAGCGCCTGTCTGGCGGCATTGCTTTCGCCGTTGCAGGCGAAGGGTGCAAAACCACTTTTCCAGGACAATTCTGTTTTGATAATTCGAATTGAGGCGCCGTTCTCCGAGATCAAACGAAAATCCGAAAACTCGACAGACCCGCATTCTGCGACGCTTTATCTCGGCGGCGATGCGCCTGAACGCCATACCATAGAGCTGTCTGCGCGCGGCAATTCTCGGCGCGATAAAAACATTTGCACTTTCGCGCCCCTGCGCGTGGCGTTTAGCGATAAACCCGCCGACGGTTCTTTGTTTGATGGACAGAAACGCTTAAAGCTGGTCACCCATTGCCGATCATCCAAAAGCTATCAGCAATATTATATTCTCGAATACATCGCCTATAAATTGCTGAATACCCTGACGCCGGTAAGCCTCAAAGTGAGGCTCGCTGAGATCGATTATGTCAATTCAAAAAATGGCAAAACCATCATCACGCGATTCGGATTTTTCATCGAAGACGCCGACGACACGGCCAAACGAAACAAGCTGAAAGAGCTGGATGTCGCTGATGTCCGGCTCTCGCAACTCGATCGGGAAGCGGCCGCGCGTTATGCGCTGTTTCAGTATATGATCGGCAATCTCGATTGGTCGATGCATGATGGCGTTCCAGGCCATGACTGTTGTCATAACACGAAACTGCTCGCACCTGGAGCCGACGCAACAGACGGCATCATTCCATTACCATATGATTTTGACTATTCCGGCTTTGTTGATACGCCGTATGCCGTGCCGCCGGAAGGCGTTCCAGTGCGCAACGTTAGAACGCGGCGCTATCGCGGCTATTGCCTTCACAACAGCGCGGCACGCGCTGCGACAGGCCAATTTACTGAAAACCGCGCGGCGCTCTATCAGGCGATCGAGGAAACGCCGGTGCTTAGTAAAAAAAAGAAAGCTGCAGCAACGGATTATCTGGACAGTTTTTTTGCAATAATTACAGATCCCGAAAAACTCGAAAAACGCCTTTTTTCAACTTGCCGTGGCTAACAAGCAGGCATTTAACGCCTAACGCTGCGCTTTATAGATTGAGAGTTTGCCGGGACCTCGGCCAGCGCCCTCATCAGCAATGACGAGGTCGCCGGGCGCCATAATCGCGGCCCCCTCCGCTTGCAGATGCAGCTTGGCCGGAAGCTTCTTTGTGTAGGCAATGCGCTTGTCCAGGCCCACAGCGATCAGCCGTTTGTCGCGGGCGGACAGAATGATCATCAATTTGTGCTCCGCATCCCACTCGATAGCCGACGGCCGAAAGTTCCGCGCTTCTTTATGGGCTAAAAAATCCGTATAGGGAATCGTCATCCACGGCGCCTTGACCGCCAGGCGTTCAGACAGGCTCCACCTAAAAATAACCAGGTGATTTTCAAGGGGCGCCCCAAAAGCCGACTTGCATAAAATCAAAAACTCGCCCGCAGTGGGCGCTCCAGCCAATCCCTCGGCTTCGCAAAACGCGCCCACGCCAGTATCAAAAATATTGAATTTCACGCGCTCGCGATTAGCTCCTTTCGGGGCTTCATAAATCAACCCCGATGAGGTCAAGAGATAAATACGGCCATCACCGACGGCGATCCCTTCAAAATCTCCCTTAACCGTCGGGTCGCCCAACGCAAAGGCCGACAAAATTTTTCCGTCGTTGAGCGAAAGCTCATAGACGATGCCGTGTTCGTCATTATGCGCGTAAACACTGCTTTCTGATGCTGCTGCAAGACCGGAAATTTCTATGAGGCCCTTTGCAAGCGATAATTGCTTTGGCGCACTGGCAATCGAAAATGAGCTTTCGGCTTCTTGTGCGAGAACGCTTGCGAACAAGCAACCGACAAGAACAAAGCCGCCCCTTAGCCAGCTCATTTTTCTACGCCCGCTTCCTCGGCAATGTCGCCCGGATGTTTTTTAAATGTCCTGCGCATATATCGATGAGCGCCTTTTTGCGCGCCAAAATCGGTGATCCAAAGAACAAGAAAACAATAGTTGAACGCCACGGACATGACGACGGCAATTTCCATTGCACCGATGCCGGCCGAAAGGCCAATGCCAATCGCCAACAAAATGTACAGCGCGTCGCCAGAACTTTTCAGCGTATTTCGGAATCGGACGCCGCCGACGATCCCCGCAAGGCTGAAGGCGAGCGCGAGAGAGTTATGCACAATTACGACGATGCTGGTGACCGCGATCGGCAGTATCATGATGGTCTCAACCAGTGACTGGTCATATTCGCTGCGATTGCGGACCGCCATATAGGTCCAGCTCACCGGCAAAATCGTGAGGATGGCGCCGACGACGGCGATCAAAAGCCAGACAATACTATCCCCGAGATTTGAAATCCGCGTCGCGCCGATCTCGATCGATTCAAACGGGTCATCGCCTGGTCCGCTCAACAGCGACTCTGCGCCGCCGATCGGCAGAAACTCCTGCAAATTCGGATAGACTGTAACAGCGGCGAAAACCGTCGCCGAGATTGCGATATAATATATCGTCAACCGGACAAACAGATGGAAAGCCCGCATCTCGCCCCTCGCCTTTGCCGCCAACGCATCTAGTGCGCCTGGACAGCATATGCGTACACGGGCATGCGTGCAAAGGGGGATGCCTAAGCCGCCATCAAGCCCGCCTGCCTAAAAGCGGTATCTGAGCCCGCCATAGATCGAGGCTCGATTGCCCGGCGTGAAGATGCGGCCGTCCTGCACTGCCTGGGATAACACTGGCGTCACTCCCGCAGCGTAATCAATATCGGTCACGTTTTCTCCGGAGAGAAAGACTTCCATATTGTCGTTGAGCCGCTTTCCGGCGCTGAACCCAACCAACGTGTAGGTGGGAACCGAAACCAAATTCTCGTGATCGGCGTAAAATGCGCCGCCCGCGAGTTGCACATTGACGGCGGCGAACCAGCGTCCGTCCGCGTCATAACGCAGCTCGCCGCGATAAATATGTTGGGGAACGCCCGCCAGCCTGTTGCCGTCAACGCCGCCAAGGGGGCCTGCATCATCTATGATGAAATTATTGTAGCTATATGCACTGCGCAAAGTCAGCGCCTGGCCCGAGGCGCGCGTCATCGCCGGCCGCAAGTTGATGTCGAGCCCGGCTTCCACGCCTTTATGGGTCGTCGCATCAACATTCACCAATGTTCCAATGCCGTTGAACTCCGGATCATCCATATTGACGATTTCATTTTCAACATCGGTATGAAAGTAGGTGATATCCCACCCAAGCCAGTCGCTGTGCCCGCCGCGGAACCCGGCCTCATAGGTGAATGCATCCTGCTCATCGAGCCCGTTATAGCCTTCAGGGTTATCAGAGATTAATTCACTGAATGACGGCGGCTCGTAAGTGCGCGAAGCGTTGGCAAAAGCTTGAATATTTTTGGCCAGCTCATACACCGCCCCGCCGCGCGCCGCGACGCCGATAAAACGAGCGTCATCAGGCGTGTCGCCATCATCGACCGTCAACTCACGGTCAACCAGAACAAACTTGCCGCCGAGATCGACAATCAACCGCTTGAACGGCCGCAGCGCCGCTTCCACAAACCCGCTGATATTGGTGGAATTGTGTTCAGTATTGACGAATTGGTCGCCCTTTTCGCCGTCGATGTTTTCGAACCGGTCTGACGACTGTGATCCAGTCGAATAGGACGCACCAACCCGATAGGTAGTATCGATATTGAAAAATCCGGTATCCCGGCTGAAAACAAGATTTGCGCCCCACTCATTGCCGGCTTCATCAAGGACGCCGACAAAATCAATTTGAGGGCTTTCCACTTCCCGGCGCGCGAAGTGGAACCGCGCATCAACGTCGTGAGCAAACAAACGGAACTCGGTCAGGTTTGACAGTCGGCCAGTAAACAGCTCACGGGCAAATTCATCATCCTCCGCGCCGCCGGCAAGTTCTATCAACGGCCCGCCCGGGAACAAGGGCCCAAGTCCGATCGGCGCCGCCGCCAAAGAAGGGTCGGCCGCATCCGCTGGCGACAACCCGCCCGCCAACTCCGTATCGCTATAGACGGCTTCAACAAAAAACCGGGTTGAAAATCGATCGGATGGGCGCCAGCCGAGATTGGCGTTGAAGACACCATTATTGCGCTGATTGTTGTCGCGAAAACCGGTTTCATACAGAGCGGTGAGGCTGGCGTAATAATCAAGCGCGCCGTCGGCGCCGGCGATGTCAACATGCCCCTGGCCGCCGGGCGTGCCCTCAATGGACGAGCCAGCATCGATGCGCGCCCTTCGTCCATGCGTCGTGGTCAAACCTGTCGGCGAGATCAGATTTACGGCCCCGCCGAGATTGTCTCCTGTAAACCGCAGATCACCGCCGCCGCCGCGAAAAACATCAATACGGCTTACCGCAAGAAGATCAATTTCCTGAACATTCGTCGTTCCGTGAACATCGGTTAAGGGCGCGCCGTCGCGCAATACCGGAACAGTCGAGCGCTCCTGACGGTTGCCGACGCCAAAGCCGCGCAATACAATGCGCGGCTCGTTTATATCAAGCGCATTCACCCACACGCCCGGCGCAAAAAACAACCCGTCGCCTACATCATTCGCATAATTATCGACGAAGTCGCTTGCGGGGCGACTGTCCGCCGGCGCGGGTCGGCGCCAATGCTCATATTCTTCCAGCGACCGGTCTTTCAGCATGCCAGGCGGCGCTACACCTGGAATCGTCTCGACGTTCGGCTCGCTTGCCGTCGCCCCCGCGCAGACGAGCATGAGAGCGGAAGCGGAGAAAACAGGCAGCGTTCTTTTCATTTTCATTGTGCACATCCGTCATTTCGCGGCCGCGTCGATGCATTTCGCAAATTGCAGGCTGGTAGAGGGCAATTTTCTGGGATTGTTGACATAAGCCCCCGCTTTCGCTGCTCTATGCGCTCGCCGAACCAAACAGCCCAAGATCAGTGTTGCTGAAGTTAGATAAGCCGGGCAGCGCGTCATTAAGCTCGGAATCGTTGAGACCGAACCACCTGCCGAAAGTCGCCGCATACTGATCAACGGACGTGGTCGGTATGAGGCGGCCATTATTTGTATCAAGGTCATGGCCCAGCACCGGCTCCGGAAAGCTCCCTACCATCTGGTTGCCCTGGAGGGCGCCGCCGATAGCGAAATGATGCCCGCCCCAGCCATGATCGGTGCCGTCTCGGTTAACAGTCAGTGTCCGGCCGAAATCAGAGGCCGTAAACGCTGTCACTTCGTTGGCGGCGCCGATCTCAACGGTGGCGTCATAAAACGCCCGCATCGATGTCGCGATCTCCGTATGCCTGTTAGGAATAGAGTTTGCCTGATTGGAATGGCTATCAAAACCGCCCATGCCAACGAAAAAGACTTGTCGGTTGACGCCAAGCGTGTCGCGCAGTGCAATCATCTGTGCGACAATTTCCAGTTGCCGACCAAGCCTGCTTTGCGGAAAGGCCGTGTTGAACGGCGATGCCGCTGCAAATGATTCCCGAAGCAGCCGGTTTGCATCAATGGATTGATCGACAACATTGACAAAATCGCGTTGCAGGAGATTGGCAAGGCTTTCGTTCCCGGCGCGAAGCTGCGCCTCATAGAGCCCGGGCAGCGCCGACGATCCGTAAAGGCTGTCGTCGCCAATGCCTCTAATTTCCGCCGGGCCGCTTGAGCCAACCTCAATCTGGCCGGCAAGCTCGCCAGACAAAAATACTGAATTCCCAGAAATAGAGACGGCTGTAAAAGTCGCATCCGGATTGGCTGACGCTGCGAGCGCCATATCCGCCAGGCGCCCGCCCCAGCCGAATTGAGCGCCCTCCGGTTGCGACGCCATCCAGACCGATTGCTGGTCGTTATGCGAAAACAGACGTGGCGGGCGCGGCGCAGTACCGTTTCGAAATTGATCGCGGTTCATGGGAACAATAAGCGGCCCGACATTAGAAACAATGGCGCCGTTACCCTGATCGATAAGTTCATGAATAGGCCCAAGCTCCGGCGGTAGGGCGAACTGGCGGCCGCCAAAATCAGAGGCGTTGGTCAAGTTTAACGGCAGCAACCGTTCACGCACGCGCGTCGAGCCGCCTTCAAGATTTTCATATTCATTGAAGAGTGAACTTCTGATATCGGCATACTGATTATAGTTAAACGTATCAAACGGAATGACCGTATCATGCCCGTCCATGCCGCCGAATAGGAAAACGCAGACAAGCGCGCGATAACCGCCAGTGTCCGCAGCAAAAGCGTTGAAGCGAGACAGATCAAAAGCAAACCCCGCCGCTCCGCCGAGAGAAAGCGCTGTTGCCGATTTTAGAAAACTTCTTCGATTGGGCAGCATTGTGATTGGTTCTCCTAGCGCTGAACGGTGTAGTCAGGCGACGTCATGAAAAACAGGATGGCGGTCTGAACACGCGTCTCATCGCGTGGGAAGTCGCCATTTCCCTGCACCGCATCGACCGCCTGGATGATCCGAGCGCGCGTTTCGGGGCGAAGAGAGCCATAGGTCAAAATGAGGTCGAGGCGATCGACGAGCGCCGCGGCGTCATTGGCCAATGCCAATTCATCCGCGTAATCGGGAAGAAATTGATCCTCAGACACATCCTGAAAGATGAAGCTCTCGATAAAGTTTGCATAACCCGTAACGCTCGATGCGGTAGTAATTTGAAGTTCCGGCGCCACAAGTCCGGCCGCCCCGCTGATACTGCCCGGCGCAACAAATCCAGGACGATAAAAGTTGAACACTGACGGAGAGCGATAGGCCTGCTGGCCGAGCCGGCTCGGCGGCGATGTGTCCTGGATAATGTTGATGTCGTCCGTATCCGTTTCCTCAACGCCAAAGGCGCGGGCCCAATGAGTGAAGCGCAAGACCGGCTCGCGAATTTTACCGAAATTAGGGTCGCTCATCATCGAGAGGTCGCGCGCTTCCGCATCAAGAAGAATGGCGGCGACGACTGCGCGCATGTCGCCGCGCACGCCGTCGCCGACCGTATCCCCATTTGGCAAGCTGAACGTCCCGCTTCTGAACGCATCAGCGACGCGCATTACATAGGCGGAACTTGGGTTGCTGGTAACAAGGCGCTGGATCAGTTGTCGGGAAATGAACGGCGCCGTATTGGGGTGATTATAGAGCGTATCAAGAGCAATCGCGATACTCTCGTCGCCGCCCGTATTCGCTGGAATGGTTGCACCGAGAAAACTCTTTGATGCTAGCGAGTGCTCCTCCTCAAACATCACCAGTGGCAAATATTCAGACTCAATACCGTTAGGCCGGCCGCGAAATTGGTCGCGCGCCGCCCAACTTAGCCCCGTAAAAACTTTGGCGAGCTCGGTGACATCGACATTGTCGTAGGTTTCAATCGGATTTCCCGCGCCGTCGAGACGCACATCGCCATTCGCTTCAAGCTCCAAAAGGCCAATAGTGAAAAGCTGCATAACTTCCCGTGCATAATTTTCATCGGGAACAACCTCGCCCTCGGCATCTGCTTTTTGATTCTGTAGATAGGTGAGATACATCGCCATCGCAGGGCTATAGGTCACATTCTCCAGCGTCTGGCGAAAATTACCGAAAGCGCCTGACGACATGATGTCCATATAATTGGCCATGGCGATCGGGTGACCAGCCAGTTGCGCATCACGGAAGGAAGCGACAAAAATTTGCGACAGCGCGTAGCCAACACGCTGACGCAGCTGGTCGTCGCTGAGAATGGCGCGAGTCCAGAAGGTTTCGCTCAGCTGGTCAGGACCAATATCCTCGCCAGCGCCCTCCTGAATGAGAACCTGCTCCAGCAACGATTCTTGCGGCTTGCCGAATTCAGCCTGCAGCCAGGCGGAGATCCCCAGAGAAGTAAGCTCGTCAACGTCCTCTTCGGAAGGGCCGAATGTCGACTGCGTCAAAAAGCGGGAGGCTTCCGACGAAGTAACAGCATCGCCAACGCTGAGCGGCGGCGGCGCCACGCCGCCCGGCAGTGCGCCGGGCGCTTCATCACTCGACCCAAAACAACCCGCCAACAATAACGCCGCTGCGATCGACCCAACAGTCCTACGCAATTGGCCACTATTATGAGAAATTCGCATGTCGCCCTTACCAGATTTCATCGGTCGGAATTAGCGACAGGCGGTAAAAGGAAGTGTAAAGGCGGCGCTCAATTTGACTAAATCTGTAACGCGCGAGCTGAATCGGTAGAGAAATACTCAGTTCGAACGCGCATTAAAACGCTGAAAGTTTAGACGTGCTTTTCCGCCGGCTCGAAAAACACTTGTTGAATAACCCGGCGTCCGTCGACACGCGAGACCTGCACAATTGTGTCAACAATTGAAAGTATATAATCGATGGTTTCGGATCGGCTCAGCGGCATGCCCGCCTGCATCACCATCAGGGCAAGCTGTTCCAAGGCGCCATCCGGGCTGTCGGCGTGAACAGTGCTGATCGACCCGGGGTGGCCCGTATTGATCGCCCGCAAAAACGTCGCCGCTTCAGCGCCTCTTATCTCCCCAAGGATAATCCTGTCGGGACGCATGCGCAGCGCGGCTTGCAACAGATCATTTATGTCGATCCGCGCCTCTCCCATAGCGCCTTTAACCGCAACGAGGCTTAAATGATTTGGCTGGCGTACGCGCACTTCTGCGGTGTCCTCAACGGTAATGATGCGCTGGCCCTCTTCAACCTCCTGCAGCAATGCATTCAAAAGGCTGGTCTTGCCCGTCGACGTACCGCCGGAAATAAGGACCGTCTTGCGCAGCCCGACGGCGGCGCGAAGAAACTCTTCGATACGCTTGGCGTCCAATAACGCCATGAGTGCTTTGTCGGCCTCAGAGAGCTCTTTGTCATTCCTGACACAAACGGAAGCAAAGCCGTCATCATGGGAGAAGTCGGCAATAGATAGATCGCTAACTGCATGACGGCGAATAGCAAGCGCCCAATCATCGCCGGTTGCAGGCGGGCCGGCCATCTGGATGCGTTCGCCGCTGGGAAGCATCGCTGACAGAAGCGGTTGTTCCCTGTTGACCGCCTGATGGCTGACGCGGGCAATTTGTGTTGCGAGCCTTTGCAGTAGAATGTTGTCGATGTTCCGGTCGCTGCATCTTTCCATTCGCGCAGCGCCGGTTTTTTCTATCCATACTTCGCCCGGCCGGTTGACCAGAATTTCGATCACGCCGGGATCGGCGAGCCAGCGCTCGAACGGCCTCAAGAAAGACTTGAGGTAAACGTCCTGGGACTCATTTTCCTCAATGTTTAAAACGCTGCTCATGGGCGAAGCTCGCTTGACCCGGCTATTCTCGGGAAATAGAGGTCGCGGGCGAGGAATATGCGGATTTCCTTTCCTTGATCGACTTTGATCGTAGGCGGAATATTTATATTCTGAGAAAGCGCCTGAGCGGCGATCGCCTGCGCCTCTGACGACGACGCGATGATGATGTCAGAATTGCTGTCGTAAAGAAGCGCGTTGGTTCCTGCGCCGATCACAGACAAAAGAATCGCCGACCCAAAACGCTGAAAGAAGTGGCGGTTGACGCGGCCTGGCAGACCCGCCCGCCCAAGCGTATCCGTCGCGGGCGACGTCAACTCGACGGAAACACCTGTGGGCGTCAACAGCCGCGTCCAGATGACGAAGGCGCGCGATTCACCGATTGCAAGACCGGAACGATATTGACCGATTAACCGGCTGCCGCGAGGAATCAATATCGTGCGATTATCAAGACTGCGCACATCCTCACTGACGATAGCACGGGTAAAACCCGGCAAGTCGGAGTTAATCGCCGTTTCCAAAACGCCCGCGATAATCGTGCCCTGGGAAACAACGCGCGAGGGATCTTCGATCACGGTCGCGCGCACGGGATCAAGCCCGCCGGCGCTGACGCGCTGCGCAAAAATGTCGGACGCCGTCAGGCCGTTTATGTCGCCCGCTGGCGACGCGCCGCCGTCCGCCGCCGCTTCTTCGCCCAGCGCGCGCGGGCGGCTGTTGTCGATCACCAATGCGGGCGAGCGTAAATTAGACTGGGACGGCAAGGCGTTGCCTGCTGGCGTCACAGCGACTGCCTGATTGCGCCGCGACGACAGCGCTGCAAGACGCTGCGCGCGTTCGGCTTCCGCTTTTGCCCTCGCCGCGTCGCTGCGCACCTGGTTTATTTCGTTTTGAGCTTCGTCAAGTTCCAGACGCGCCTCGCGCATCATTTGACCCACCGACGCTTCGCGACGGCCTTCGCTCAACTGATTGAAAACGAAAACGCCGAGCATCATTAGCGCTGCGAGACCAACGCTGAGCATCAGGCGGTCCTGACCATTATCGCCAACTTGCGGCATGGCGTAGGCATTCGCTGCGTCGAGTTCGCTTTGCGGCATCGACTTGCGCGGGTCCTGGTCGCCGGTGCGCAGCATCAGCTTTCCTCCTCTTCATCGCCGCCAAAGACTTTGCCAAAAAATCCGCGCTTCTTCGGTCGCAGGCGCGGCGCGTCGGGCCCCGGATCTACCGGCGTAAAACCGTCATTATAGATCAGCGTTTCGTAGTCTCCGTGTTTTAAGGAAAACACAGGCGCGACGCGGTCGACGACAATATACCCGTCGACATAGCCATGATTGATCACGCTTTCCTTGCCATCATTGCTGACGAGAAAGATCGCCGGCGTCGGCGCGCGCGCCGGCCACTGAAAAAAGGTCGAACGACCGTCGTCAAAAATCTGCGACGGAATGATCTCCCGCGAGCCTTCATAGCTGTAATTTTTGTTCTTCATCGCCGTTTCAGCAGAAGTCGGTTCATCTGCCTCCGCGTCGGCAATCGCTTGCGCTTCTGCAGCGTCCACTCCCTCCTTGAGCTGCGGGTAGATAAATCGCAGCACAAAGGTCATTTCGTTTGGCTGTGCTTCCGCTGCGCTTTGCGCCTCCAGAGCGAATGTGTAGCGCCGCATCGTTGTTACAACGGTCATGTTGGTCGGCGCCGCAGCGCTGATCGGCTTCAGGATAAGGACGTCGCCCCGTCGGTTCGGCGTTATCTGCCAGGAAACGGAATCGCCAATCGCAACATTTTCGATCGTCTCGTCGTCATTAAACTCGATCACCATCTGGAAACCGAAATGCCCCATGAGGGAGACAACGGCGTTTTCCACATAGGGCGTTGAACGAATACGCGGGTCGGGCCGCGCGCCCGCAGCGCCCGCTGTCAATATGATCATCAGTATGGCGATAATAAATTGTCTGGTCATGCGAGCCGCCCCCCAAGCCCGAGATGACTGCCGAAAGCGCGATAGCGCTGGCTGTTGCGCCGGCTCATTAATGTTGGCGACACCCGTGCGGCTGGTCCCGCTGAGGGCGCTGCTGCTGCGATGTTACGACCTCGTCCATCCGCGGCGGCCGCGCCACTGCGCTCCACCGCCACGACCATATCGGCGACCCGGCCATTATTCGTCGCGGCGCCCGCATCGCGCGCCGTTGCTTGCGCTGCGGGCGTTTCTCGGTTGCTCTTGCGATTGCCCGCCGGCAGGCGCCATGCCCCGGTAAGGTGAGTGCACATGCGCAAAAGCTGAAGAATAAGCAGCGCAAAAATAAAGACGCTAATTGCGAGCACAAAGACAGGTTGCGGGCTTGGATCTCCAAGCGCGTGCAGATCCCTGATCTGAACGACAAGCGGCTCAACCACGTGCAGCGCGCCAGCGGCGAGAACCATGGTGAAGACCGGCGCCAGCGCATAAAGCGCAAGCGCGCGAAGCCAGCCTTCGAAGAGCCCGCGCGTTCCGGAAAACAGCGCCATGACAACCAGCAGCGGCCCAACAGCAAGAAGAAGGCCCAACAGTATTTTAGTGATAATCAGTATGCCAACGGTGCTGAGCGCCAACACAATGGCGCTGAACCATAGAAGATTGACCGATCCGTTTGACAGGGGAAAAGTTGAAGCCGTTTGCGCCGGGCTTTGAAGGTCGCGCATGGAAGGCGCCGCCGGCGCCGTACCAGCAGCGGCGCCGTTAATGACGCCGTCATTCCATGACGATGCGAGCCTCGTAATTTCCCGCAGGGCAACGTCAAGGCGAACAATCGCCGCGTCGGCGCGGGCATTGACTGCGCCGCCCCTTGCGCCCTCAACCATCAGCGCGGCGAGCTGGTCCGCGCCGCCATAAAGGAGATTGACGAACACCGCCTGATAGGCGCCCCAGCGCGTCGCAAAGGCGAGCACCAGACCAATCAAAAAGATCTTCGGCGCCATCCCGGAAAGACTCACCGTCCCGCGTCCGGTGATCAGTTGATAGCCGTAAAAAGCGAGATAAAGTGTGAGCGCCGCGGTCAGGACGGGCTCAAGGAACCCGAACGGCCCGAAGAGTGACGCATAGGTCTCCTCAATATAATAGGCGATCTGACAGTCGATCTGATCGAGCAGCGGCGCGACAAGCCCTTCGCGGCCGTCGATTGTCGGGCAAGCTTGGGAGATCATTCGGCGGCCTCCCTGTAGCTTTGCGCTGAGACGCCGAACTTTGCTGCTTCCTTGCCCAATAGATGCGGCAGCCAGGCGGCGGGGTCATCGCCAAACTCGGCGCGCAACCGATCAAGCTGGCGCACTGATGATTCCCGGCCCGAAAGAAGTTTCAAAACGCCTGGCATCGCACTGAGATCAAGGCGCGCGACAATGCTGTGGTTGCCCTTCTTGATGAGAATGCAGCGCGAATGCTCCGGCAATGATTTGATGATGTCAAACTCATGTGCGGAGAGACCAAAGCCGCTCTGATATTCGTCTTCCTGCGCCCGCGGGTTCGGCAGAAACATTTGCGTCGCGGTTTGTTCGGTAATCGTCGCGGCAATCCCGCTGTCGAGCGCGTCGCGCGCCGACTGGGTGACAAAACCGACAATCCCGTTGCGTTTCCGGATGGTTTTGAGCCAGTCTTTAAGACGGGTGCTGAACACCTGATCGTCCAGCGCTT
>Ga0209633_10003418_pt1 | contig 14673 bp, 15 predicted proteins | sample Cruoilmetagenom1_FD_187290 | JGI IMG/M metagenome (GOLD analysis project Ga0209633, IMG submission 187290) | Oil polluted marine microbial communities from Coal Oil Point, Santa Barbara, California, USA - Sample 1 (SPAdes) (version 2) | ecosystem: Environmental > Aquatic > Marine > Oil seeps ... | reverse complement strand
ATACCGGAAATTCCCGGTCTGGATTCTGTAAAATGGGTAGACTCCGCGGGATTACAGAAAATTGAGAAACTGCCCCGACACCTGATTGTTCTGGGCGGCGGTTATATCGGACTGGAGTTCGGACAGATGTTCCGGCGCTTCGGTTGTGATGTCAGTATTATCCATCGCGGGGAGCATCTTCTTTCCCGGGAGGATGAGGATATTGCCCGGGAAATGGAAAAAATTCTTCAGGATGAAGGCGTACAGGTTATCACTGGTGTCCATCCTTCCGGCATAACACCGGCTGTAGAGAATAATGAGGGGTTTACCCTCACTCTGGAGGCCGCCACCGGTATACCTGAGCCGGATTCCATTACCGCCGATCTTGTTCTTGTTGCCACAGGCCGAAGCCCGAAAACTGAGAATCTTGGTCTGGATTCCGCAGGAATCCAGACCGATAAGAGGGGTTTTATTTCTGTAAATGACAGCCTGGAAACCTCGGCTGAGGGTATCTGGGCCGTCGGTGACTGTAAGGGCGGCCCCGCGTTCACTCACATCGCCTACGATGATTACCGTCTGCTCCGCGACCTCTGGTTTCCGCCATCCAGCTCCCGTCGAACAGGCATCTCCGGCCGTCCGGTTCCCTACACCGTATTCACCAATCCCCAGTTCGGACGTATCGGCCTTTCCGAGAAGGATGCCGCCGCTGCTGGAATTGAAGTTGAAGTGTATTCTATTCCCTTCGCCTGGGTGGCCCGGGCTCTGGAAGCCGGAGAAACTGCCGGGTTTATGAAGATTCTGGCCTCTCCGACTGACGGTCATATTCTTGGCGCTGCGGTGCTGGGCATGGAAGGGGGCGAACTGGCCACCATGATTCAGCTGGCCATGGCCGGGGGGCTTACCATCTTCGACCTCAAAGAAACAATTTTTCCCCATCCCGGGCTGGCCGAAGCCTTCAACAATCTGATTGCCTATGGAAAAAGAACCTAAGTTTATGTCCAGAATCGCCATCTTTCTAAGATGTCTGATGAAGGAGCTGCTCAATCCTGTTATCTACCTTGTCAGTCTGATGGTAGGTGCGTTGATTAATCTTCTCCAGAGCGGAATGATTTTCTATTCCTGGGCTCCCTATGTTATCCCTATCCTTATCCAGATACTCACCCGATCATGGTTGAGTTTTAGAAACCGGAACAACGAGAGACTTATGTCTATCTCCTCCGAGCGTGATGAGCCTTCATTTATTTGTGATATAAATGGGAATTTCCTGGTGACCTCCGGCCGCCCGGCGGAATATCTGAAAAGTGAAGGAATAACCGATCTTTCATCGTTTTTCGGCGGAGATTCAAGGGCCGACCCCCCGAATCTGGCAGAAGCCCTGAAGTCGGGGCAGGTTATTGAGATGGAAAGTCCCGTACTCAATCGAATCTTTGCCGTTCGCAGCCGGGAATCCATGGAAGGCTGGATGATATGGCTTATTGATGTTACCGATCGTCAGCAGCTGGATAGGAGGCTGGAAGGGATTGATAAATTTCGTCAGTACATTCTCCGGGATCTGGAGACTGTCGCCCGGGAAGAAGATATTGATGAACGGACTGCTCAGCTGATTCTCTCCGACGGCTGGAGAGCTGTCTTTATCGCCATGGCGGATAACCGCAACTATGAGAAAGCCACAGCCCTGATTGGTTATGCCTTTAAGATCGAGGAGGGCGAAATCGTTTCAAGCCCTGCAGTCAGGATTGAAAAAGAGTCTGACGCCCCGGTGTGGAGATCACTTAAAGACAATAACCGCATAATCGCCAGACGTTCTGATTTCATTTCCGATGATGAGTGGGAAGCCTCCTATCCTCTCCATCCGGCAGTCCGCTCTTTTCTCGGCCTTCCATACCCGGAGAATCTGATTAACTGGCATGAGCAGAAATACATTGTTATCGCCTTTGACAAACGGGGAAGCCTGACTGAACTCGATAAGCAGGCTTTCGAAGGTCAGGTAAGCATCGCCCACACCGTCCGCTCATTGATAGATCTTACCCGTCAGACCGACCAGAGGTTCCTCCAGTCGGTAAGCGGGCTCAGCGCAGCCTCAGAATCAAGCGATGAGAGTACCGGCCGGCATATCCAACGGGTGAATGTTTACGCCGAGAAACTGGCCCGGCATATGGGTCTGGAAGAGGAAACCTGTCGTTGGCTGGGTCAGGTATCGGCCCTTCACGATATCGGTAAAATCGCCATGCCCCAGATTATCAAGAAGCCCGGGAAACTCAACCCTGATGAGTACCGGGAAATGCAGATGCATTCCATTGAAGGGTTTCGCATACTTCGTCAGATGAGAGAATCCCAGCACATCCCTGAGCCCCGTCTTGTTCTGGCGGCCAATATTGCTTTAAACCACCATCAGAACTGGGACGGCAGCGGATACCCCGGTCTTATCGACAGGCATGGGGGTCAGAGCATGATACGCAGCCGGAACAAAGAGGATTATGCGGAACTCCGGCCTCTGAAAGGGGAAGAGATTCCAGTGGAGGCTATCATCGTCGGTCTTGCAGACAAATACGATGCCCTGCGTAATGCCCGGCATTACAAGCCTGAGTTTTCCCATGAGAAAACCATGGAAATCCTGAAGCAGGACGACCGCAGCGGGAAAACCGGTGAGGAGATTTTCGGTGCGGAAGTGTGGATGGCCTTTCAGTCCATATCATATCGATTCGATGAAATCTATGAGGATATGAGAGATGCCTAGATTTTCTGCTGGTGACAAAGCTGCCGATTTTGAACTTCCGGATCTTGAGGGAAGGGGCTTTCACCTTTCCTCCATAACCGGGAAGCGATACCACCTGGCTTTTTTCCGTTTTGCCTCCTGCCCCTTCTGCAACCTGAGGGTAAATTCTCTGGTAAAAGCCGCCGGGGACGGGCGATTCGGAAAAGTCGGAGAGGATTTCACCATTGTTGCCGTTTTTGATTCCCCTCTGAAAAATCTCCAGCGCTACGCAACTCGGCATGATGCTCCTTTTCCCATCCTGGCGGACGAAGGCGGGGTGATTCATGAGGAGTGGGGCAGGGAGATTTCCTGGATTGGTGTCTTGAAAGGAATGTTCGGCCGCATCGGCACCCTGATGAAAAGCATGTTCGCCAGAGGTTTTCTACCGACAAGCCTCAAAGGTAAATTCGCCGGGATGCCCATGGGTTTTCTCATCGATGAAAAGGGCATCATCAGGGAAGCATATTACGGGAAGGATGAGGGCGATCATATGCCGATTGATAGGGTGGAGGCCTTTGCTTCCGGGGGATTGAGTCGATTCACAATATAGATTCAATGATTTTACAGTCAAAGGTTTCTGGCTGAAGATATCGTATTATAATAAATTTGTAATGTTCATGTAAAATATGGACATTACGTTTTCTATGGTTACGGGCGTCTCCGGTTTTTCTCTCAAAATGGAGGAAAAATCGGCCTTCGATTCTGATGGCAGCCATATTTAATTTATATGCATTGTGAAATGAACCCGCTCTAGTACTTTGCTTAATCGATCCTGATATTGGTGAAAAAGAGATGCTTCAGAAATTGGAACTCGCGGCAACGGAGGGCAGAATCATCACCGTACCTGCGAATGTAAAACTTGAATCACACGGGCCGGACTCTTGCGGCATATATTCGGTCTGATAACATGAATACCGTTTTTACCATTCGCCGCAGCGCGTCGCTGGAAGAATTAATATCAAGCTGATTCTGACAGATCGATTCCCCTGTCAGGAATAATACTTTCGGATATCAAATCCTCTATCGGCAGTGGACTGTTTATAGCCAATCAGGATTTTATAGATATCAGGGTAGGGATTATCTCAATGCTGTTATTATTGTTCGGGCAAGCAGCTCCCCGGCGATGTTATGCATACTGGAAAGTATTATTGTCCTTTCTCCCTTCGTGGGGAATATTACCATAGCTAAGATTTATTATAGATCTTGAATTTCATTTCTTATGATAGAGATATTAATCCTTTACAAAATGATAGATTTGGTTAAGATTAAATAACATATTATGATTGGAAAGATTGAATTAATCTCAAAAGACAATGCTCTTCGTGCAAAGGATAAGGAAAAGGTCAGGGTATATACTTGTATATATCGCAATTATTCGATAACCAGAAAGTCCATAATAGAGAAGACAGGAGTACGCCCTACGACAGTCTCTAAGGCTGTATACGAACTGATCGAAGATGGATTGGTTGTTGAGGGACAACAGTCTGAGACTGGAAGAAAAGGTCGTCCTGGTATCTGTCTGCATCCTGATTTTAATAAGCATCTTTCGATTTCAATCAGCTTTCACTCTCACCAAATCAGGGGAGTTCTTCTTAACCTTGGTGAGAAAATAGTTGCTGAAAGAACCGTCAGGATTCAGGCTGATGCTACAAATGAGATTTTTTTAAGTTCATTTATAACAATCATAAGAGAGTTGCTGGATTATATGCCACTTAAAGCTGAATTACTTGGTGTTGGAATTTCAGTTTCAGGAAGTATTAACAGGCAAGAACAATCTTGGATATACAGTTCAAGATGGTCTAACCTTTCTAACCTGCCATTTAGTAAACTTGCTGAAGAACTCAATCTGAATGTTCGTGTCTCTCATTTTCTCAATGCAAACCTTGAGTATTTGATGATGAAGAATCCTGTCTTTATGGCTGGAGGGACACTTTTATATCATTGGGGTTACGGGATTGGTGCCAGCTATGCTCATGATGGTACAGTTTTAAAATCCTCATTGGGAAGTTTCGCTGAGGTGGGACATTGGCAGGTTTCCTTGAATAAGGGAGATCTATGCCCCTGTGGTGCCCGAGGTTGCCTGGAAACAGAAGCGGCTCTTTGGTCAATTCGTCAGAAATTGGGATCCGACGGGACAGGGATTCCGGAAAATGAAGAAAAGTTTGGAGAAATCATACTGAAAAGTAATCTATCCGGGAATCCGGAGATTCTTAAAGCCCGGGATTTTGTTGAAGACAGTCTGGTGAATCTGTACCATACATTTTATCCTGAGAGGATTCTAATTTATGGTCCATTTGTTTCAGAATTTGAGTTTTTTACTGAGCTCTCTTACCGGCTTATACGGCGAATTACTCCATTGTACCGAAGCTTTATTAAGCTTGAACGGGTCGATATTACTGAAAATGGCGTCGCTGTCGGATCTACCTTTCCATTTTTTTTAGACAGCATGAAAAATATATTAATGGCAAAATGGTAGATTTTCCTTCCTGCAACAGAAATTCCTTGCTTTTATTGAATTAGTGCGGATAAAATAACACAAGATGTTGGTAAAACATCAAACTAGTGTTAATTGGGGGTAATTTATGAAAAATGGTTTCGTTGCATTAATGGTTATTTTGCTGGTGATGGTTCCTTTTGGAACTTTGATGGCCAACGGCCAATCCAGTGATAATGAGGATGGGCCTGTAACAATCTCCATCTGGGGTGGTTTCCCTGAAATGGAACCTTTTTACAAGTATGCTACTGAGGCATATACGGAAAGTCATCCCAATGTTGCTTTTGATATTGTCACACATCCACTAAGGGAATTCGAGCAAAAATTATCTGCAACCATTCCTTCCGATACGGCGAGCGATATAATTGAAATATCCATGTATTCAAATCAGAAGTTTATTGAAGCTGGGTTAATACCTGAGTTACCGAAAAAAGTTAAAGAATTCTTTGATGCCAGTGGTAGGTTTAGCGATTTTTCCAAGAGTAATAATACGTACAATGGAACATATTACGGACTTCCGATTTTCCAGGGAAGGACGGCTCTCTTCTGGAATAAAACCATGTTTGAGGAAGCAGGTCTTAGCGGTCCTCCTGAGACGATGAACCAAATGGCCGAATATGCGAAAAAGCTTTCTCAATATGACGCAGATGGTAACCTTACCCGAAGTGGTCACAGTCTTCGTCTTTCAGGACAGGGTTCAGGTGTGGCAGAGAAATGGTGGTTTGTGCTTTACCCCATGGGTGGAACAATCATCGAAGAAGGTTCTACTCCAGGAACATACCATGCCGGATACAATAACGATGCCGGGCGCAGAGCTCTTCAATACTATTTGGACGCTGTTTATAATGACAAATGGGACAGCCATAATATAAAACATGATGCCGATGCTTTTGTTCTGGAACAGACCGCGATGTTCTTCAGAGAATCCTGGGTAATTGGTCACGCAGCGAAGAATAATCCTGATATGGATTATGGTACTGCTCCTGTTCCATCCGATATGAGGTGGGGACGCATCACAAATCCTGTTAACTTGTATGTTACCAGAAGTTGCAAAAATCCAGAGATTGCCTGGGATGTTGCCATGTTCCTGAATAATGAGGATAACCTGTCCTGGCTGCTGAACAATGTAGGCTGGCTTCCCGTTCGACAGGATATAGATTTCTCTGATATTATTGCTGATAAACCTCAGTTTGAAGCCTTTATGTTTAATGACCCGGATTATGAAGAATTCGGATATGTGGGTATAGCCCCGTTTGACGAAATCATGACTAAATTAGCTGAGAGACTCGTATCAGGATTCTTGGATGAAGATCTAAGTAAAAATCCTGCAGCTGTGGACGAATTTATTCGTGAAGCTGCAGAGGAGACTGACAAGATCCTGAAGAAAGCAGACCTTTACGGGGATTGATTCCATTTTTAAAAGAGGAATGAAATTTCATTCCTCTTTTTATAGCCCAATCTTTTCCGGGTTTGTTCCCGGTATCTCATAAAATATAAGGAAATGAAAGAGTATGGGTGTATCAACAGGAGCCGACAGGCTGATACATGTTTGGGGCAACAGAATTGGTTTGAGTTATGTGGAACTGAAAAAAAGGCTGTTTGTCTATATTTTTATTATCCCGGTTCTAGGGGTATATGTATTTCTGCGAATCCTGCCCATTCTGAAAAACTTTCTTTACAGCTTCTTCAGTTCTTCTGTCGTAAAGCCAATGGACTCATTTATTGGCTTTTCCAATTATAGGGAGCTTTTTACAGATTCCCTATTTCTAATTGCAATGAAGAACACGACAATATTTGCAGTAAGTGTAACAGTTTTCAGTGTCTTGATCGCTATAATTTTAGCACTTTTACTTTCAGGGAAGACAAAGGGCGGTGCATTCTTTGAAACCCTCTATTTTATTCCTGTTATTACTCCGATGGTTCCTGTTGCTGTAGTATGGAAGTGGATTTATGATCCTACTTACGGTCTACTGAACTACGTACTTTCATGGGTCGGGCTTAAGCCTGTCGCCTGGCTCGTGATGCCGAATACAGCTATCTGGGCTATTATTGTTATGAGCATCTGGAAAATCATCGGATATAATATGGTGATTTTCCTTGTAGGTATCAGAGATATTCCTGATACTTATATTGATGCGGCTATGATTGACGGAGCAGGGCAATATCAGATTTTTAAGAGTATTATTATGCCTCTTCTCAGGCCTATCCTGATTTTTGTAACTGTAATTTCAACAATAAATGCTTATAATGTTTTCACCCAGGTATTCATCATGACTTCCGGCCCTCAAGGAGCGCCGGGGAATGCTGTAAGAACATTAGTCTTCGATATTTATGAAAACGCATTTCGCTATTTCAAGACTGGTTATGCGGCTTCGGAAGCTGTTGTCCTGTTCCTTATTATCCTGTTGCTTACCTTCGTTCAGCTTGGCGTTGGCGCAAAGAAGGATTAGCACATGAAGGCAAATAATACCAAAAGAATCAATGGGTGGATTATTTTTCGCTATCTGATATTAATTATCGGTGCTTTTGTCATGATTCTTCCTTTTGTCTGGATGTTGTCTACCAGCTTAAAGCCGCCTGATGAGGTCTTATCCTGGCCACCGCAACTGCTTCCAAAAACCATCACTATTGGGAACTATGTAACGGTGTTTGCAACAGCACCCTTTGCCAGATTCTTTCTAAACAGTGTTCTAATGGCCAGCCTTTCTACCTTCTCAATATTACTTACTTCGTCCATGGCTGGTTACATCTTTGGTAAGTTCAGTTTTCCCGGGAGGGATTTCCTTTTCATTCTTTTTCTTGCTACCGCGATGGTTCCTTTTGAGACATATATGGTGCCCCTTTACCTCTCGATGGTGAACGTTCATTGGGTTAATACATTTCCAGGCCTTGTTGCTCCTTACTTGGTAATGAGTTATGGAATATTTTTCATAAGGCAGAATGTAAAAGCTTCATTGCCTGACGAATTATTGGATGCAGCAAGAATCGATGGTGCTGGCGAGTTTCGTATTTTTCGTCAAGTTGTGCTACCTATGCTCAAAGGTCCTTCAGGAGCTCTGGCAATCTTTGCATTTATGCAGACATGGGCAGCTTTCATCTGGCCACTGATTATCACCAGTTCGAGAAAACTTTGGACTATGGAATTAGGTCTCGGGATGTTTCAGTATCGGTTCACTGTTGATCTTGGACCAATCAATGCTGGTTCTATGATCTCAATATTTCCAGTACTCATGGTATTCCTGTTGATGAGACGTCATATTATCAAAGGAATCGCACTTACTGGCATGAAGGGTTAATTCGGATGAATGAAATATTTGATCTGGATACAATTGCAGGATTTTATCCCAGGAAAAAAGCAGATATTTCTCTGAAAAAGCTTAACAAAGTATTAAAGAGTCATATCGTAAGAAGGAGTTGTCTTGTTTCAGCTCGTGGTGTGTTTTATGACAGTCGGGATGGAAATGAAGAAACTCTTGTATGGGCTGAGGCTTCCAGAGTGGATTGTTTTTCACAGTTTACTCCTGTGGGTACTGTGGATATGAGGAATTTTGAGGGAGAAGATGTTTACATCCAATCTCTAAGGGTTCGTGGTGTTCGGATCTGGCGCCTTTTCCCTGATGAACAGGGATGGGACTGCACCCATCCCGGCTTTATTTCGTTTCTGGATTGCCTTGATGGCAGTGGAGACATTCTGTATATGCCCGGGAAGCTCAGTAGTATCAAGTCAGCAGCATCAGGCCGGGATCTTCGTATCATTGTTGATACCCATTTTTACAATCTGACCGATACTCTTTTTTCTATTGAGCCTGGAGATGGTTTCTTTCTATCTACCCGGAGATTACACGGACCGGGGGTGATTAAAAAGATTTGTGAGAAGTTCGGTTCGGAAAGAATGCTATTTGCATCCGGTTCGCCCTTGATGTCTCTCTCCGGGGCCCTTGCAATAGTCAGAAATGCCGATTTGAGTGTTGAAGAAGAGGCTAACATTCTTGGTGGTAACCTTTCACAAATGCTTGGTGGGAGGGCTTTATGAGAATTGATGCTCATGCTCATCTCGGGAAGTGGTATTTTCCTATCGACGAGTTAAGTTCCGAAAAGATGAGAGAGAGCATGAATCTTCTCGGTGTCGATGTGACTATTGTCTCTCACAGTCTAGCTCTTACCTATGATATTTGTGAAGGTAATCAGGTTCTTGCAACTATATTGGAGAAACATCCCGGAAGCATCCTTGGCTATGTTACCGTAAATCTAAATTATCCTGAAGAATCGGTAGTTGAGATGAGGAAGTACCTGAATGGTACGAGAGGCTTTGTCGGAGTCAAGGTACATCCCTTGTTGAACGACCGCCGTTTTGATACCCGGGAGGGGAGAATTATTGCGGAAGCGGCCGCTGAATTGGATGCCCCGGTCCTAATACACACGTTTGGATCCGATATTGAATCTCCTCGGCATGCTGCAGCGGTGGCCAGGAAGGTTCCCGAACTGCGTATTATTCTTGGTCATATGGGGGGCTTTTCCTGGTCTGACGGTATACAGGCGGCTGAGGAATGTGACCGAATATGGATGGAAATATGCAGTACGGCAAATGAGCCGGCCAAGATAGAGGAAAGTGTCAGGATTATCGGCCCTGAACGACTTCTCATGGGTACTGATTCTACTTTATTCCTTCCTGAGTATAACTGGGGCCAGCTTTGGGATGCGGATATCGATCCACGGCATAAGGATATGATTGCTGGATTGAATGCTGCCGGACTCTTCGGATTGGAGAAAAACAAGGGAATGTGAATGAGCTATATAAAACGATTTGAAGATATCATTTCTTACAGTGATCCCGGGTCTCACAATCAGGTGTGTCGGGACATATTACCGAAAGATATAGTTGATGGCATGTTGATTGGTTTCAACAGAATTACTGGGCCCGGAAACAATGGCTTGGGGAATCATAAAAATTTCACTCAGGTATTTGTCATTATACAGGGGCGAGGGATTTTGCATCTTGCCGATCTCTGTATCCCTCTATCAGGGAAGATGATTGTAGAAATTCCTCATGGAACCGACCATGATGTTTTCGTTGATAATGGAGATTTTATCGAATACATGTATGTTAATAAATACAGGGAAGTAAATTGATATTTGATGATAGAAATGAGCTTAAGGACAGATACTGGTGGCTCCAGTTTTGGAAAGCCAATAATCGCATCCTGTATGGGCCGGAATACCTGATTAATGGTAACGGGGACTCGTTGCTTCCCTGTTCAACCCCTTCGGTGGATAGCTCGTTACGAATCCCTGTACTTATTGAACTTGGTGAAGATTGGATTATTCATTATACCGGTGCAAATTATCGGAGATATATACAGGATTTTGAGTATCAGCAGAGAATCCGTAAGGAATGTGCCAAGTATCTGGATGAGACCATCGGATTTAGACTTAAACCTAAGGTAGATACCTCCTCACTACTTCATGGTTCCGTGTATGGCAATGATATTAAATATCCTGAAAAATCGACGCCGTGGCTGGAGCCTCTTCTCAGTGGCATTGAAGATATTAAACCTTTCATAAAACGGATGGAAGCTGTTGATCCTCTGAAGATGGGATTGGTTCCGGATTTTATATCTGGTTATAAGAAGCTCGGTCGTCATTATCGATGGCGAATACTCCATGATCCAGGTTCTGTTCATGGACCGGGTACTATTCTCGGATTCCTCTTTGGTATTAATAATGCCGCACTATTGTTATGTGATGCTCCAGATCTGATGTCAGATCTACTCTCTCTCATAGCGGATGTTACTATTCGATATTCTCAGGGTGTTCGCCTTCATACCGGTTTTCCTGCTGAAGGCCTTGGTATCTATGATGATGTAGCTGGTTTGTTCTCACCAGAGCATTTCCTGAAATTCTTTCTACCGGTTTATGAGAGGTTGTTCAATGCGTTTTGCAGGGCAAGAGAGACAGATCGATTTATTCATAATGATGCGGCGATTTCTCATCTGCTACCTCTTTATGCTGAACTGGGAGTGAATGGTATTAATCCGGACCCGTTGTCAGGTTTACATGAGATTAGGTCTATTCTGCCTGATGCTTTTATTTACGCAGGTGTACCCCCGTTGCTTCTTGCTGAGGGACCTGTTGAAGAAATTTATAAGACAGCTTATTCAGCCTTGGAGATGATGAAGGGTGATGCAAAATTTATCTTAACTACGGCAGGTAGCATTAACGAAGGTACTTCCCTGCGTCATATACAAGCATTATGTGAAGCAGCAGTGGATTTTTCTGAAAGAAATACAAGATAGGGAGAACGTGATGAAAGACATCCTGGCAGTTGATGGTGGAAAACCGTTCATGACTAGAAATGTGGCCGAATGGCCAGTTTATGGTGATGAGGAACGTAAGAAACTAAATGAGGTGCTGGAGTCCGGTCACTGGGGATGTCTAGCCGGTAGTAAAGTCAACGAATTTGAGAAAGTGTTTGCCGAATTTCAAGAGGCTTCCTACGGGATTTGTGTGCCCAATGGTACTGTAGCTTTAGAAATGGCACTCAAGGCATTGGATATTGGTATTGGTGATGAGGTGATTACTACTCCATACACATTTATTGCTACTGTGAGTGCTATCATTAATTCCGGAGCTCGACCGGTTTTTGTTGATATTGATCCGAAAAGTTATTTGATGGATCTAGACCTTCTTGAATTGGCTATTACTGAAAAAACGAAGGCCATAATGCCCGTTCATCTTGGTGGTCGGCCAGTAAATATGGAAACTTTAGGTCTCTTTGCAACGAAACACTCATTGCGGATTATTGAGGATGCATGCCAGGCTTGGGGGTCAGAATGGAATGGACGGAGAGTTGGTGCCTTGGGAGATCTGGGAGCTTTCAGTTTTCAATCAAGCAAGAATATCACTGCTGGAGAAGGCGGGATTGTTGTTACCAATGATGAGGATCTTGCAGATGTTTGTTGGTCTCTTCACAACGTCGGCAGAGTACGCGGTGGTATGTGGTATCAGCATGAGAGGATTGCATGGAATTTTCGAATGACTGAATGGCAGGGTGCTATACTTCTTGCACAGCTTGAGCGGTATTCTGCCGCTTTTGAGCTGAGAGAAAAAAATTCAGCAAACCTGAGAAGACTCATGGCGTCAGAGATTAAAGGGCTTGTTCCTCTGGAGCCAAATTCTGGTATATCGGCTAATTCAAATCATCTATTTATCATGAAATATAATTCTGAATACTTTGGCGGACGCAGCCGAGACCTTTTTGTTGAATCTCTTCGGGCTGAAGGGGTGGAATCTGCATCATCAGGATATGTCCCCCTTCACCAAAATCTGGCAATAAAGAAGGCTCTTGCTAAATTTATAGGGGAGAGTGAAACAATTAGCTTGCCGGTTGCTGAACAGGCCGGGCAAGAAACTGTCTGGTTGGGGCAGACTGAATTCCTTGGAGATGATGCGTATATTGAGATGCTTATTGGAGCAATCAGGAAGATTCAGAAGGCCTAGGCTTGAAACAGGAGAACACTATAATTTCTAGAATAATTGCTGGGGAGAGAGTTTTCTATGAATCCTGAAAGTTTGTTCTCTGGCCATTCTGAAGTATATATCAGTATTAATCGTACTGTAATGTCTCTTCTATCAAACCGTTTTCATACTTTCAATCCCTGGATTGATATGAAATATGACATTATTACTGGCGAAGACTTTCCCGGAAATGATGAGTTGAGAGGGAAAGATAGTGTGTACAGTTGGATACAAAGACAAGTGGAGATTCCACCTTAAAATCCTATGACGCTGTTCTGATTTCTGGGCTCAGCATAGGATGAGGGCGATCATGTGCCTCTTGATAGGGTGGAGGTTTTTGCCTTTGGTGGTGGTTGAATATCAACTGGTTGATATACTGGTCTGTTTGTATTAATATAACGGTATGAATAACATCGAGGTAGGCGCATTTGAGGCCAAAACGCACTTCAGTCAGCTTCTTAGGGAGGTTGAAAAGGGAAGTCTTGTTCATGTTACCCGCCGGGGGAAGCCTGTTGCGGTAATCAGTCCGGAAGTGATAGACGATCGACAGAGGTCACTTGATTCCCTGTCCAGAATCGCCGCACGTAGAACCGTGCTTTCTTCCAGAGAAAAACTGACAACCCGGGATGTTCTCAATTTCCGCAATCATGGAAGAAAGTAATCATGGCTGAAGCAGCTATTGTTATTGATACTTCTGCAGCCATGGCTCTCTTTTTACAGGAAGAAGAAGGATTACTGATTGAAAATGAGCTGAAGCGATTGATTGAGATGAACGGTCAAATATTTGTTCCCTCTCTGTTCTGGTATGAGACAGGAAATGTACTGATTACAGCGGTGAACAGAAAGAGGATTACAATGGATGAACTGCGTGGAATTGAAGCCGACCTTACCGACCTTCCAATAGTAACCGACTTACTTCCCGATGGAGCTGTCAGACAGAGAATCAGAGAATTGGCAGTGGAAAAAAAATTGACATATTACGATGCCTCATATGTTGAGCTGGCCGGACGTTTACAGTTGCCGCTTAAAAGTTTTGATAAGAAAGTTCTCAGAGCGATGGAGTAGAATTTGTTATTCACTGTCGGATCCTACACTCATCCCCAAGAACTACCTGGTTCATGAGATAATGTATTGTGTGTTTAAATGTCGATATTTCTCATGAAATCAGCTAAAATGATGCTATGGACAGTAAAGACACATTGGAAATAATAAAATCCATTATCCAAAAGACTGTAAAACCTGAAAAAATAATCCTTTTTGGCTCCAGGGCCACGAACTCTTATTCCAATGACAGTGACTTTGATATTTGTGTTGTAGTTGAAAATCTTGATGATGAGCGGCAGCTTGCCCGGGAGATAAATAGAGAAATCTTCAACAATAAGCTGGAAGTGCCTGTCGATGTTATTGCAGTTGATTCAAAAAAATATAAACAGAATATGAACCGCATTGGTTTCATCTACAAACAGATTCAGGAAAATGGTGTTGTAGTATATGCCTCTTGATTACAATGACTGGATTAAAAGGGCTATCAACTCTCTTTACCTGGCTAAAGTGGATAAAACTGAAAATATCGTTTTTGAAGATCTTTGTTTTCATGCACAGCAGGCTGTTGAAAAAGGTTTAAAGGCTATATTGATAAAGAATAATGTTGAACCACCAAGAACGCACAACCTTATTTTCTTACTGAATCAGGTGTCTAAAATTCAGAATATTCCAGAAAAGGCTGCTTCAATCATTAATCTTGAAGAGTATTCAATACTCACTCGGTATCCGGGAGATTATCAGTCGATTGGAGAGGATGAGTATAAAGCTTCAGTTCGAATAGCAGAAGAAGCATTAGGGTGGATTATTAAGTCATTGGAGAATGAATAACTAAGAGTATGAGTTATCTGTTCGCCGTCGGTTCCTACACTCATCCTGAGTCACCCGC
>Ga0209633_10003417_pt1 | contig 14680 bp, 16 predicted proteins | sample Cruoilmetagenom1_FD_187290 | JGI IMG/M metagenome (GOLD analysis project Ga0209633, IMG submission 187290) | Oil polluted marine microbial communities from Coal Oil Point, Santa Barbara, California, USA - Sample 1 (SPAdes) (version 2) | ecosystem: Environmental > Aquatic > Marine > Oil seeps ... | reverse complement strand
ATATATAGCCTCATCTTTATTATTATTTAATAATATTACAGCAAATTCATGTCTACTTTTTAATTTCCTTTCCCTTTTCATCCAATCGTTATAAACGCTAGCTATTATTTTTTCTTTATGATTTTTTACCATTTTTAGTTTCCTCCTAGTCTGCTAAATAATTAATCAATTTAATTTTTAATTTATTCTACATGTGAATTTAAATGTGATTTATCGAAAAGAGCTGATGCCTCTTTTAGAGATATTGCGTGATATAAACTTAACATATAACCACACAGTGGGCATATAATGTGAAAGGCACCATCTACACCTTCTATCTCTCCTGTTATAATACTATCTATTAATTTACAATTTTTATCTGTCATATTTTTTCCTCATTTTAATTAAATTCATTACCACATGATGGACATGTAATAGGTTTTATTGATAAACGATTAATTAATATATTCATTTGCTTGCTAATCTTCCTTCCATTAACTATTAAATCATCTTCTAAATTATTTTTTCTTTAGTTTCTAAAATAATTATGTCTGCTAATGTATCATACAATTTATAGTCAACTTTGATCATTTATTAATCTCCATAACTTTACAAGATGTTAATGTAATTAGACCATTTTTTTAATGAGATTATGTATATTTATGATGTCATCATATTGATTATTATCCCAATTAGCAGTTGATTTACTTTCTTTTTCCAATTCTTTGATATGTTTTGCTATCTCTTCTATAATTAATTTTCCCCCGCAAAAGTGTTGATGTATATAATTATCTGTTATTTCTAATACACTTGCATTTCCACCGTCTTTATATAATTTATCATCTATTTTTTTCATTTCATTTATTACCTCTCTGTATTTTGCCTATGTATACATGATTTATTAATCCTGTACTTTTTTTGAATACTAAACGATTTATAAATCTAACCTTTCTTATAATTTGATGGGCCAACTAGGATTTGAACCTAGGACCAATGGATTATGAGTCCACTGCTCTAACCAACTGAGCTACTGACCCGTAAATTTTTCAACTTGATTGCTCATTTATTAATCCCCATTTTTGATATTAAGACGTCAAATAATTAATGAAATTTTCACCGACATATCGAGACATAACTTTACTGTCTAATAATATCTCTTCTCGATATTGCACAAAAACAGTATCAATATAAGATAAGTCTTCTCCGTCAATAATATCTATTTTGATTAATTTTTCTTTCCAGTCTTTACAATTTTGCTTAATGCTGTTAATAACAGCACAACGTGTTTTTTTAATCCAGTAATAATAAATAGATTTAGAAGATGGTGTACTGTATTTATCGTCCATAATATAACCTCTAAAAAGTACATATCTTTCTTCATCTCCATACTCGTTTTTCATTTCATTTCTCCTATTTTCTATAGCTGCCTGCGCGGCAGTAAACTCCATATCTGCTTGCAATCAATTTGACAATAATTTAATTAGTTGACAGAGAGAACTACCTAAATTAATATAATCATCATCATCATAGTGATTAATTAAATCATTAACATCGTCTTGGTCTAAGATTTTCATCTCTGCTGCGTCACACCAATCCGGCGCATTATCGCGTATCTCATCAACTTCATTGCCGTCCCAAGTCTCTGTTGTTTCTCCATTTTGCAATTCTGTGATATCATTAGCTAATTGATACATATCATTATAATAGTGCATGTAGTTATCGCTTGTTTCTAACGTGATACCGCCGGCGTTGTCACAATATAATTTATAATCTACTTTACTCATTTCATTTCTCCAATGTTTAAGTGTCTTCCTAATTCCCAACTGCTTTATTATGTATACATTTTATATTATATTTTGTTTATTGTCAACCCTTTTTGCCTAATTAATTGCTTTTATTTCTATCTTTAGAATACTATACGATTCAATTTTTTTAGGGCTTGTGTGATAAATTAACATTTCCTTTTTTCCTTTCTCTAAAAATAACTATAAAATTAGTATAGCATATTTTGTTATCTTGTCAACTCATTTCGTCAAATAAAAGCAATTGTTTTTCTTTATTGCGTAATTTTACGCGTCGATTGCGTGAAAATTTAGCTAAATTGCGTGATTATTGTAAGCTGAATATTGTAAGCTATATAATAGACTAATTGACCATGGACATAATTTCTTGATAAAATTGTCTAAATAGTCTATTTAGGTGGAACAATGATCGAATGGGATGAGGAAAATAAAGACTGGGTACACCATAAAAAATATCACTTTCCCTCTTTAAGAGTTGAATTGGAAAAACATTTTGAGGAAGGAGGGTCATCAACTATACGTGTAATTGCCGGCATTTGCGAAGTATCAGCTACCACAATCCATAATTGGTGCAATCAAAAACACAGGGAATATCACCCAGAATTTCATAATTTAATCTCAGAATATAAAAACATTGCAGCCAAATTGACAGATGATGCGCATAGAAAAGCGGCATTTGGACAAAAAAAGATATTTAATGAAAGAACACTTAATAGGCGTTTTGAAAAAATATGTGAGGGAATAGAAACACAAATAACGAGTACAGCAAATTACGGGGATAAATTGAGAATATATACAGAAAGTTATCTCAATAACGAAATTAGTACCGATGTTTTTACTGCATTGACAAAAGGCATGGAAGATTATGAAGTAGAAAGTGCGCTAGACAAAATGCGTCAAGTATTAGCAAAACAAGAAAATTTACAAACTGATACAACAAAAGAGTAAATGTTCCACGTGGAACATTTTTAATTTTATATCTTTAATAATGTTAAATAACGTATTTTGTTAATATAAATAATGTTTTATTTATGCTATACTTAACTATTTGATAATATTTACTATTTTAATCAATTATTGCAATTATTATTAACAACAATGTTAAATAACTGAGAATAAAATTAAAAAAAACAGGAACTAAAAATGACACAAGATACACTTAACTTACTAAAAATTAATCAAACACTAGATGATATAAAATCATTGTTAACAAAATCTATTGCACAAGAAAAATGTCAAAATGAACAAGAAATTACAACTAACACAGCTGATAACGAATTAAAAATAATAACAGAGCGTCTCGATAATATGCAAATATCATTGCAAAAAATAGATGTAATGTTAATAAATTTACAAAAAGCTGCGCTTGCACTTTTAGAAACTTAAAAAAAAAGATAATAAAGAGAAATAACACATGACAACAACAAAAGTAAAACGTGCTCATGCAAAATATAAAATGGCTGTTAAGACATCAAAACCAGGGAAAGGTAAGCGATTTAGCGCATTGACAAGTCAATTGCAAGCAGAAGGAAAAAGTGAAAAGAGTGCAAAAGCCATAGCAGCAGCAATAGGCCGTAAAAAATACGGTGCAAAGAAAATGTCATCAATGGCAGTAAAAGCAAAGAAAAGAAAATAATGTCCAAATGGCCAAATTAGCAAAGCTAGAACTTGCACTAAATAAGTTTGTTGAAAGTAACAAAAATGTACAAATAGACATAAATAGATTAAAGGAAGAATCACTAGAAATATTTGAAAGCTTTGAAAATGTACAGAAAGTCATAGAATTAATAAAAACAAATGACGATATTAGATTTTTATGTCGTTATCATCTCTTCTTTTTACTGATTGCAATTCTCAAAAGAAAGCATTTATTACACAAATGGACAGAAAATAGATGTATAGATTGTCAAAAAAGTCCAAATGGGCAATTACAACTATGGTCAAGAGAGCATTTCAAATCATCAATCTGGACTGTTGGGCGTATTATTCAAGACATTTTATGTTCACATGGACAAAATACAGATATAAAAAATGTCACACCTGAACTTTTAGACACAGTTTATAGCTATTTTTATCCCGATAAACCTTTAGCGACCCCTGAAAAGAAATTTGTCCAATTAGACCAATTTACACTTAGAGAAGAAGTGGCAGTTGGTATTTTTTCAGCAACACGCACATTAGCGCAAGCTTTTCTAAAAGAAATAATGCTAGAATTTGAAAAAAACGAGTTATTACAATCTATATTTCCTGACATTCTATATAAAAACCCAAAGAAATTTTCAACAAGTTGGTCATTTACACATGGAATTACAGTCAAAAGGACACAAACTAGACGAGAATGTACAGTAGAAGCATGGGGATTAATTGAAGGTCAACCAACATCTAAACATTTCACTATCTGTATTTATGATGATATTGTCACACATGAAATGGCTAAGAGTTTGATTTTAAACCAAAAATTAGTTGAAGGATGGGAAAATTCATTTAGCCTTGGTTCAACAACAGGGGTATATCGAGCACTTGGTACACGTAAACATTACAATGACCCTTATTCACAAATGGTCGAAAGGGACATATTCAAAGAAATAAGGCACACCCCGTATGATAAAAACGGTGAATCTGTATTAATGCCAGAAAACGTCTTGAGAGACCGGAGGAAACGCTCAGGAGAGACAACTTTCGCAGCTGAGTATCTACAAGAGCCATTAAAAAATAGTGCGTTAGGATTTAATCTAAACAACTTAATGTATCATCAGACAGAAAATACAGAAAATCTAGCGTTATATCTTATATGTGATCCAGCAAGCTCAAAGAAAAAGAATAGTGATTATACGGCAATGGGAGTAATAGGAATCGATGGAGATTACAATATTTTATTGCTTGATGGAATAAGAGATAGACTTAATCCGAGCGAGAGATGGAATTGCTTATTTTCACTCTACAAGAGTTATCCAGCGATAAAGAAGATATTCTACGAAGAAACAGGCATGAATAATGACCTATTTTACTTTAAAGAACAAATGAACAAAATAGGTCATTTCTTTGATAACAAATTTATCTCTTTAAATCCAAAGCAAAAAAAAGAAGACAGAATTGTGCGATTAGAACCACTTATTGAAGAGAAAAAATTATATTTACCAAAGCACAAACACAAAGTTACTGTTGCCAATGAAAGTTACGATTTAACACAAGTAATTGTTAATGAAGAATTATCTAAATTTCCATTTTGCCCTCATGATGACTTTCTTGATGTTTTAGCGTATGGTGCTATATCTCTAGAAGATGGAAAAATAAAACCATTACAGTATGATAAAGCTAATGAAAATTCATTTTTAAATATTGTGGAACATCAAGCAAATGTACAAAAATTCTTACAGCAATAAAAAAGAAAACAAAAGTGAACAAGATGTTTTAAATAGACTAAAAGAAAAGATGAATTTGTATATTAATATATATCAAAGTGCTATAGAAGATGGTTCGAATCAACGTAATTTCAGTTACGGATCACAGTGGGACGATGCAGCTCGTGATTTAGCAAGAGCAAATGGAATTTCTCCTCTTTCACAAAATGAAATATCAAAGCATATCAAAGCAGTGGTAGCAGAATTTTCTAACAATATGCCAACTCCAACGGTTGAAGCAGTATCACCAAAACTTAATCCCAAGACTGCTGACTTATTTTCAGCAGTAATTAATAAAACAGTAAATCAAAATGGATTTTCAGAAGCACTAACGCTTGCTTATGAAGATGCACTTCGTACGGGGTGTGGGGGTGGAATTTATGTCTATACAGATTTTATAAATGATAAAACATTTAAAAAGGATATTTATTTTAAATATATTAGTTATACAGACTTATTTTTTGATCCTTATGCCCAATTGCCCAATAAATCAGACGGGGATTTTTGCGGTTATTTACAACGTATTTCAACTGATGAATTTAAGAAGATGTTTCCAGATATAAATGTTGATGATGTTACAAACATTGACAAACCATTCGGAAATTATAACAAACTGAGTGAAAAGGGAGAAGATTACAAGTCTATTACAGTCGCACATATTTTCGAACGACAATTTGAAGATAAAAAACTTTATTTAACAAATAGTGGTAGAACAATTGAAGATAAAGAAGATTTAAAAGATGATGAAACTATTATCACAAGTAGAACAACTAAAAAGAGTGTAATTTATAGTTATGTAATAGACGGACATCACATTCTTAGAAAAAGTTTATATCCAATCGATTCATTGCCATTAGTATATGTTAGCGGTTATCAAGCAATAATAAACGGAGCAATTAAACCCTATTCATTCGGATATGATGTATTTGATATACAAAAAATAAAGAATTGGGGAATCTCACAATTAGCAAATATGTTATTGAATTTACGCAAAGAAAATTTTGTTGTAGACATTAAAGACATGTCAGAAAAAATGCTTCTTACTTTTATTAATCCTATGATGCAACAAGGGTGTATTCCTTACGATTCATCTAAAAATCAACCACCTACACAATTAAGAGCACCTGAATTATCTACAACATTAATTAATTTGATTGGTGACAGTAGCAGACAAATTGACAATATTTTAGGACGTTTTGAAGATGTACAGGGAGCGAGTAAAGGTGAAATTTCTGGGATTGCTCGTCAACTTTCTATCATGCAGAATAATATCTCATTATATTTTTACGTTAGACATGCTGTAACAGCAGTTTGTCAAGTATGTAAAATTATATCTCAATTTCTCCCTAAAACTTATGTTGAAGAACGTTTAATTACCGATGAAAATACAAAAATTGTACTAAATGGGACAAGAGATTATGATGGAATGGAAAATTTGTCATTATTTAATCTTAACTTAAATGATTTAAATGTAGATGTTAAAGTAGGCCCATCTTTTGAAATTCAAAAACAACAATATATGGAAGCAATGGCAGCACTTATTCAAAAATTACCAGAACCACTTAATACTGTGTTATTGCCTGATTTACTATCATTATATGAAATTCCAAATAGTGCTGCTGTAAATAAAAAAATAGAACAAGTAATGAAATTGACTAACCCACCAATTGGAGAAATCATGGAAGGGGTAAGTGATGAAAAATTAGAAGAACAAGCACAAAGTGCTAAAATGCAACAACAACAAACTAAAGCTATGCAACAACAACTAATGCAATATGAAATGCAAGCCCAAAAATCTAAACAGCAAATTGAACAGGCATCATTAGCATTAAAAACACAAGAACAACAACTTAGTCAATTAAAAGCATTAAGTGAGTATCAAGTAGATACAGAACGATTAGATCAAAATGCACAGAAAATGGCATTAGATCAATCTAATAGTGAAAAAAGAACTACTGCTGAAATTACAAAAGCATATCTTGATATGATGGGTAGTAAATTATCCTCATAATTTATCCTAATCAATAAAATATCAGATATATAGTCTAAATTATAATTAATTTTAGTCTATATTGACATTTATTCAATTTTTACTTTAAAATAAACATATTAAACAAACGCGGGTAGTGTACGCGCTAAAACACCGTCCTAAATTTGCGAGGTAAAAATGCAAAATAAAGAAAATGAGTTAATGGATCCTACAGGTGAAGAAGAAAACCAGATAGAGAATTCACAACTTGATAATGAATCTGATGATTTGAATGATGAAGAAAGTGAGGATAATTCTAACGAAGAATCCCAAAATGATGAAATTTCTGATATTCCAAATAAGAAAAAGGGAAAAAGTCGTAATGCACGTTTTAGAAACCAGATAGATAATTTACGTCAAGAGAATGAACAATTCAAGAATGAATTGCAAAATACGCAAGCACAGATGGCTGTTTTAATGCAAATGAATGGGCAACAATCTCCAGATCAACAACAAAACAACCAAGGGATGCAACAAGGAAATGGCATAGATTTTAACCAAGCCATGATGATTCAAAAAGCGAATTCTTTTGAAAATGATCTAAATAATCTACGGCAAAACGATGAAGAAGTTGATGATATTTTAAGTAATTCTAATCACCCTATTAGACAATTACAACCTGATACTATTCAGGGATTGCAAATGGGAATTATTGGTGTAAGTCCAAAACGATTATTTGATATTGTCAAAAGTTTCCCAAAAGAAATTAAAAAAGTCAGGAGTTTGCAAAATGGCGCACAGCAATTAGCAGCTCTTGCACGCTTAGATGGAAAGTTAGGAGCCATGAAAGATTTACAAATCAATCAGTTAAAAAAGTCGCCTGATCCCACCGGTGTTTTAAAGGGTGGGTCAGCAAATATCACAACTGAACTATCGCCAGAAGAACGTTACGAAAAATTAAAAAGAGAACGTTATGGCAAAAAATAGGTAATTAAACATGGCTAATACTTTTACTACTACTGATAAAGTAGCGGATCTGGTTCTACCAGAATTTATGATTAACGTACCATTAGTAGAAAATGCTAATATGCAATTGCAAAATCAATTTACCAAAGGGGGCTTATACGGTATTGGTGGTAATATTCAAGTACTTAAACAACCTCGTTTCCCCGTTGAAGAAATTGATATTTCAGGAGCTACATTACCATCTGGTTATAGTGTTACATTACAAGATATCCAACAAGAAACTGAAACTTTAACAATTGAGAAATTTTTTAATACAGCAGTCTCATTAAATGCTGTTGAACAATCATTAAGTATGCGTACAGAAGAAGGGTTTAATGATTATCTTAAAAATCCTATTATTAATGCTTTAAAACAAAAAATTATGGGTTATCTTTATAATAAAGTAATTTCTCAGACTTATATTTTTACTGGAAATGATAGTAGTCGTATTAATAACTATCAAACTGTATCAGATGCTAATGCCATTATGTCAGAATTCCAAATGCCTGAAGAACGTTGTTTTATTATGTCACCCACAGATGCTAGTTCTCTCTCAGCTTCGCAAGTATCTAATAATTTTTATCAACCATCATTAGATGATATATGGCGTACTGGTTTAATTGGTATTATTGATGGATTTAAAACATATAGAGATAACAACATAGCTATTTTCATAGCAGGTACTGCAAATACTAACACTAGTTTAACATTAAATACAGCAGCTACAGATGGTGCTACTACACTTGAAATTACTGGTTTTGTAATTGGTCAAACAGTAAAAATAGGTGATAAATTCCAAATTCCTACAACTTCTGGTCAGCCAGGCGAAGACATTTATATGGTACAACCTATGGGTAAAACTACTATTAGTAATGTATTAGCCCCTCTTACATTTGTAGCAAGCGCAGCTCCTGCAAGTAATCCTGACTATGATCCAGTCGAAGAAAAATATACAGCAACTTCTGCTACTATGACTGTTAGTATTGTTAATCCAGTAAGACTTGCACCCACAGGTGATCAATATGCCTATATTACATCACCAAGTGATACACTACCAGCATCATTATCCTTAAATATGTTAGGTAATCACAGAGTAAATCCAGCCTTTTGCAAAGGTATTTCTCTCTCTGTTGCAGCTCCCCCCTTAGCAGATTTAAAGTATGGTGCACAAAGTTCTAGAACAGTTATTAAATCTATTAGTATGCAACAAACTATTCAATCTGATAGTGATCAGTATGTAAATAAATTTGTGCTTGCACTTCAAATGGGAGCACTTGTTCATCCTGAATATACTGTTGGCGTTTTATCAGCAGCCTAACTAACAAAAAAGGGGGGGGATAATTATTTCCCCCCTTTATGAGGTATAGTATGGCCTTTACAACTAGTCAAATTATTCAAAATGCTTTTTATCTTGCTAATATTTTAAGTGCCCAAGCCGAGGAACAACCTAGCACTAGCCAATTTACATCTGCTATTAATATTCTTAATCAAATTTTAGATTCATTTGGTGATAGTCCGTATTTTTCCAGTTTTCAAAAAGAACAAGTATTTAGTGATATTAATACACGTGAAATATGGATAGGCCCTGATATTACAAGTATAAGTGATAGTGATAAGACTGTTTTTGTTCAAGATGAATTTTTAGCTATTTTTGCAGCAAGTAATTACTTATCAACTGGTAGTAATAAGCCACAATATCCAATGTCAATTTATTCATTATCTGATTTGACAAAACGTTACTATATTGATAGTCGGGCTATTCCTAAAAATATTTATTATACAACATTATATAGTGCTACAGATGGTCTTTATAATAAATTAGTTTTAGTTCCTACTCCTCCTCAAACTGGCGCTACTATTACAATATTTGGAATTGGTGCTTATCCAAATATTATAGATACATCTACTACTGTATTACCAACTTTTAGTCTTTATTTACAATATTCATTAGGTTTTGAATTAGCAATGCTTTATGGTAAAAAGTCTGAATGGGAAAATACTATAAAAAGTAGACGTTTAGAACAACTTTATAATGAAATTATAACTAATACTCCTATTGATTTTACAATAAATACAACAATAGATGCTTATGGGAATCGTTCAGGGGGATATTATTTTAATAATAATAGTTCTTAATGAAAATATATGATCTAGCTTTTTATAATGGATTAGGAAGTTATCCAGCAGAAATATATCAATCTGAATTTAGTCAGATGATAGGAAGTTCCACATCAAATGCTATATATTCATATCGTGGATATGATATTACAAATCAGTTTTATTCAATTGATAATACAGATTTATATTTACTTTTCTTTGGAAAAAAAATACTTAATAATAATGTTATATTCGGTGATCCAGTTCATTATTATGTAACACCTTTTTTAGGTGCACGTTATAAAATTGAAAGTGGTGGAGTAAGTATTATTATTTCATTACCAGTTACTAATATAAGTGGTCAAAATTCTTTTAATCAAATTACTTACAATGAAGTATTTTTAAATTCTGATTTACCAGATGAAGCCGGTAATATTGAAACAGGTATTAATGCAATACGTATTAGACAAGATGTTAACAATGTTGGCAATTGGTATGGAGCTTTTCCTTGTGTAATTTTTCAATCAGATAGTATAACGCCTGAAATAGGATTTAATCATGCTAATCTTGGACAGACAAACATTGTTATTAAAGATTTTGATATTATTCCTGATTTTGACTTACCTGATCGTTATTATTATTTAATTACTACTCAAAAAGTTTATACTACCGATACTTTACCGAATCCTGTTCCTATTGAAATTCCGTTGCCGGTTGCAAATTTTGTTAATTTAACTTGCATTGCAAGTTATCAAGGAAATAATACAACTTACCGAGATAGTATTATTGTAGGAGGGTTTGACAGTGATGCAGCGGAATATAGATTACTTTACTTTGATACAGTAACAGGGAATATATGGCAATATAAAACTGTTGGCAACGGTGGTGAATATAAAATTAATCGCGCCTATTATTTTCAATTTGTTGATTCACTACCTGGTACTACACCAGGATATTGGGGAATTGCAACTGATAAAGGTGTTTTTGCATTAGGATATGATACTCTTGATAATATTGAAACTATTAATGATACTAATGTATCAACTGATGTTCAAATTATAAGATTCTCTACTGCCTCTACAGAATATTATGCAACATGGAGTAGTAATGTTGGTTATTTTGTTAAAATACCAGTTGGTACTACTTATGCTTATCAAGAATCAAAAAGTTTTAATTGTATTGGTGGATATTATAGCTCAGCTAACCAAATATTTTATACTATGGCTGGTGGAAATGATTTTGCCTATTATACAGGAGTTACTATTACAACTGGTAGTCACACTACTTTTCTAATTAACGATTCTGATATTTTTTGGAATGACATTAAATATATAGGTAGTCATTTATCATTACATATTGGTCTTGGTGCAACTAGTGGAAATGGAATAACAGAATTATTATTTACTATTCCACCTAGTGCTGATCAACTTGGTACTATTTTATATCTTACTTATACATTTGCTTTTGCTGATTTAGTGAAAGAAGATACTTATATTTATTATGGATTACTTCAATTAACAGGATGTGGTTCTGCAGATGGGGCAGCAGCTATTTTTAAACTTGATTATCAAAATAATCTTTTTGAAGTAGGAACAATAGAAGGAAACGTTACAACAAACAAATTATGGATTGCTGATAATTTTTTTATTCTAAATAATACTCAAGATACAAATTCACTCTATTATAAATCATTATTAAATTTAGATTTAGCAGAATTAACAGGAAGTCAGGAAGAATTAGTAGGAGAAGATGCGGGTATTTTTAATACAACTGAAGCAGGCGATGTAGTTGATGTTATTATTGATAGATCTATGTTCTACATTGTTGGCACACGTGCTATTGAAGTTTGGCAAAATAATGGAGCTAGTGGATTTCCTTACCGTAAACAACCCTATGGTACTGCAAAATACCATAACTTTCCTCAAGGTTTATCTTCTAATGTAGATAATATTTCTAGGTTTACACCTTTTCAAGGTGGATATGTTATTGCTACATTAGATAATTCACAAAATAAACTTGATCTATTACGTATTCAAGATGGTGCATCTAAACCTATTAATTATAACAAAAATGGATGGTTGCAAATTGTTAATAACTATCTTAGTACTAGTATTATTGATGATATACAAATTACCACTTTTAAATTCTATAGCGAAGATTATCTGGCTATTACTTTTATAGATGATAATAATATAGCACTTGGCAATGCTATTATTAATCAAAAAGGAAACGTTTTTTATATTACAGAAAGTGAAAATTTTTATCAATATATACAAACAGTCGCACAAACAGGAATTATTGGTATAATAGGTACTACTGCTATTACATCAAGATTTTATGATTATATTCATACAACATTACCTGTTGATGTTAGCTTTTCATATCAAGTTACATCACAACTTTTTCGCCCCATGAGTAGTCAAGTATTAATTAACAGAATTATTATCCAATATTCCTATAATTATGACAATAACACTAATATTTTGCCTACTTCTCAATATGAAATTGCCTATAGTACAGATGGTCGACCAGGTACTTTTCTAACTTTTGAACGTAATTTTCTTAATAATGAGCGTCAAATAGTAGTACAAATTAATCGACAAATGCCATCTTTTGTGCTTAGATTAAGTACAAATATTCCTATAGTTATTTTAAATGCAGTTATGTCATATGAGGAAGCAGGCGAAAAATAATGAGTCAATATAATGTTCCATTTTTATCGTTAGATACTCAGATCGTTAATGAAAATGGTACAATGACCCAAGAGATGCTCAATTTTGTAAAAGGAATGTCGGACCTTTTTAATAATAATTTTAATGCAACTGGTTTAAAAGTACCTGATCAACCCACTACTATTAATGTTAATGAAAATGGCACTATATGGTATAATAATAATACTAATACAGCGCAAATTTTAGTTGATGGACAACCACATAATTTTAATACTACGCTTGCTAGTACAGTTGGTATTCAATTTCCACAAGTTAATGATGTTAATACTATTGAAAACCCAGTATCAGGTACTGTAATATATGATACAAGCGATCAAATATTAAAAGTTTATACTACTACTTGGATTGATTTACATGCTTGATTATAAAAAAATATCTGAAACTACTGCTATAAATTACTTAGAAAGTAATAATTATGATAAATTTTGGTTTGAAAATACTTCTTCCCCTAACTTTTTCATTCGGCCTGTATATTGTTACGGTATTTTTGATGATTGCCAATTAAAAGGTATCTTTATTTTAGAAGATTGGGATAAATTTTTTGAACCTCATATATTTACTGATAAATCAATTAGGGGCATTAAACTATTAAAATTGCTTTCTAATTTTTTAAAGAATAAAATAGGGATCTATGGACCCTTGATTGGACGCATTCCACGTAGTATGGGCATCTCTACGACCAGAGCTATAAAAAGGTTTTCTAAGTGGCTTGGAATGCTTCCTTTCAAAAAAGATAGTAGATACTATTACGTAGGATTTAATAAATATTAAAGATAAATAAACTATAGGTAAATAATAATGGATCCTTTTAGCATTTTTGATAGTGGTAAAGGCCAACCTGATTGGGGTGGCGATATTAATGATGTAATGAATGCTTGGAATCAAGCGATAGGAATGGTTAAGCCATCACAAGCTGCCTTAAATCAAACCAGCGCATTGCAAAATCAAATGACTAACCAACAATATAATCAAGGATTAAGTGGCTCTACAATGGGTAATCAAGCGCTTGGAAGTGGTGAAATGGGTGCTTTTCAATCTGATATTGACCAACAAGCTAAATCTGCATTGGGAATGTTACCAATGATAGCAGGTGGTAATTTAGCTGCACAAATGCTCCCAGGTCAAAGTGTGGGGCAATTGATTGGAATGTTAATTCCATCATTACTTGGATAAAGAAGGTAAAAAATGGCTGATTTAGCTAGTATAATATTAGGTGCAAATCCTGTTAGTGCATTGCAAAAAGGATTGCAAAGTGGAGAACAATTAACATCATCTATTAATCAAAAGCATATGAGCGAGTTGCAGCAGCGCATAGCAAAACAAAAAATGCAACAATCACAACAACTTTTCCCATCGCAATTACAACAGCAACAATTAGCTAACCAACTAAATCAAGAAAGATTATCTGAGAGCCAACAACTTTTCCCATCGCAATTACGACAACAACAATTAGCTAATCTAATGGAACAGGAAAGTCTGGCTCAGAGCAAAGGGCTTTATCCATCCAAATTACGTCAACAACAATTAGCTAATCTAATGGAACAGGAAAGTCTGGCTCAGAGCAAAGGGCTTTATCCATCCAAATTACGTCAACAACAATTAGCTAATCTAATGGAACAGGAAAGTCTGGCTCAGAGTAAAGGGCTTTATCCATCTAAATTACAACAGCAACAATTAGCTAATCTAATGAATCAG
>Ga0209633_10003416_pt1 | contig 14682 bp, 13 predicted proteins | sample Cruoilmetagenom1_FD_187290 | JGI IMG/M metagenome (GOLD analysis project Ga0209633, IMG submission 187290) | Oil polluted marine microbial communities from Coal Oil Point, Santa Barbara, California, USA - Sample 1 (SPAdes) (version 2) | ecosystem: Environmental > Aquatic > Marine > Oil seeps ... | reverse complement strand
GCTTTGAAAAGCTACAGTTGGATTTTTACTTAGAGCTGCTGTTGTAAGTGATTGAATGTCACTTGTAGTACAACCTACTAAAAAAAACAGTATAAATACGAATATTAGTTTATTTTTCAACATTTTCTTTTTATACTACTCTTCTACTTTATATTTAATAATAGTTGGCTCACTATAATTTGGTACATTGTCATAAGTAAATACGGCATAATATTTGCCAATATTTAAACTCCCAAAATTATCATAAGTATAATTATCAGAACCGCCATATATTTTATCCCCATCAAGTGGATTTTTTGGTGGATGAAATCTATTTCTTACTACAAAAGCACCTACAAAATCTTTATCTTTTGGATTTTCCCAAGAAAGTTTTATCTTGTTTTTTTCTTTTATATAGGTTAAGTTTGATATTTGTGAAACTGGTTCTCTTCTTCTTTGAATATATTTAACAACAAGTTTTACACTATTTTCACCATCTTTTCCGTACCACTCTACAATATGATTTTTTATATCTGAAGAAGTAGGTTTGATAACAAATTTTGCTTTTTTATTTGTCTTATGAACATTTTCCAAAGCGAGACAAGAAAAATAATCAAAAATAAACTTATGAGTTTTTTGTTTTTGTATATCCGTCCTGCTTACTTCATATCCTATAAATTCTATTCTATCTCTATTTCGCATATTATCATAAGTGATATTTTCCAAATCAACAAACTCTACATTGTATCTAATATCTTGTGTTGTTTTTGTCGCTTTTTTATTTTTTATTTGAATATAACTATCAGTAATTACAGTTTCATCTGGATTTGGTAATTGTTCTAAATCAAATTCCATCACCCCATATATTTTATTGTTATTTTCATCAAATCCACATACAAGTTTTGATTCATCCATCATATTAGTACAGACAGATGTTATTTTTGATGATTCGACAACAACTTCAATACTAGGAATAGTGTATTTTATCTCTATTCTTGGTCGATAGTGTAAACCACCACCAAAATTTCCATAACCTATATCAAACATCATCATTTGGCTATCTCTTCCTTCTGGAAGTTCAGTAGGACCAGAAAGTTTAAATAATACTTTTTTATCTTCTAATTGTCTTTGAAGTATATCTCTTTCACTACTATTTAAATTCCAATGACTCCAAATACCTTGTGTTAGTTTTTCTGAAGGGATAGTTTGCCCTAATGTTTCTATTGAAATAGCATTATTTATTTGATCAAAATCACTTAATTCTGCTACACTTTGTTTATCTATAAAAGAGATAGACCATTCTCCATATTTTTCTATTTTTGCATTTACTCTATTTAAAGGATAAAGGGAGATACAGGCTTCTTTTATAATTGCATTTTGCGGTATATTATCAAGATTAAATTGTAATACACCATAACTAATACCTTTTGTTTCATTAACACCAATAAATAAAGAGTTATAACCAAAATGTTTTTTGTTGGTTTCAACCAATTTTTGTGCTACATATCCTATCTCATTTGGGTTTGGAAAAATAGTTTTACTAAATTCATCTGGTTCAAGAAGTGTTTTGATATTTGTTCTTGGTGAAAAAGGGGATTTAACACGTGTCAAATTATTTACAGCACGTATGTAATAATAATAGGCACTTCCACTTTGTAATTGGATATCTGTAAAACTAGTCTTGTATGTTTCACAAATTAAATTTGCTTCATTACATGCTTTTTTATCTTCTATATTTCTAAATATTTGAAAATAGATATCTTTGTTGACCTCGTAATTCCAACTTAATGTAACTTCATCATGTGTATATGATTCAATATGAAAATTTTGAACTCTTTTAGGTGCATGTTTTGAATAGTTTTGTGCTTCACCAAATGTTCGTAAAAGTGCTGGAATATTCTCATCAATACTCTCTTTCATATTTTGCATAAAATCAGGTATGTTTCTTGTTCCTACCTCAACGACAGTTGCCATGATACCTTTGCTATAATAATATTCTCGACCACTTCCATTTATAAGTTTTGTAGGTGGTTTTCCTCTATGAATGCCATATTGTCTTCCTGTTGCTTTATGTATTTCAAAATTCATATTTGCACAAATTGTATTTAAATCAGTTCCATCTATCTCCATCTCATGATTAAACTTATGAGCTGGGAAAAAAACATTACCTTGACTATGATAATCTAAAGCAATAGTAATATTTTCATGTGTATCAACAAAATTTTTCATAGCCATAGTTTCTGGTTCACTAAAGGGTGCTGGTCCACTATATACATTTGATGCAGTATCTTTAATTTTTTGATATCCAACACTAAAATTCCTATTTAAGTCAACTCCAAAAGTTCCATCTTTATTATCTCTTCTATTTTTTCTCCAAAAAGAAAAATGAGATTTACTGTATTCAAAACCATCAGGATTTAAACAAGGAACTATATATAATGTATTTCTTCTAAGTGTTCTTAAAATTTTAGGGTTTGAATTATGGTTTTTTAATAAATAATCAATAAACGAAACTGCTAACTCATTTCCTATCCACTCTCTAGCATGGATAGTTCCTGTATAAAGCATAGCAGGTTTTAAATCTGCATTTTCAACATTTAGTGAAATTGTTGCTAGCATAATATCTCTATCCTCCCAAGTTTTACCTATGGATTTTATAGAGATAATATCTGGATAGTTTATTACACATTCTTGTAAAAATTCACATGTTTGTTTATAAGACTTGTATTGTTGTTTCATATATTAAAATATACCTTTTTAATTATTTTTAGTAAATTCATTCCAAGCATTTGAAATTCTTTTTACTATTTTTTCTGTGATACCTTTTATATTTAATAATATAGAAGGACTTTGTTCTAAAACTCCAATAATTTCATTTTTTGAACCTAACTCTTCTATCATTTTATTAAATTTTTTATCCCCAACACCTTTGACAGAGGTAAGTAGCTTTTTTAATTCTTTTTTTGTAAGTTGTGGTGTTGTACTAGGGCTTTGCCGATCTTCACCTGTTGGATTTAGAGCATGTTCATTTTTGAGATTTGGCACTTTCATTGCTTTAAGATTATTCAGTGCAAATTTATCTTGGTAATTCCATTTTTCACTTGGCCACTCTTCTGTCCATCTTCTTTTCACGTCGTACATTTTGTATGTTTCATCTAGTTTATGTAAATATACTTCACTATCTCCATACATTTTTTTCTTTTTACCAAAATATGCCCCATCAAATGATGAACTATATTGTCCAAATGCAATATGTCTCATAGTTCTCAATAAACTACTATCAATTTTTCCTAACTCTTCCCAGTTAAACATAGGACAATGAGGTTTTCTAAATCTTCCCTCACTTAATGACCACATAATATATTGACCAATCCAGTCTCTTATATATGGGAAAGCAGCAAATGCAGTTGCACACTCTAGAATTCTTACTTTTCCATCTTTTCCATAAGCTACATCACAGGCCCAATACTCAGCATTAGCTGCTTTAGAAACTTTGACAGCAAGATCAAGTACAGATTTTGGAACATTGTTATAATCCATACTTCCACCTTGAGAAGTATTTGTAAGCCACTCTCCTTCAGGAGCTCTTCTCCAAAATGCACATATAGGTTTATGACCTATAAGCATAACACGGATATCAGCTTCCATAGGTACAAAATCTTGGAAATACATAGGATGGTATTTTTTTTCATCATATAATTTTCTTGCTTCTTGATAACTATCAACTTTATGCACAAAATATCCACCATAGTTAGATGGTCCATAAGATTTTTTTACTATTTTTGGATATTCACATTTTTGTAAAAATTTATCCGCATTTGGTCTATTGTAATAGATATATGTTTTTGGTATTGGTAAATCATATTTCCACGCAAATCGTGTAACATTTTCTTTTGATTTATTTGAAAACTGTGTATCAAGACTTGGAATAAATCGTACATTTGGTAAGGCACGAGCTATTTCTCTAAATGTTTCATAAGCAGTTGCTGGAACATTTCCTATTATAGCATCTATTTTTTTTCTTTTTACCTCTTTGATAAATCTCTCTTTGTCATTTCCCCAATGGTATGTTACAGTTTCGATTTTTTCTGGCCATCCCTTAAAATTTGAGTGGTCAAAAAATCTTAATACATAATCTAAATATAAAAATCCTAATTTTGGTAATTTTTTATTACTAAGTGCCATTTTACTTCTTTCCTTTTTGTGTTTTTCTATCTATTAAATCTACAATTAAATCTATTTTTTTATCATTAAAATCTAGTCCCAATTTTTCTTGTTCTGGTGTTGCAAATGCAGATATTCCATTTACTTCAAGTATAAGATATTGCTCTTTTTCTTGATCATAGATAATATCAACCCCACCAATATCAACTTCACAAGCTTTGCAGGCTTTGATTGCAATGTCCACTATTTCATCATTTGGTTCTCTTAAAAATACAGATCCACCACTTGTAATATTTGTTCTCCAATCTTTACCACCTGCTTTTCTTCCATAACAGCTTACAAATTGTCCATCAACAATATCTACTCTAAAATCTGTATTGTCATATTTTATAAATTTTTCCACATAAAAGTATCGTAAATCCATCTGGTTTAAAAAAGGCATAAGCATATCCAAATTTGCTTCATTTTCAATTTTAGTAAGACCTACACCACCCCAACCATCTGTAGGTTTATAAACCATTTTATCCCATTTTTTAATAATTTTATTGAGCTCAAATCCATTATCTCTATGACATAGTTTATAGTCTGCAGTTGGAATATTGTGATTTCTTAGTACAAATGAGGTGTGAAATTTATCTTCAGTGAGTGCAAATGCATCATAAGAGTTTATCATAGGTATTACTCTATTTAATGCTTGATAGAGATACATTTGGTATTGTGTTTGTTCACCTGCATTGTATGAGAAAAAGAGATCTAGTTCATTGAGTTTGTGTTTTACATCTCCACCATCACTTTTACAAATAATATTTTTATTTTTTGCTATAGCATGCTTTAGATTTAATCCAGCAATAGTATCTATACCTCTGTCTTGAAGTTTCTTTATGATTTTTTCCTGAATAACATCCCCACCACCATTTTGGTAAAGCCACATACCTATTGTTCTATCATTTGCCATTGTACATATCCTTTTAAAATATAAAGTTATTAGATTGATGGTGTTGTAACATCTTTGTCATCATATCTATTCTTTGAATGAAACTACTTTTTAAAGCTCTTTCATTAACTGTATGATCCCCATCACCAAATGGTCCAAATCCATCAAGTGTAATCACGCCACAAGATGCCACATGATTTGCATCGCTTACTCCACCTCTTTGTTCAGTACCAATTGTTTGATTAGTGATTTTTTCAAGTGTTTTTATAAAATTTAATTGTTTCTCATTTGGTTCCATAACATCTCTTTGAATTACCCCTTCTAGTGTAGATGTAGTACCCTCTACATAATTCTTATTAGTTATTCTATTTAGTGCATGAAGTAATCTATCTCTTTCGCTATTTATTTTATATCGTATCTCTAGAAGAAGTTCACATTTTGGACTAATAGTGTTTGCACCAATTCCACCTGTAATTTTTCCTACATTTACTGTTGTTCCAATTTCAATATTTGTTAGTTTTGTTAACTCTTGTAGTTTTGCACAAGCTTCTAAATTTGCATTGATACCTTTTATATAACTGGTTCCTGCATGAGCTGCACGACCTTCTATAGTAATTGTATAAGTTCCAACACCTTTTCTACCAGTTACTACTTCAAGGTTTTCTCCAGCTGCTTCAAAAACAAAACAATAGTCATAGTTTTTTGCTAACTCTAAAGTAATAAACTTACTATCATCACTCCCCGTCTCTTCATCACTTACAAGTAAAAAATCAATATTTTCTATTTTTTCATTTAATGGATAAATATTTTTTAAAGCTTCAATAGCTACGATATTGCCACCCTTCATATCACAAACACCTGCTCCATAAACCCAAGTCTCATCTTCATGATAATTATCAAAAATACCCTCTGGAAATACAGTATCATTATGACCTAAAAGAAGTATTTTTTTTCCACTAGTTTTAGGAGTTGAAAAAAGTTGATGGTTCCCTATGCTTTCTCTTGCATATGTTGTAAGTTCAAATCCAATAGCTTCAAGCCATTGTTTCATCACTAAACCAACTTTATCTACACCTTTTTTATTTTTTGTGTATGAGTTGATTTTACAAATATGCCCTAAGTCTTTAAGATATTCCATAAAAAACCTTTAAAATTATTTTTTAAATCAATTATAAAAAAAGCCAAGGTTAAACCTTAGCTTAAAATTATTTTCTTTTTTTACCTGCGATAATGTGTCGCAATGCATTGAGTCTAATAAAACCTTCTGCATCTTTTTGATTGTAAACTTCATCTTCTTCAAATGTAGAGTGTGCTTCACTATACAGTGAATGTATAGAATCTCTTCCTACAACAAATACATTTCCTTTGTAAAGTTTCAATCGTACTTCACCCTCTACATATTTTTGTGTTTCATCAATAGCAGCTTGAATCATTCTTCTTTCAGGGCTAAACCAATAACCATTGTAGATAAGCTCTGCATATTTTGGCATTAAACCATCTTTCATATGTGCTTCTTCTCTATCTAAACAAATAGATTCAATCGCTCTATGAGCTTTTAACATAATAGTTCCACCTGGAGTTTCATAACATCCTCGTGCTTTCATCCCTACATATCTATTTTCAACAATATCTATTCTTCCAATTCCATGTTTATTTCCATAATCATTTAATTTTTTAAGAAGTGTTGCTGGGTTTAGCTCTTCTCCGTTTATAGAAATAGGATCACCATTTTTATATCCAATAGTGATATATTCAGGTGTATTTGGTGCATCTACAGGGTCTGTTGTCCATAACCACATAGAATCTTCTGGTTCATTATTTGGATTTTCTAAATGTAATCCTTCATAAGAGATATGAAGTAAGTTTGCATCCATAGAATATGGGCTTATTGCTGGGTTTCCATCTTTATCAAGATGTTTTTGCGCTATCTCTATTCCATTTTCTTTTGCATAAGCCAAAAGTTTTTCTCTTGAGTTTAAATCCCATTCTCTCCAAGGAGCAATAACTGTAATATCTGGATTTAATCCTAAATACCCAAGTTCAAATCTTACTTGGTCATTCCCTTTCCCTGTAGCTCCATGAGAAACGGCATCAGCACCCATTTTGTTTGCTATTTCAATTTGTTTCTTAGCTATTAAAGGACGAGCTATAGATGTACCTAAAAGGTATTCACCCTCATAAATAGCATTTGCTCTAAACATTGGGAATACATATTCTTTTACAAACTCTTCTTTAATATCAAGTATAAAAATATTTTCAGGTTTAATCCCATGCGCAAGTGCTTTTTCTCTTGCTGGTTCTACCTCTTCACCTTGACCTAAGTCTGCTGTAAATGTAATAACTTCTGCATTGTACTCGTCTTGAAGCCATTTTAAGATGATACTTGTATCAAGTCCACCACTGTATGCTAAAACTACTTTTTTTACTTCTTTTTTATTCAAATTGTACTCCATATATAGTTGTCTTTATTTTATAAGATTGTATCTAAAATATGTTTAAATATCTAAAAAAAGTGATAACTCATCTGCTAACATAAAATCATTTGAATAGATTCTCTTTTCTTCTTTAATTATCTTATTTGAAGCTAATAATTGATTTATTTTTTTGAGCTGTTTTTTATTGAACAAATGAAGTTCTACTCCAACAATGCTTCTAAATCCTAAAAGAACTTTTTCTATAAGTATATCATCACTGGTAAGTTTCTCTATCTCTTCATATTCCAAAGGGTTTTGAATATATTTTGTTATGTCTTTTGGGGTATATAATCGTTTATTATCAATACAACCAACCGCACCACTTCCAATTCCTAGATACTCTTTATATTGCCAATATCCAAGGTTATGTTGACTTTTAGCTTCATTATTCAATGCAAAATTTGAAATTTCATACTGTTTAAAACCGAAACTTTTTAATTGTTCAAATAGATATTGTGCTAAATTTATATTTTCAACTTGAACATTACTTTTATTAAAAAACTTTGTACCCTCTTCGATAGTTAGACTATAAGCACTAATATGGTCTATCGGTAAAGATTTTATGATTGATAAGTCATTTTCTAAAAGTTCTTTAGTATCTAATTTTGTATCATAAATAAGATCACAGTTTATATGTTCAAAGCCAACTTTTTTTCCATTATTAATCACTTCTATTGCTTGTGTTTTATTGTGATTTCTTCCTAAAAACTGTAATTTGTTTTCATCAAAACTTTGTACACCAAAACTAATGCGATTGATACCTATTTCATATATTTTTTCTAGCCAAGGTAATGTTGCAGAGTTTGGATTTGCTTCAATTGTAATTTCATATTTTTTTGTAAGATATGGTTTTATGATTTCAAAAATGTCTTTGTATTCATTTGCTTCAATAGTACTTGGAGTTCCTCCACCTATAAAAACTGTTTCAATCTCTTTTTGTTGCAGTTGAAGTTCATGTTTGAGTTGTATTTTAAGTGCTTTCATATAATCATTTTTTAAACTATGTAGACTAGTATAAGAGTTAAAAGCACAATAAAAACATTTGCTATCGCAAAATGGAATATGTATATATAAAAGCATATTTAAAGCATCCTTGTGATATCATCGCGATATATAATATCACTTTAGAGTTGATATTTCTTAAAATTATAAGGTAAATTATTTAATGGAAGATAAAATCCAAAAAAACGACGATGTAGTCCCCTTAAAAACTATAAACAAAAAAAAGAATTATAGACCTAATGTTGCTGCAATAGTTTTATCATCTTCCTATCCTGCTCGCTGTGAAATATTTATAGCTTCTAGAGTAGATGTAGAAGATGCTTGGCAATTTCCACAAGGTGGAATTGATAAAGGGGAAACTCCCAAAGAGGCTCTATATAGAGAATTAGAAGAAGAGATAGGTACAAATGATATAGAAATAATAGCAGAATTTCCTGAGTGGGTAAGTTATGATTTTCCACCAGCAGTTGCTTCAAGAATGGCACCTTACGATGGACAAACACAAAAATATTTTTTAGTAAAATTAAAAAAAAGTGCAAAAATAAATATAAAAACAGAAATTCCAGAATTTAGTCAATACAAGTTTGTAAAAACAGAAAAATTACATGACTATATTACTTTTTTCAAAAGGACTGTCTATAAAAAAGTATTAAAATATTTTAAACAAGAGGGATATATTTAAAAATGTTAAGAGTATTAAAGTTTGGTGGTACAAGTGTAGGTACCCTAGAAAGAATTCAAAATGTTGCGGAGATTATTAAAAAATTCCGAGATGCTGGTGATGACATAGTTGCAGTTGTTAGTGCTATGAGTGGAGAAACAAACAAACTTATAGAATATGCAGAACACTTTAGCAAAACACCTAATGAGCGTGAATTGGATATGCTTCTTAGTTCAGGTGAAAGAGTGACAAGTGCTCTTTTATCAATAGCTTTAAATGAACAAGGGTATAAAACAACCTCAATGAGTGGAAGGGAAGCTGGTATTCTTACAACTTCAGAACATACATATGCTCATATTGAAACAATCGAAACAAACAATATGAAAAATGCACTGAATAATGGTAAAATTATTATTGTTGCAGGATTTCAAGGTGTAAGTATAGAAGATAATAGAGTAACAACACTAGGACGTGGTGGAAGTGACTTAACAGCTGTTGCTTTAGCTGGTGCTTTAGAAGCAGATTTGTGTGAAATTTATACAGATGTAGATGGTATCTATACAACAGACCCCAGAATAGAACCAAAAGCAAAAAAATTAGATAAAATATCTTATGAAGAGATGTTAGAGTTAGCTTCTTTAGGGGCAAAAGTTTTACAAAATAGATCTGTTGAGATGGCAAAAAAATTGAATGTCAATTTAGTGTCAAGAAGTAGTTTTTCACCTGAAACAGAAGGTACATTAATAACAAAGGAAGAAAATATAATGGAAGCACCAGTAGTTAGTGGTATTGCACTTGATAAAAATCAAGTAAGAGTTGGAATGTATGGAGTTATTGATAAGCCAGGGATTGCTTCATCAATTTTTACAGCACTTGCAGATGCAAATATAAATGTAGATATGATAGTACAAACAGTTGGGCTTGACAATAAAACAAATCTAGATTTTACTATACCAACTTCTGATGTTGAAAAAACAAAAAAAGTTATGGAAATTTTTAAAAATGATAGTAATAAAATAGACTATAACGATACTATTTGTAAAGTTTCTATTGTGGGTGTTGGGATGAAGTCTCATACAGGTGTTGCTTCAAAAGCATTTACGGCACTTGCAAATGAAAATATCAATATACGAATTATAAGTACAAGTGAGATAAAAATTTCTATGATTATTGAAGAAAAATATGCTGAATTAGCCGTAAGAGCCTTACATGACACTTACGGGTTAGATAAGTAAGGTTTTTTGTGCAAGAGTTTACTAATTGGACAGTAGATATTATAAGGAGTGATAAGCTTCTGGGTGCTTGGCTAGAGGAAAGAAAGTTTGACTGGCTTCCTTTGGTATCTCAAACTATCACAAATATAATTGATAAAAATAAATCAATATTAATTATTACAGATGATGAACACGATTGGTTTATGCGATATGTTTTAACAAATATCAATAAAAAGAAACTCTCGCGACCTTATTTCCCATTTTATGCTTTTAATTCATTTCATACAAATATTGATGATGTAAAAACAGAAAATGATATACAATTAATTCATGATATGCTTTATACCTCTTTTCCTAATGGATACTTTTTTTGGTATATAGGAAAAAGTAGAAGCAAAAGAGCAACATTAGCAAAAATATCGAAACAACCATTCTTATGGCTTATGGATGAAGAGTTATCAAATAGTTTTTATCTTGATAGTAATGATGAAGCTTTAGATATACGACTATTAAATATGTATAGACTTTTTAATAAAACTTTAGATGCTGTTCTTTGTGCTCAAATAGATGTAACAAAATGATAAACAAATCGACTCTTTTTATTGTAAATGATATAGATAAATCCAGCGAAGAGATAAGTGCTAACTTACCTAATCATTCAACTAGAATTGTTCGAAATGAAACAGAAGGGAAAAATGAATTTTTAATAGATGAAGCCAAAAAAGCCATCAAAGAAGCATATATAGCTACAAGTGAAACTAAGTATATTCTTTTATGTGGTACTTCGTTTGGAATACCTGCTCAAAATTCACTTTTAAAAGTACTTGAAGAACCACCTAAAAATATTATATTTATCATTATTACTATCTCAAAAAGTTCACTTCTTCCAACAATTCTTTCACGAGTAGAAGTAAAATACCAAAAAACAAAAAAAACTGTACAAGAATTTTCTCTTGATTTAAAAAAATTAGAATTGAAAGATTTGTATAAATATCTCAAGGAACATCAACGAATCAATAAAAATGAAGCAAAAGAGGTAATTGAGTCTATTATTTATTCAATAAATAAAAATGGAATTAAACTAAATGAGAAACAACTTCATAGTTTCAGTAGTTCTATGAAATTACTTGAGTTAAATTCACGACCAATCAATGTTTTAACTTCCCTACTTTTAAATATAATGACTAAACGGTAAAATGGAATTTTATAAGTTAGATAATCCAAGTGATATTGAAAATACTTTAAAGCTCTTTCAAACTGTAGGAAGTGATGAAGCTGGCTGTAAAATTATCGCTAAAAAATCAAAGTCACATCTACTTTATATTAAAAATATTCATGTTGGTGCTGCGAATATTTTAAAACAAGATGCTTTATCTATAGGGGCTGATCTTCTTGTTCCAAGAGGTGTTATTGTTGCTCAAGAGAAATATGTAGATGTAATACTTATAGGGACTACTAAACATTTTGAAACTCTTGCCCATAAAGAGTTAGCGCAACCATTTGGTTTAAAAGAGTTAGCAAATGAATTAAAATCATTTGTAAATAGTAGATATTCTCTAACAAAAATTATGGGTATTATAAATGCAAATGATGATAGTTTTTTTGAAAATAGTAGATTTATGGGCAATGATGCTATAGATAAAATAGAAACTATGATTGAAGATGGTGCAAATATTATTGATGTTGGTGGTGTTTCAACACGACCTGGAAGTGATGTTGTTGATGAAAAAGAAGAACTATTAAGGCTGAAGCCTATTTGTGACCTTATTAAAGAGAAAAAACTTTATGAAAAAACTATATTTAGTATTGATAGCTATACTCCAAGTGTGATTGAATATGCACTTAAAAGTGGATTTACAATTGTCAATGATATTACTGGTTTAGAAAATGATGAAGTTGCCAAAATAACAGCTGCATATGATGCAACTATAGTAATTATGCATATGCAAGGAACTCCAAAAGATATGCAAAATAACCCAAGTTATGAAGATGTTATGGTTGATGTAAATAATTTTTTTAAAAGAAGAATTCAAAAAGCCAAAGAGTTCGGAATTGAAAAAATTATACTTGATGTTGGTATTGGTTTTGGAAAAACTTTGGAGCATAACTTGACACTACTTAAAAACATGGAACACTTCAAACATTTTGGTTATGAAGTTTTAATAGGAGCTAGTAGAAAATCTCTAATAGAAAAAGTGGTACCAAATACCCCTACTTCTCAAAGATTACCAGCAACTCTTGCTATTCATCTTGATAGCTTAAGAAAAGGTGCCTCAATCGTGAGATGCCACGACGTGAAAGAACACTATCAAGCTATCAAAATGCAAGAAGCTATTGATAATTTTTAAACCCTAAAAAGTAAAATCTTTCCCTAAATAGTGTTCTCTTACTACTGTATTATCTTTTATCTCTTGTGCAGTTCCACTAGCTAGTACAGAACCTGCTTTCATAACATAGGCTTTGTCACAGATTTGTAAAGTTTCTCTTACATTGTGATCTGTTATAAGCACCCCTATTCCCCTTGAAGTTAGTTGTTTGATAATACTTTGGATATCTTTTACAGCAATTGGATCAACCCCTGCAAATGGTTCATCAAGAAGTAAAAACTTTGGATTTGAGACTAATGCTCTTGCTATCTCAGTTCTTCTTCTCTCTCCACCACTTAAAGAGATACCTTTTCTTTGCCGTATTGGCTCTATATTAAATATCTCCAACAACTCTTCTACTCTTTCCCATCGTTGTTTCTTATCATCAATAGAAACTTCAGCTGCTAGCATAAGATTCTCTTCAACGGTTAACTCTTTAAATATTGAAGATTCTTGTGGTAAATACCCAATACCTCGTAATGCTCTTTTATGAAGTGGAAGATGTGTAATATCTGAACCATCAAAAGATATACTACCACTTGTAGGTTGTATGAGTCCACATATAATATAAAAACTTGTAGTTTTTCCAGCACCATTTGGTCCAAGTAATCCAACAGTTTGACCACTCGTAATCTCTAAACTTATATCATGTAAGATTTGTGTTTTTTTAATCGTTTTAGCGATATTTTTTACTTCTATTTTATGATCCAATTATATACTCTCTTTTCTCATTTAATTTATTTATCTTTACAACTAATACCTCAAAGCCATAATCATCTAGAATTTTCTTTAAATTTTCACAGCCCCACTCTACAAAATGGATACCCTCTTTTTCAAACTCTTCTAATAATCCTAAAGATACAAACTCTTCTAATGTTTTATTGTATACATCATAATGATAAATGTTGTTTCCATATATTGATTGTATGGAAAATGTTGGACTATTAACTTCATCAGTAAGTCCAAGTGATTTTACATAGTTTTTTACTAAGGTTGTTTTTCCACTTGCTAAATCACCTTGAAGTAACACAACAATATTTTTTCCACTAATGAGTTTATCTAACTGTTGTACTGCATCATTGATATTATCTAAAGTAGCTACCATATACTATATTTCGTTACTTACTTTTATGATTTCATTGAGCTTTTCTAGTGCTTTACCACTATCTATAGCATCTCTTGCCATCTCAATACCCTCTTCTGTAGAGTTTACTTTGTGATCCACTAGCAGTGCTGCTGCTGCGTTTAGAACTACTATATCTTTTTTTGCTCCCATAATAGACCCATCTAAAACACCTCTAGTGATTTTAGCATTTTCTATAGCATCACCACCAATAATCTCCTCTTTTGGATAAAAGTCAAAACCATACTCTCTAGGATCTAGTATAAATTCATTGAATTGTCCTCTTTCTACAAAAGCACAATGTGTAACATCACTAATACTAATCTCATCCATCCCATCTGCACTACTTACTACCATAGCTCTTTTTGTATTAAGCATCGTTAAAGCTTCTGCAATTTTACTTACATACTCTTTGTTAAATACCCCAATAAGTTGCTTATGAACACTTGCTGGATTTGATAAAGGACCTAAAATATTGAAAATAGTTCTATGTTCTATTGATTTTCTTATAGGCATAATGTGTTTCATAGCTGGATGATGATTAACTACAAACATAAAAATAAATCCAACCTTATCAAGCATATTTATTTGTTTTGAAGTGGTAAGTGTTAGATTTACCCCCAAAGCTTCTAGCATATCAGCACTACCACTATTACTTGTAATACTTCTATTCCCATGTTTTGCAACTTTACAACCACAAGCAGCCATTAGAATAGAAACTGTTGTAGAGATATTGAAACTATTACTTTTATCCCCACCTGTTCC
>Ga0209633_10003415_pt1 | contig 14686 bp, 10 predicted proteins | sample Cruoilmetagenom1_FD_187290 | JGI IMG/M metagenome (GOLD analysis project Ga0209633, IMG submission 187290) | Oil polluted marine microbial communities from Coal Oil Point, Santa Barbara, California, USA - Sample 1 (SPAdes) (version 2) | ecosystem: Environmental > Aquatic > Marine > Oil seeps ... | reverse complement strand
CCCCTAATACACTCGAAGATATTCGTACTAAAGCTTAAATGGGGAGATGGTATATAAAGAGGTTTAGGAGATCAAAATGATAGGCGTATTTCTCTGCCATTGCGGCAAAAATATATCGACCCACGTGGACATCAAGAAGCTAAAAGAGGAGCTTAGCAAAGACCCTGGCCTCTACGTCGTCGAGGACACGTTCCTCTGCTCTCAAGCGGGGCAGGGTCTCATCAAGGATTCCGTAAAAGAGAAGGGGCTAGATCGCGTTGTCGTGGCCTCCTGTTCTCCCAAACACCACGGCGACATCTTCAAAAACTGTGTTGGTGAGGTGTTAAACCCATACATGTGGGAGATGGCCAACATAAGGGAACAGTGCGCATGGGTCCACCAGAACGATAATGAAAAGGCTACCGAAAAGGCCCTCGCTCTGGTTAGAGGGGCGATAGAGAAGGTGAAGCTCCACGAGCCGATTGGACAGCTTACTGTCCCCGTCTCAAAGGAGGTTTTAGTTATAGGGGCGGGTATAGCTGGCATCCATGCGGCTCTTGAGATGGGGGATAAGGGATATCATGTCCATCTGGTGGAGAAAACCCCCATAATAGGAGGAAACATGGTAAAGCTGGATCGTACATTTCCGACGGACGATTGCTCCATGTGCACTATATCTCCAAAGCTGAATGAGGTCGCTTCTCACCCCAATGTCATCATCTACACCCTGTCTGAGGTAGAGGAGGTTTCTGGAAGGCCCGGTGAGTATGAAGTAAAAATAGTAAAACATCCCAGATACGTTGACGAAGAAAAATGTACTGGGTGTGGCACCTGTGCCGAGAAGTGCCCTATCAAGAGACCGAATGAATACGATTTCGGCCTATCCAAGAGGAAGGCTATCTACATACCAGCTGGCGGCATGGTTCCATTAAAGTACACGATAAACCGCGATGATTGCTTGCATTTCAGGACGGGCAAGTGCGGCATCTGCGTCGACAACTGCGTCGCTGGTGCAATAGATTTCGATCAGAAGGAGAAGCATATAGAGCTGAAAGTCGGAGCGATTATGGTAGCTACTGGATACGACCAGTACGATCTTAGCAATACCGAATATAACATAGAGCATCCGAACGTGATCACGGGATTGGAGCTGGAGCGGATGATCGACCCATCGGGCCCAACGTCCGGGAAGATCATAAGGCCAAGCGATGGCGAAACTCCAAAATCCCTAACCTTCATTCAGTGCGCTGGGTCCAGAGACGAACGCAGGAACACTTACTGCTCCAAGATCTGTTGCATGTACACCATAAAGAACGCACAGCTCGTGGAAAAGGAGTATCCGGAGATGGAAATCAACCTGTGTTACATAGATATCAGAACTCCTGGCAAGAATTTTGAGGAGTACTACAGAAGGTTCAGGAGCGCTGGGATAAACATGATTAAAGGCATGCCTTCTGAGATTTTAAGCGGCGAAAATGATACCCTTGAATTTGACGTTTACGACACCGCGACTAAAAAGCTACTCAAGATCAACACGGATCTCGTAGTTTTAGCCACCTCTTTAGTGCCATCTGAGGGTACCAAAAAGATGGCTGAGGTTCTCCATCTTGTCTATGGCCCAGAGGGCTTTTTGGCACCAGTGCATGTCAAGATAAACCCAGTAGATACGGCAAATCGTGGGCAATACATAGTTGGAACAGCAGTGTTTCCAAAGCCTATACAGGAATGCATAACTGACGCTGGTGCGGCTTCAAGCAGGGTAGCCACCTTTTTAAAGGATGATAAGCTCGTACTCGATCTAGTCACGAATAGGATAGATCCCGAAATATGCATCCATTGCGGCGAGTGCGTTGAGGGCTGCAACTACAGCGCAATAAAGGAGAACGAAGAAGGAGTTTACGAGGTTTTGGACGTTTCATGCCTTGGCTGCGGAAAGTGCGCCGCTATTTGCCCTTCAAATGCATCTGAGATGAGATTTGGTAGCGATGAGCAGCTGAAGGTTCAGGTTAGCGGGATATTATCTTCAGATCCAGATACGATAATTGCTTACTCCTGCGAACAGTGCGGTTATAACGCTGCCGATTTAGCAGGGATATCAAATCTGGAGTACAGCTCAAAGGTGAAGATTGTAAAGGTACCGTGCACTGCGAGGGTTTCATTTGAGCTCATGCTCTACCCCTTCCTAAAGGGAGCAAAGGGGGTGATGGTGGCTGGTTGTTTAGAAGATCAGTGCCACTATATAGATGGGAATATAGGGGCAAAAGAGAGAGCCATGATGGCCAAGAAGATATTAGACCTCATTGGAATTGGGGGAGAGAGGCTACAATTCTTTAATATGTCATCTGGGGACGGTCCAAAGTTCGCCGAAAGCGCTAGGGCCATAGCGGAGGTGTGTCCATGATCTGCGAAGTTGGTACCACTAAGGATTGCTCCGCGTGCAAGCTCTGTTCTAGCCACTGCCCAACCAAATTGGACATATCTGAAGCGGTTAGAATCTTCAGATACATAGAGGAGCCACTTGGCGCTCACCGTGACGTTTTTTTGCTGATAGATCAGCTCCTTGCAAAGACGGGCGCTACCCCATGGCTGGCGGATGGTCTCGAGCTCGATGAGGATAGCGATGTAGCCTACTTCGCCGGCTGTGCTCCCATATACGATGTGCTTCTTGAGAGGGATTCGAACTACTCAGGAGCAACATATGCGGGCATAAAGGTCCTCAACCATCTGGGGATAAAGCCAGCTGTTATCTACGGCTGCTGCGGCCACGATCTCTACTATTCTGGTAGACTAGATGAGTTCGAAGAGCTGAGAAAAAACCTTGAGCCCAAGCTCAAGGGAAAGCACATCATCGTGGGCTGTGCCGAGGGATATCATATACTCAAAAACGTTTACAAAGCTGATGTGGAGTTCTTCTCCGATTTCGTCGAGAGGAAGGTCCTTGATCTTAATAAGCTCGAGATAAAGACGACCTACCACGACCCCTGCAGGCTTGGAAGATACAACGAATTGTATGATTCTCCCAGGAAACTCCTGAATGAGAGCTCAGAATTCGTGGAGATGGAGCACCATGGTGAAGATGCCAGATGTTGTGGCGTCTCAGCCTGGCTCAACTGTAACCAGGATTCGAGAAATCTAAGGGAGGAAAGGATAAAGGAGGCCATCGAGACGGGAGCGGAGCAATTAATCATCACCTGTTTAAAATGCAGGGTCCACTTCGACTGCCTCTTCAACGAGGAGAACTACGACGGCCCCAGGATAGGCCTTATGGACCTTCAGGAGCTCGTCGCCAAATCCTTGGGGGTTTACGATCTCGATTCAGGCGAGAAGTCCTATATAATCAGGAGTCCTCAATCCGCGGTACTTCCTGTAATGGCGGATAGTAAAGAGAAGGACTTGGGAAAATGGCTCACTCCAGAGCTTGTCGATAACGCCTTCCTATGCTCATCCTGCCATCTTTGCACCGAGGTCTGCCCCTACGATTTCGAAACTACCGATATGATGGAGGAGCTCAGATCGCATCTAGCCGATCTTGGATTGAACCCAGAGGTGCATAAAAAGATCTACCAGAGGATCAAGAAGTACGGAAATCCCTACGGCGAGAGCGGATTTGTCTCAAAGGAAGAGGAAGCAGATGTGATCTACTTCCCAGGATGCACCGCCATGTACAGGCAGAAGCAGACCATGGAGTCGACCATGGCCATTCTTGATAGATTGGGCGTAAAGTATGCGATCCCTGAGGGAATGGTCTGCTGCGGAAGCGTGCTGATGAGATCTGGTTATAAACATACCGATCTTGTGGAAGAGCTGAAAGAGAAGAACAAGAAAATATTCGGCGATAAGACAGTGGTGGTCTCATGTGCCGGTTGTTATTCAACGTTTAAGAATGACTACGAAGGAGTAAATGTAAAGCACGTTGCAGAGTTCATAGTTGATCGGTTGGGCGAACTCGAGCTAAAGCCTATAAAGAAGAAGGTCATCTACCATGATCCCTGCCACTTGGGCAGAGGCGGCGGCGTTTACGAAGAACCCAGAGAAGCCATTAAAGCGATACCGGGCACTGAACTGCTGGAATTCAAGGGTAACCGGGAGAAGGCTATCTGCTGCGGGGCCGGAGGAGGCGTAAAATCCTCGAGGGCGCCTCTCGCCAATGAGCTGGCTTCCAAGAGAGCCGAAGAGGCCAAAGAGGCTGGGGCGGAGCTCATACTCTCTGCGTGCCCGTTCTGCGAGCTCAACATTGGGGAGAACTCTGAGATCAAAACCATGGATATATTGGATTATATGTTGGAATCCTTAAAAGGTAAGGAAGGGGGTGATAAATGACGATCACCAATTTAACTACGATGGGTGAAAGCGAGGAGGAGCTTAGAGATAAGATAAGAGCCCAGCTCGAGCGCATAGGTGAAAACATCCCGGATATGTGCTACCAGTGCGGTAAGTGCACATCAGGATGCGAGGCGATGAAGCTTCTGGAGCTGGAACCCCACAACATAATGGCAATGGTCAAAACGGGTTTCATTGAGGAGTTGATAAATTCTGAGATTATCTGGACCTGCGTTACATGTTTCAAGTGTAAGGAGCGCTGTCCCCAAAAAGTAGCGCCCGTTGAGGTTTTATTTCTGCTGAAAAACCAGGCAGTCGCTCAGGGAAAAGAGATACCCGTAAATCTCTCGAACATGTTCCAGAACGTTTTAACCCAGGGGGTTGTCCAGATGCCTCTTGAAACAAGGACAAGAGCGGGGGAGGGGGTAAAAAGAGAAGATTTGAACCTTCCCGAACTTCAATTGCCAAAAGATCCTGCAAAGTTCCAAAATGTTCTGATGAAGCTGGCTATGGAGGAGGTCTGATGGCTAAGTATGCGTTTTACCCCGGGTGTATAGTGTCCACTGAGCAGTACGGTTACGAGATCTCCGCCAGGAGAGTTCTATCGGAGTTGGGCATTGAGCTGGAGGAGCTTGAAGGCTCGTCATGTTGCGGCGCTCCGTTGAGACATGTAAACCTCAACTTAACACAGTACCTTTCCGCCAGGAACATAGCCTTAGCGGATGAGATGGGTCTAGATATCCTGGTCCTCTGCCCCAACTGCCATCTTGCTTTAAGGGACGCCAAGCAGAAGATGGAGGGGAAAGAGGTGAGAAGTAGGATAAGCGAGGAACTCAAAGGCGAAGACCTAACCTATCAAGGAAACGAGAACATTTATCACATCCTCGAGATCTTTTATGACAATATCGATGAGATAAAGAAAAGGGTCGTAAAGCCCATCGAGCTCAAGGGTGCAGCTCATTACGGTTGCCATTTATTGAGGCCAAGCGAAACGGGGGGGGTGGACAACCCTGAAAATCCGAGCAAGATGGAAGAGATCTTAAAAGTTATAGGTGCCAAGACGGATCGATATCCTGAGAGGCTCAACTGTTGTGGTGGGCCCATCTATTTCCATAAACCAGATGCCGCCCTGTCAATGGCGGGCGATAAGATCGCTGCCCTTCAGGGAAAGTTTGACTTTCTCGCTACTGTCTGCCCCTACGGCCAGAGGATGTACGATTCCAAACAGGAGCAGGCTGGCAAATCGATAGGCCAGGAACTTGGTTTCCCGGTCTTTTATCTGACCCAGCTCATAGGTATGGCCCTGGGAATAGATGGAAAAGAGCTGGGGCTCGACCTCAATTTAAGCCCCATTGAGAAGGCGCTGTCGACCCTAATGGCGGAAAGCACGGTTCCGGATCCGGATGATGAGCCGGAATAAGCAATCTATTTTTTGAGCAACTCGGCGAGCTTTGGGACCACCTTATACAGATCTCCAACTATTCCATAGTCCGCTACTTTGAATATCGGCGCGTCGGAGTTTTTGTTTATAGCCACTATTGTCCCTGAATCCCTCATACCCGCAAGGTGCTGTACCTGTCCAGATATGCCGCAAGCGATATAGATCTTTGGCTTCACCTTGTGTCCTGATAGCCCTACCCAGTGGTCCTCCGAGAGCCATTTCAGATCCGACGCGATGGGCCTTGAGCAACCCACTTCTCCTCCGATCGCTTCGGCGAGCTGGCTTATCAGCGAGAAGTCCCCCTTCGCCTTCACCCCTCTTCCCCCCGAAACGACGTAGATCGCATCCTCGATCTTTATGCCTTCTTTGGATTTCTCCTTGAGCCCTTTTATGGATTTTCCTACTGGCTTTGCCGTAAATTCAAACTTTTCGATTTTTCCCGTTCGGCTCTCGTCTTTTTCAGCCTTCTCAAAAGTCATGGGCGGTACAGTAGCAACTTGAGGTTTCTTCTCGTATTTCTCCGTCGCTACGGAATTGCCGCTATAGACTCTCCTCTTTACTATGAGTCCTCCGTCCTCTATATCAAGGTCGAAACAGTCGGGGGCGCTGCCCACCTCTAACCTCGTCGCTATTCTAGGAGCGGTCTCCTTGCCCCTCTTAGTTCCCCCGATCAGGATCGTATCCAAATCATACTTTTCTGCTAGTGATGCTATAAGATCAGTATACACCTCCGAATAGAACTCGGGGGGTTTTTCGGTCAGAAATGCCACGTCGGCCCCATACTTTATCAGGTCATTTGCCCCATCTTCACTAAAAGAAAGGGTCGATAGTTCAGTGCCCGCTTTTTCCGCTAATTCTCTACCTTTGGTCAACAGCTCGAGTTCGACATCCGGATTTTCAGAAAATACAAATATCATATCACCCACCTATCTCCTTCACCAAAACTTTAGCTAGCTGCTCCACCGCGTCATCTCCCTCAAAGACTACCCCCTTTCTCTCGCTTGGCGGGGATATGTTCTCTATTACGACTATGGCCTTCTCCTTTGAAAGGTCTCCCTCAATTCCCAAATCCCCCAGAGACCATGTAGTTGTCGCTTTTTTTGACGCTGCAAGTATCTGCATTATGGTTGGAAGTCTCGGCTCGTTTATGGTCTTCACCACGCTGATGAGGCATGGCAGATTGGCCTCTACTACCTCTATACCATCTTCCATATCTCTCTCGACAGTCACTTTACCGTCTTCCAAAGAGATCTTCTGGGCGTAGGTTATCTGAGGAATTTCCAATCTCTCCGCCACTCTAGGAGCCATCTGACCGGAATAGCTGTCGATCGACGCTTCTCCGCAAAGAACTAGATCGAATCCTATTTTCTCTATGGCCTTCGCGAGTACCTTTGAATCGACAAGGGTATCGTAGCTCTCAGATATTGCTGCAAAGGCCTCATCGGCTCCCATCGCCAATGCTTCTTTTAATCCCTCTTTTACGCGCTCTGGACCCATGGAGAGAACTGAGACGTCAGCTCCTTGCTTTTCTTTTATCTTTATGGCTTCTTCCAGAGCATTCTTGTCGAAGTCGCTTATCTTGAACGGTACACCAGCCAAAACCGGTGCTCGGGTTTTTGAGTCTATTTTCAGTTCCGCCACATCCAGCACGTGTTTTATACATACCAATACTTTCATGCGATTACCCTCTAATTTCTCTTTGTCCCTCAATTGATATACCAACAACCATGATTGCTATGTCATTATGAGGGTACAGCCCGTTATTCGTTAGGTGAATTTAACTTTTTCCTTAAGAATTTACCTCTTTCCGCCAGGATATAAAGCGCCTTTAACCCCCGCTCTATTGAAGGGTAGGCGGGGAGTTTAAGCTCTTCGTATTTCTTCAGTACGTTAAACGTGTATTCGCTCCCTATAGATACGCTAACTATCGGTTTTTGGGCTTTTCCTTTTAGCGTCTCAATTAGGGTTCCATCCACCCCGAGAGGTTGAAAAAAGGTGAGCGCCAGTATTGCATCTGCCTCTTCAGCCTTCAACAATATGTTAAGAGCACTCTTCCAATCTTCGTTTGTTAAGCTGGCGGTGAGATCGACTGGGTTTTCGATTGAAGCGGAGGGAAGCGCTATCTCCTTTAGCCTTTTTTTCGTTTCCTCCTTAAGTTTAGCTAGACACAGACCGTACTCCTGTAGATAGTCTGTAGCTATTATTCCAGGCCCACCAGCTGATGTGAGAATGGCTATCCTGTCTCCATATAATGGTTCAGAGTAGGCCAGGGCTTTTGCATAGTCGATCAGTTCAACCTCATCCAACGCTTTAACTATTCCATGTTGCTTAAAGACTCCCTCTACGACCTTGTCCGAACTCTCCGCCAGGGAGCCAGTGTGAGACAGAGCCGCCCTTGAACCTTCTTTACTCCTGCCCGCTTTCAATACGATAATGGGCTTATCCATGCGATCTACTATCTTCAAGAATTCTTTCGCATCGGCGAATGATTCTAGATATAGGGCTATCGCTTTGGTCTCCTTATCGTTTGAGAAATAATCGCTGAGCTCGTTCTCGTTTATGTCTGCGCGATTGCCGATGCCGATAAAGGCCGAGAATCCTATATTGTAGAGAGAGCAGCTATCCATGAGCACGGTGGCAGTGGCTCCGGATTGTGTTATCAAAGCTATTGAGCCCTTCCCAGGCCTCTTGCACCTTTCGACGCTGAGGAATGTGGTGTCGATAACTTCAGGTATATAAATCCCCAGAGTGTTTGGTCCCAGAAGTCTGGTCTCACTTCCTTTTATGATCTCCTTCAGCTTTTCCTCCAGCCCTTTATTACCAATCTCGCTGAACCCCCCAGCTATAACAACGGCATGCTTCACCCTCTTTTTCACGCATTCTTCAAGCGCCCCCGGGACCATTTGAGCCGGAAGACAGATCACTGCTAGATCTACATCGGACTCTATATCTTTAAGGCTCGGGTAACAACGCCTATCTCTTATTTTTTCAAACTTAGGATTAACCGGGAATAGCTCGAGATCGTACCGTTTTAGATTCTCGAATATCATCCCGCCAGCCTTCCCTCGATCTCGAGATGTGCCGATGATGGCTACCCGTCTGGCATCAAATAGCCCTTCCATATTGCCCATCTATTATCTCCTCCGCTACTTCGAGAAATTTTTCCTCTTTTCCGACGTCGATGGTAGCTCCAGCCGCGATGTCGTGGCCGCCCCCTATCCCGCCCACTTTTTGAGCTGCAGCGGACATGACCTCGTTGAGATGTAGGCCCCTATCGACGAGCTCCTTGGTCCCTCTTGAGCTCACCTTTATCTTTCCGTCATCACTTTCCGCAAAACCCAGAAGGGGCTTATCTCTTTCAACTTCGCCGGAAGTGAGCATCATGTTGAGCAGGGTGCCCAACAACGTATCTCTCACGGCGTTCCCAGCATGCACGTATTTTACCATTTTTCCGTTAACGAACCCGATCTCTCTAAGGACATCAAAACCGATCGCGAGTTGAAGTCTGTGGCCGCTGAGCAGGGATCTAGCCTTCTGGAGATAATCTCCTCTATCGCCCATCGCTACTTTTAGCCCAACTTCACCCATATCATACCTCGCAGTTGCGTTTAAGAGAGTGGAGAACTCCTTGGCATCGTGCAGTTCCGTCCCCTTCTCCTCTTCGACCATGATATAGACTTCCCCTACTAATCTTCTCGCCCTCTTTCCATAGCCGCCCTTTATGAGGTATTTCACCAGAGCGGAGACCACTCTCCCCCTCTCTTCAAAGTTCAAATCGACCCACCTTCTCCAACGATCGTTTTTTAGCTCTATCCCAACCGAATTCAGAAACGCTATGGCGGCGGCTTCATTTGAGGTTATCCCGGGTATTATGGGATCGCTCGCGTACTCTAACATTTTATGGATGGGCTTGGTCTCCCTTCCAAAGAGCTCAATATCCCCTATCAGTGAGATTTTCTCAGCTTTTATGGCGTCTTGAAGTATTTCCCTGTTCAGGGAAATCAGTTTCCCCATGCTCTTGGTCTGCATGTCTCCGACAGCTCCCACTATAGCGAGTGACGAGAGATCTGAGTTCCTGTTCGAAAGGGCTTTAGCCACTAAATAAGCACTGCCAGCTCCGCTGAGTTCCGTTGAACCATCATGCCCAAAGAGGTGAGGATTGAGGTGCAGCTTTTGATCGGAGCCGCCCGGAGAATGGTGATCCATCACTACCCTCTTAAAATCGAGCTCATCGATAACGCCAGATCCCAGATCCACAAACGCGGTCAGAGGGTAATTAGCCTCTCTTATCTCGGATAGGGCATCCTCATCCAGCTGTTTTATTATCTTCACTCCGTAAGCGATTCCTTCCCTCTCCAAAGCGCTCGCGATGATGCCTGTGGCCGTTATCCCATCGGCGTCAGCATGCCCTACAATCATTATGTTGCTCTCTTCTCTGATCGCATCGGCTATCTCTCCCGCTCTACCGATCATCGTATGGGTAAGCATCAATCAGATAAAAACCCTTCAGCTCGACTTGGAATTTAAAGTCTCTTCATTTCGGTTTCGGATCTTTCTCATTCTTTCCAGTTTTGCCACGAAATATCGCACTGACCCCAAAAAGAAGGATCGCGCTAGCCGCGAAACCTAATAGGCCCATATCCTCTTTGAACGGAAATTGAATGGCAGGAAGTTCCCCCATCAAACCAATGAGCCCTCCTCCTATGAGAGCTACCAGAGCTCCTTCCGAACTAACCCTTATCCTCAACCTTTCTTTATAAAAACCTGCGATCACGGGAACGACCAAACCGCAGGTGAATATCGTGTAAGCAAAGAGTAGCGTCTGGATCACGTTGTCCAGTGAAATGGCCAGGGCGAGGGCTAAACCTCCCAGAACGAGCATGCTCCCCCTCGTAATTAGAACGGATTTTCCGCTCTGCGGCGAAACATTGAGCATATCTTCGGTGAGTATGACGCTCTGAGTGAGCAGGCAAGTATCCGCAGACGACATCAACGCGGCGATCAGTGCCATTAAGATAAAACCGGTTAAGGGCACGCCGCTTATAACTCGGGGAAGCGCCTCCTCAGCGGCGATTTCGGGGTAGAGGATTTTGGCGCCCATCCCGATTAGAGTGATGGCAAAAGCGAGGGGGATGAATAAAAGGGCAGCCAGAAATATCGACTTTTGGGCAGTTTTCTCATCTCTGGCGGAGAAGATCCTGGAGTATATATCGGGCCCGACGATGTATGTGGCCCCGACGAGGATGAAAAGCGAAAGGAGATCCTTCCAGTTGAAATCGGGGGCCACGGGAAAGGAGAGGTGGCCCGCAGGCAAAGCTCCCAGCCCTTCAATCCCTCCAACTTGGGAGAGGACCAATATCAAAGCAACGAAAATCCCTGCGAAGATCATCGTCCCCTGTAGGGCGTCCGTATATATGACGGAAAACTGTCCGCCCAGGATACTGTAGGTTATGAAGACAACGGCGAAGATGATCATCCCCCATGGTCCTAACCCCAGAACGGATAGAAGCTTTCCAGCAGCGACGATCTGCGCCGCAACAACCCCAATCCAGGCGATCACGATGAGACCGGAGGCCGCCAGACCCACACGTCGATCATACTGTTTTTCCACCAGCTCGGGGAGCGTGTAGAGGGCGGAGCCTCTCACTTTTTTTGCGAAGAATGCTCCCAGGATGATGAAGTTGATGGATCCAACCAAAAGCCACCAGGCCCCCGCCAACCCACAGGTATAGCCCAACCCGGCCATTCCCACGGTTGCGGACCCCCCAACAGCCGTTACTAATAGAGACCCCGTTATGAACGGCACGCTCCCTCTGCGATCCGCGACGAAATATCCCTCTTTGCCCTCTATCTTTCCACGGGTCCAGACCCCTATAAATATCAAAATCAGGAAATAGATCGCGATGATAGTCAACTCTAGCATATCGTCCTCTCTTGGCCCTACATCGATAGACGATTGGATTAAGGGGTATTAGAATAAAAAGTTCTCGGCTTTACGCCGAGCGGGATTCAATTATTCAGAAAGAGGTTAAAATTTGGAGATTGCGCCCTCCGCCGCGTTCAGTATATGGCAGTTCGCCGGGGAGCACGTCATCAGCGGATGCGTTCCCAGCTGGAAGGTGGGTATCTCGTTCGCCGTCATCCTGTTCTGTATCATTGTTGCAATGGTGTTTATCATACAACCCGCACCGCTTCCACCGCCGTATACCTCTCCTCCGATCAACTGCGCGGTGGACCTTTCAAAGGTCAATCTCACCTTCATCATGTGTGTCCCGGGTAATGTCGCGGGGTGTCTATCCGGCGCTTTCGCATCACCCACCACGATTTCGTATCCGAGCTCTTCCGCCTCCTTCTGTGGCAATCCCGCTTTCGCGAACCCATAATCCCCCACCATCGTCGAGAACGTGCCGATCGTGCCCTCATTAACCCTTCTCAATTTGAATGCGTTGGCGCCCGCAATTCTCCCTTCGTTCGATGCGATCGACGCGAGTCTCAAGGGGATAGGATCATTCGTGAAGAACGAATATGATTCCGCGCAGTCCCCGACCGCGAAGATATCTTTATCCTCCGTCCTCATATATTTATCGACCCAAATTCCTCCCTTTTCAGAAATTTTTAATCCTGCCTCCCTGGCTAAGTCAACGTTCGGTTTAACGCCGATGCCCAACACCAACGCGTCTGTCTTGAGTCTCTCCCCATTGCTCAACTCCACGTATTCGACCTTCTCATCTCCGAGAATCGTTTCTGCGATACGATTGGTGTATATCTTTACACCTTCTTTCTCCAGCTCTTCTTCAGCTCTGGCGCAGAAGTCCTCGTCAAACGCAGCCATCAGACAACGGGGAAGCATCTCCACAATACTGACATTTGCATCTCCTTTGGATAGATCATCTGCAAATTCTACCCCGATGAATCCTCCACCTATTACTACGATGTCCTTTACATCTGAAAGAGCTTTGAACAACTTAGAGAGATATGCTGCATCTTTCTCTACGGAGAAGACATTCTCTAAATTTATGCCCTGTATAGGGGGAACAATTGGGGTTGATCCGGTGGCTATAACTAATTTATCGTATTCTATACGATCCCCTTTTGAAGTTGCGACCGTCTTCGATTCTCTCCCTATGGATCTGGCTTCGCCTAAAATGATTTTGATCCCTTTGCCCGTGAGCATCGTATCGGGCATTGCGTCACTTTCAATATCTCTACCCAGGGTCTCACAGATATATGGAATCCCGCATGGAACGATGGCTTTATCCTCTTTTCTTATCAATGTTACCTCTTTGTCGGGATAAAAACTCTTTGCCGTCGAAGCGGCGACGAGACCGCCCGGTCCTCCTCCTATCACCAATAGATCTGTTTTTATTTTATCCATCATATATCACCTCATTTTTAATTCATTCTAGATACCACAAGACTGCCTTGTTGAGCAACTCTATGAGTTCACTCACATTCATATCGACTGTCTCTCTTCCTTCTGTGCACATTTTTATCCTTTTTTATTTTACTCACTTCATTGGTCGACCGCAGCAAACCAACTCACCGCCGCCAACTTCTTTCACTTCAACTACATTCTCATAGATTTTACATCCCTAAATCTCTCTAACTTCTTTAACTTTTGCTATCCTTTCACCCCCTTTCTGTTTTTGATAGGGATTTTCCACGATCTCGTGTAACGGTTTCGGTGTATGCGAAGTTTGCGTAGCAAATTTGGGAAAATCTTTGATCTCCCAGTAGTTTTTACTGGTAGATGATGGTTGCTTCAGTTCTGGGAGTAAAAACGAGATTGGGGCTAGAGCTACCATCAGCTCTATGTGTTAATTGCCCTAGCTTCTTCGAGTAGATACCTACCTCTAGATCCTCAGCCATCTCTCCTATTCTCTCTCACGTGTTTCAGGGGTTTCATGAGGTCGTTATTGCACCCCATGGGATGCAAAAATGGCGATCGGCAGACTTAAGTATTCCGAATGGCCTAGATAGTAATAAAGAGCGCTAACAATAGTAAGAGGAATGATAAGATGTATGCCAAAACATTAAAGGATGGCCAGATAGCAATACCCAAGCGGATAAGGGGAAGGCTAAAAATAGATTTTCGGCCGGTTTTGGCCGGGATATTCGCAATTGCAGTAGTTTTAAATCTTTTCGTAGCGCCTTTTTCAATAGCTCAGGAAAGAGAGATGCAACAGAAGACAGTGCAGGAAGAAACTCTTGGTTATAATCAGGTAACGGAGAGGCTTGATGTTCCATATTCCAATGATCCGAATCCATTAAAACGATTGGATATCTATATTCCTGAAAAGGGAGATGACAAATTCCCGGTTCTTATACATATCCATGGTGGTGCATGGATGATGGGGGATAAGAGTCAAACCAAAGAACATGGACTCTTTTACGCTGATCGGGGCATTTTGTTTGTTTCTGTAAATCATCGTTTATCCCCAGCTGTGCGGCATCCCGCGCATGTGGAAGACTGTGCTGCTGCTGTAGCTTGGGTTTTTTCAAATCTCCATGATCTTAATGGTGACGAAGATCGTGTGTTTATTTCCGGACATTCTTCTGGGGCGCATTTAGTTGCTTTGTTAGCCACAAATCCAATATACCTGCAAGAATACAATCTTAATCCTGAAATGTTTGCAGGTGTTATCCCTGTGGATATAAGATATTATGATCTCCTAGAACTTAGGGATGAGATACCAGGGATGAAAATAATAACTAGGATGGCTTTTGGAAAAGATGAAGCGGTACTAAAATCGGCTTCTCCTATCCACAATATTCATGAGGGCTGCGTTTACCCTGAATTTCTCGTTCTCGTTTCGGGGAATAATAAAGATGGAGTTAAAGCAAGCAATGATTTCGTTGAAAATTTAAAAAACGTGGGAGGTGAAGCGCAACTTCTTGTGGTTGACGATCATACTCATCGCGATATGAATCTGAGAATGTATGATG
>Ga0209633_10003414_pt1 | contig 14686 bp, 17 predicted proteins | sample Cruoilmetagenom1_FD_187290 | JGI IMG/M metagenome (GOLD analysis project Ga0209633, IMG submission 187290) | Oil polluted marine microbial communities from Coal Oil Point, Santa Barbara, California, USA - Sample 1 (SPAdes) (version 2) | ecosystem: Environmental > Aquatic > Marine > Oil seeps ... | reverse complement strand
ACTCTGGCAGTTCAACAGCTTTTGGCATGTCATCCTAACCTTGTCCGCGGTGATTTTCTCTGTTGCGGGCGTACTACTTGGCCTAATTTTTTATCCATATGTAAGTATCCTGCTTTGCGGTACGGGTGTGCTCGCTTTGGCAGGGATTGTGGTGAATAATAATATTGTGCTGATAGATACTTTTCAGCGCCTTAGACTTGAAGGCCACGACCCTCATGACGCCGCAGTGCGCACAGCCGCCCAGCGTTTACGCCCCGTGTTATTGACAACAATTACCACAATTGTTGGGCTTATGCCGATGGTGCTTGCCGTACAGGCTGATTTATTTACCGGAACGTTTTCGACGCGCGGCACCTCAACATCCGCTATTTGGGCTCCGATTTCTTATGTGCTGGTGTGCGGGCTCGCATTTTCGACCATTCTTACCCTCGTACTCACGCCCGTATTATTAGCAGCGCCAAGTCTTTGGTGGAATAGCTCAAAAAGAAATTTCGGGCGACTTAAATCTGTTATTGGTCACGATTACGATGAAGATTATGAAGGTTATGAAGATTATGAAGATTATGAAGCCGATGAGGAAGGCTTAGCTACGGTAGAATAGCTATACTCAATCGGTTAGAACTGTGGGCAAATAGATAACCGTATACTGAAAACCTCCACCATGTAGAGCCTGCGAGATTTTGGTGTGGGTGTCCGATTTCTCCACGACTAATTTTGGACTGCCCTGCTTACGGGTAAGTGGTGCGCTGCGTTCAAATGGAAATGTAATTGTTTTTACCTCTTGTCCATTTTCAGGAAGTAATTCTGCGATCAGTTGATAAGCTCCAACTGGTAAAATATTTCCATATATCAGGTTCCAGCGTCCTGATTGGTCAATTTGCGTGCCCGCATCAAGCTGCCTGCCTTCGATTAAAATTACGACGCGCCCTCTTTGCGATGATGATCCAGAAAAAATAACACCGCCAGAATTGTCATAGTCAATAGCTTCAAGCGAAAAACCGCCAAGAGCTGGTAAGTGCCCAAAAGGAGGCTGCAACACACGTGATTGACTGCCGGGCGCACTTAACACAATAAGAACTGGCACAGGGTTTGGCTCTATAATTTCATCAATTTCCATCTCGCTGTCCACTGCAGGCGCTTCCAGCTTAATAACAAATAAGGTTTCATCAGATATCATCACTTGCTTGCCTATATCGCTGACAATAACCAATGCTAAGTTTTCTTCCCCTTCTTTGGGTATATAACTTAGTGTCCAGCGGCCTTTATCATTGACAGCTGTATTCGCGATTGGCGCATCATTTTTTTCAGCGATAAAACTGTGCTTTAATTCAACATTAGATCCAGACACGCCAGTACCACTAATAATAAGGCGCCCCCCAATCATGATGGCGGTTTGAATACTGGCAGACGCAAGGTCCACATCCACTACAGCGTTTTCTATAAGAGATGGCAGCGGGTTTTGCGGTTTAGATTGCCTCGTTTTTCCAGTTTGAAACAATTGTGATCCACCCCATGCAATGAGGGCAATGGTTAAGCCAAGCAACACGATACGCAGTGGTTTTTGTTTAAACATAGTGCACTCTAATAAACGTGTTTACGGCAGGCATGGCCAAGCTATAAGTAAAGCTTATCTGGCGGGCGTAAGGCTGGCAAGCGCAGAAAGGGACGAAATATGAAACATACAAAACACGATAGCCCAAAAAGCATTTGCGTGTTCTGTGGCGCTTCGCAGGCTGCTGCGGCCCATTACATAGACCTTGCAACAATATGCGGGCGAGAAATTGCAGCTCGCGGCTACCGGCTGGTTTATGGCGGCGGCAGCATTGGGCTCATGGGGGCCAGCGCCAAGGCTGCGCAAAAATCAGGCGGTGATGTTCTTGGTATTATCCCCGAGTTTCTCAAAGAGATAGAAGGGCTAGATACTGACATTCCGCACCGCGTGGTTAAGGATATGCATGAGCGCAAGCATGATATGCACACAGAATCTAATGCCTATATTGTACTGCCAGGCGGCATTGGCACGCTCGAAGAAGCCATCGAAGTCATGTCCTGGATGCGGCTACATTTGCACACAAAGCCTATGATATTCGTAGATACGGACGGATATTGGGCCCCGCTCATGGATTTACTCTTCCACACTATTGAATCCAAATTTAGTCCTGATTGGCTCAAGCACCATTTGTTTCGCGAGGAAAGCCCGCGCAAAGCGCTCGATGTGATTGAACGGCAATGGAAAAGTCCGACCAAAAAAGGCGCGATTCAAATAATAGATTCAATAGAGAAGGTTTAAGCCAGCGCGCCTTGAAGTAAGTTTTTGCAAATGGCTTCAAGACCTATTTTATCGTCCTCGTCAAATGTCCCAAGCGATGTAGAATCCACATCTAGAACAGCGGCGAGCTGGCCTGCACCGTCGAATACAGGCACAACGATTTCTGAATTCGTCTGGCTATCACAGGCAATATGGCCAGCAAAATTGTGGACATCATCAACCAACACTGTCTCCAAAGATTTTGCAGCGGCGCCGCAAACGCCTTTACCATAAGGAATGCGCAGACAGCCAAGCGTGCCCTGATAGGGGCCAACAACCAATTCACCTGGCTTGAGAGGATCAGCGAGATAAAACCCCGTCCAATAGAAATCGTCAAATGCTTCGCTGAGCAAACAAGCCGCCGTTGCGTAGCGCGCAACGGCGCTGGTTTCGCCATCGATGACAGCCGCAATCTCTTGCGCTACGCGCTGATAAGTTTCGCGCTTCTCGTTCAAGCCTTCATGGCCTTATCAAGAAACTTCTTCGATTGCTCAAACCCTTGGGTAAACTCAACCTGCCCAACCGGATCACTAATTTGGTCCATCAAGGCCAAAACATTTTCCGGGCATTGATCTTCAGGCGCAAGATATATGCCGTCAGTTTCATAGATAACGGTGCGCGCATATCCGCCAGCGCCCGCGCATAATATGGTGCGGTTAGGCGCGTCGTCACATACCAATGCCAGCAAACCCGCCGTCACAGACTCGGGCGTTAATAGAGCCAAAGCTTCTTCGGGGATTAACCCTTCCGTCATGCGCGTATGAGCTACAGGAGAGAGCGCATTGACGCGAATATCGTATTTTGCGCCTTCAATGCACAGTGTATTCATAAAGCCGACAAGGCCTGCTTTGGCCGCGCCGTAATTGCTCTGGCCAAAATTCCCATACATGCCAGACGATGATGTGGTCATAGCGATCCGGCCATAGCCCTGCTCGCGCATGATCTCCCAGACGGACTTGGTGCAGTTAACACTGCCCATCAAATGCACATCCAGCACAACTTGAAAATCTTTAAGTTCCATTTTGACAAATGATTTATCACGCAAAATGCCTGCATTATTGACAAGAATATCAATGCGGCCCCATTTTTTCATGGTCTGCGCGACCATGGCTTCTACCTCATCTATTTTAGCAACATTAGCGCCATTAACGATGGCTTCGCCGCCCGCCGCGATAATCGTATCAACAACGTCCTGCGCAGGCGTGATAGAGCCGCCCGTACCGTCAGCCGCGCCGCCCAAATCGTTGACAACAACTTTAGCCCCGCGCGCCGCAAGCGCCAATGCGTGTGAACGGCCAAGTCCCTGACCCGCACCCGTTACGATAGCGACCCGGTCTGTATAATCTATTTTCATGATGTTTTCCTAAACGAAAAGCAGTGTTAGCCATTCGGCGACCATAGCCGGCTTGGCAGCGTCTTCAATTTCAGCTGTGATTTGGTAGCTCACTAAGATCTGCCCTGGATTTTTTTCTTCAGCTGAGGCGAGTGTGAACCGCCCTCGAATTTTAGAGCCGCGCGGCACAGGTGATAAAAACCGGACTTTGTTAAGGCCGTAATTCATGCCCATTTTTGCGCCTTTAACCGCTGGGAGTCCCGTCTCGGCAAAGCGTGAAAGAAGTGACAATGTCAAAAATCCATGCGCAATCGTACCGCCAAACGGCGTAAACATTTTGGCTTTTTCTTCGTCCACATGAATAAATTGATGATCTTCTGTTACGTCAGCAAAGTTTGAAATCCGGTCTTGAGAAATATCGACCCAATCCGACTGGCCAAGTTCTTGCCCGACCTTGCTTTGCAAGTCTTCTAATACGCTCATAGGAACTCCTTTTAATTGGCAGATACCACGCCAATTCCATTATGCATTTTATTGCATATTAAAGGAAATCAAATAATGCGCAAGACATAAGCCGCCATTTGAGAGGCGCACTCCAAGGCTTGCCTCTATTGAGCCTGCGTTACCTCTTGCAGGCGCCGTGCCAACCGATCACGCACAGCAATATCTGCCGGACGGACATATGGGCTTTTTATAAGCGCGTTGAGCCGCTTTAAATTTTGTTTTATTCTTGCAACTGAATGCCTACTATTTGTGCAATCCGTCATTTGTGCCTCCCCAGACTTCAAAGTTCAATTGGTTCGCACGCCCCCTACGATGGTTATTATTATTCCGAAGCAAAACAGCGCGCCCGAATCATCCCTTGATTATTTATATACACAAACGTGTTAAAAACTCAGTAAAATTTACACATTTCAAGAAATTGTGAACAGACCAAAAGGAATTCTATATTTTATCACTAATATGTTTATACACATAGTATGAGGAAGCAAGCTAAGCCTGCCCCCCTTGCGGGGCTAAAAGTAATAGAACTTATGGGCATTGGCCCTGTTCCATATGCTGGGCATTTACTTCATAGTATGGGCGCGCAAATTACGCGCATCAATAAATCAGGCGGCATAAATTTACCTGTAGAAAACGAAGGCAAGACATGTTTGGACTTGGACATTCGCTCTGACGTCGGACGTCAACGCGTTTTAGACTTGGTAGAAAGTACCGATATTCTCATCGAGGGCGCCCGCCCTGGCGTAGCCGAGCGTCTTGGACTGGGGCCCGATGAATGCCTTAGGGTAAACCCAAAACTGATATATGGACGTATGACGGGCTGGGGGCAAACAGGCCCATGGATGCACAAGGCCGGACATGATATAAATTATATAGCTCTAAGCGGTGCGCTCTATGCCATGGGCGATGCGGGCAAACCGCCAACGCCGCCACTTAACCTTGTTGGCGACTATGGCGGCGGTTCGCAATTTTTAGTCATGAGCATTTTGGCCGCTATAATAGAACGACAAACTACGAGCATTGGCAGTGTTATTGATACGGCCATTATAGACGGCACTGCTTCAATGATGGGCATCGCGAGATCACTCAACCAGCTTGGCATGTGGAATGAAGCACGCGGCACAAACCTATTGGATGGGTCACGGCCCTATTACCGCTGTTACGAAACCCAAGATGGTGGCTTCATGGCAATAGGCTGTCTTGAGCCAAAGTTTTACGCTGAAATGTTATCTCTTCTCGCACTTGATGGTTTTGGCGGGCAAAACGATCCTGCCTTATGGCCAGAGCAAATCGAAATCCTAAGAAAAACATTTGCAGCACAGACTCGGGCCTATTGGGAAGCCTTGTTTGAAAATTCAGACGCCTGTGTCACGCCTGTGCTGACTTATGAAGAAGCTCCACACCATCCCCAAAACAAGGCGCGGCAATCAGGATAAAATTTACGGGTTAGGTGACTGCGCTCTTACAAATAAATGTATGTGTTTTGCCATTTCCGCCCCCCATAATTGGTGCCGTCCCCCCTTTAGCAAAACAAATTTTTTCTCACCTTCATACAGATCAAATAGCGCTTTACCTTGCGCGTGAGGGATAAGCTCATCTTCGTCGCCATGTAGAACAAGTAAGCGTTCGTCAACATGCACAATTTTCAAATCAGACCGATATTTATCCTTCATAAGCAAAGATGTTGGAAACCACGGCATTTGCTTTTGCCCCATGGCCTGCATTGACAAAAATGGCGACCCAAGAACCAAGCCAGCTGCCTCGTTGTTTTTTGCAAGATCGACAGCAACTGCCGCGCCAAGGCTATGGCCGAAAATAATAATTTGCGACGGCGCTATGTCATTGGCGAGAAGATAGCCGTAATGAGCTTGCGCGGTTTTTAAGATAGCTCCCTCGCTTGGCGCTCCAATATTAGCGGCATAACCTGGATACTCTACAGCTAAAAAGCCTGTGCCCCATAATTTGAACGCATCAAAATATTCTGTGTATTGATGCGCCGCGCTGCCATTACCATGAATGAATAAAATGATGGGCGCGCCTTGCTTGGGCGGCTTTGCAAAAATGGCATTAATTGGCCCAATCCCCTCCACGTCTATGGCAATAACGCGCTCCCCGCGCGCTTTAAACGCGTCTGGCGAAGCCGCAGTCACTGGCGGAAAATACATGAAGTTTCGCTGTGTAAAAAAGACAAATAAAAGCGCGGCTAGATATAAGCTAGCCGCGCCAATAATTATCCGAATAATGAGTTTCACTTAAAGCGCCTTGATGATGTCCTCGACCATTTTTTTGGCGTCCGCGAGAAGCATCATAGTACCGTCCGCGTAGAACAGGTCATTATCAATACCCGCATAACCAGCAGACAAAGAGCGCTTAACGAACAGAACCGTAGTTGCCTTGTCTACATCCAATATTGGCATGCCGTAAATTGGGCTTTCGGGGTCGGTTTTGGCCGCTGGGTTTGTCACGTCATTAGCCCCGATTACGAACGCCACGTCAGCATTCGCAAACTCCGAGTTAATGTCTTCAAGCTCGAACACTTCATCATATGGGACATTCGCTTCGGCGAGCAGCACATTCATATGGCCTGGCATCCGCCCCGCAACAGGATGTATGGCGTAAACAACGTCAACGCCTTCTTCCTTAAGCTTGTCCGCCATTTCGCGGGTGGCGTGTTGCGCCTGCGCCACCGCAAGGCCGTAACCTGGTACGATGATAACCTTGGAGGCGTTTTTCATAATAAATGCCGCGTCATCAGCAGAGCCGCGTTTCACAGGGCGCTGTTCTTTATCACCTGCGCCGCCGCTTGTCGCTTCCGCGCCAAAGCCGCCGAGGATCACACTAAAGAAACTACGGTTCATGGCTTTGCACATGATATAGGATAGAATTGCGCCAGAGGAGCCAACCAAAGCGCCCGTAACGATTAGCGCCATATTGCCGAGCGTGAAGCCTAGCGCCGCCGCAGCCCAGCCCGAGTAAGAGTTGAGCATAGAGATAACCACGGGCATATCTGCGCCGCCAATGGGAATAATCAGTAAGAAACCTAGCAAGAATGCAATGCCGATTACAGCCCAGAACATCATTGGGTCTGCGCCGCCCGACTTCATCAAAATACCAATTAGGAGCGCAATGCCAAGCCCAAGCAGTAGATTGAGTAAATGCTGCCCTTTAAAGGTGATAGGCGCGCCTGACATATTGCCGTTCAATTTGAGGAACGCAATGACCGAGCCACTAAAAGTAATCGCGCCAATGGCCGCGCCGAGCGTCAGCTCCAATATACTGACAGTTTTAATCTGTCCCACTTCACCAATACCAAAATTAGCCGGGGCCAAAAAGGCTGCGATTGCCACACAAACGGCGGCCATACCCACCAATGAGTGAAACCCCGCAATAAGCTGCGGCATATCGGTCATCGGGATTTTCTTGGCTATTAACGCACCAAGACCACCGCCAATAACCAAAGCACCGCCCATCATCATCAGCGCCGTGCCCGTAATATTATAAAAGAGAACCGTTGTAACAATAGCGATAGTAATACCAACCATGCCCATATAATTACCGCGCCGCGACGTCGCCGGTGACGACAATCCACGCAGAGACAAGATAAAGAGGACGCCAGAAACAATATAAAGAATAGCGGCTAGATTTGGAGTCATATGAAAGCTCATGGGTTATCCTTTCGCTTTACCATTTCCATTGTTGCAGAAGGTATAGTAATATTTGCCATGTCGGGATAAGCTTTATTAAAGATATCAACCGTCTTTGGCTCATCTAGCCGCACAATATACCAAGTCGACGCATCAACGAGTGCAAGTGTAGTTGAGGAACTTACGACAATTGATGTCGGGTCTGACTTTAAACCCATTGACATATTCAAGGGGATTAATGCATATGATCGACCAATAGATGATGTATCAAATACAATGTTATTAGCATCAAAAGATACTTGTTCTACCGTTATAGTTTCCAAAGTAGTCGCCCAAGATTGATTAACCGCTGCTCTAAATTGTTGCTCCGTTACTCCAGAATCTTTTAGTAATTGCTTCAGCAATTGGGGCGGTATGAAGTCCAATGTTGCTGCTATATTATCACCATCCAATAAGATTACAAATTCATCAAGACGCACCTGCAAATCCACCAGAGAACTGGATGATTCCGCCTGATTTTTTGGTGTTTCTTGAGCGCATGAAGTAAGAGGCGTTAGAAAAAGAGCGGCGCAAGCCATAGCCAACCATAGTGTGTTCCGCACAAATAGCATGTTTTACCCCTTCTTCTTATACATGGCGAGCATACGCTGGGTAACGAGGAAGCCGCCAAATATATTGACCGCGCAGAGCAATGTTGCAACAAACCCAAACCCGCTAGGCAATGTTACCCCGTCTACTGACGCGGATGATAGAGCCACTAACGCGCCGACGATAATTACAGAGGAAATAGCGTTGGTCACAGCCATAAGCGGCGTATGAAGCGCCGGTGTTACCGACCATACAACATAATAGCCAACAAATATCGCTAGAACAAAAATGCCTAACTCAAAGATAATTGGATCGGCGGCGGCGCTAGCTGACATAAAAATCATGTTCATAAATATCCCCTATAATAACCGTTCGTGAACGACTTTTCCGTCTTTGGTGAGCGCGCAGCCTTGTATAATTTCATCTTCCCAATCGGGCGCATATGAGCCGTCTTCGGCAGTCATAAGAGGTAGAAGGTTACGCAAGTTCCGCGCAAATAATGAAGAACTATCCGCCGCCATACGTGATGGCCAATTTAGATAACCCACAATATGCACGCCATTTGCCGTAGTGACGATTTTGCCAGGTTTAGCGCCTTCCACATTACCGCCGCGCTCGACGGCTAGGTCAACCAAAACGCTGCCCGGTTTCATTGATTTTAGCATAGCTTTATCAATAAGCTTTGGCGCAGGGCGGCCCGGAATAAGCGCTGTTGTAATAACCACGTCCTGCTTGGCGATATGTTTCGCGGTTAACTCTGCTTGTAGTTTTTGATACTCGGGCGACATTTGCTTAGCGTAACCAGCCGCCGTTTCGGCTTCTTTGAACTCTTCGTTTTCAACAGCGATAAATTTCGCGCCCAATGACGCCACTTGTTCTTTCGCCGCAGGGCGCACGTCGGTCGCTGTGGTCACAGCCCCAAGGCGGCGCGCCGTAGCGATGGCCTGAAGGCCCGCTACGCCTGCGCCCATAATAAATGCTTTTGCGGGCGCGATTGTGCCCGCTGCCGTCATCATCATTGGGAAAGCACGGCCATAAATTGACGCCGCCTCAACAACACTGCGGTAGCCAGATAGGTTTGATTGCGATGAGAGCACATCCATCGCTTGGGCGCGTGAAATGCGCGGAATATATTCAAGCGCGTAAGCCGTTACGCCCGCTTTGGCGCATGCTTTGGCATAGGCAGGATTATCCGTTGGGTTCATTAACCCCGTAATCCCTGCGCCTTTTTTTAGCTTAGCCACAAATGCCTCGCTGCCGCCCGTAATGCTCATGACCAAATCCGCAGACTTTACGCAGGCATCATTCGTGGCGCTTATACTTGCACCTACATCTTTGTAGTCAGCGTCTGAATAATTCGCCTGTGCACCCGCCCCCTTAGTCACGGTTACAGAGTGGCCGCCCGCCACATAAAACTTAACTGCATCAGGTGTTGCAGCGACGCGAGCTTCACCCGCCTGTGTTTCTTTAATAACGGAAATTTTCAAAGGATTATCCTTACATTATCGGCAAGCGGAAGAAAGCAGCTAATAGCGCGCAATTAGCCGGCAAGCGCACTAATAATCATGCTGACGACGCCGCCTACTATGGCAAGGCCAACCAATGTGCCATACCAAGCCCCGCCAAGTTTAAAAATCGGCGCTAAAATAAGGCCAATGATAAAAGTTACAATCAGGGCTGGTAGCCAAGTCATACCTGCTCCAAACACTAAAATCGGCATTAACAGCACGACCGTTAAAAAAGCCGTGAAAAACGCCGAAGCCTTGATAAAGCCCATGAAGGTCTTGTCTTGTCCCACGATTGGCATTGAGCCGCGAATATAATCAGAATGTCCAGACATAATATATTTCCCATAAGTATAATTGTTTCCATTCGACTAGCATGGCGGTTACCCCCTCGCAAGGGGGCGCAAAGCCCTATTGGCCCAGATTAAAAAAAAATGTGCGAGCCTTAAGAGCATTTTTACGCCTTTGGTCCATATTCGCGGCAATGAATGGGTGAAAGAGCCGGAAAAATCCGGCCAAAACTGTTATTAGGTGGTAAAATGAGCAAAACGGTTCTTATCGTTGACGACGATCCGACTCAACGTCGGATATTACAAGCGGTTATCGAAAAAAGTGGCTTTTCTACACTGCAAGCCAGTGATGGCGACGCGGCGCTTGATATTGCGCTGAGCCCCGATGGCCAAAAAATCGACCTCATGCTCCTTGATCTGGTGATGCCAGGGCGCGGGGGCATGGACACACTTAAAGAACTGACTCAAAAGCGCGCTGAGCTTCCCGTAATCGTTTTAACAGGAACTGGCAGTATTGACGCTGTTGTCGGCGCTATGCAGGCTGGGGCTCGCGATTTCCTCGTCAAGCCCGCCAGCCCCGAGCGGATTATTGTCTCGCTCCGAAATGCGCTAGAGATAAACACATTGGTGCGCGAAGTAACGCGGCTAAAGAAAACAAAGTCTGGCGATCTTACATTTGACGATTTGATCGGCAATGCGACATCCATGCGCAGCGTTGTTGCTATGGGCGAGCGCGGCGCGAAAGCCAATATCCCTATATTGATCACGGGCGAAAGTGGCGTTGGTAAGGAAGTTGTCGCGCGCGCCATTCAAGGGACGTCCGAGCGTGCAGGCGCACCATTTGTGACAATTAACTGCGGCGCAATTTCTGAAAACCTGGTCGAAAGCATTCTATTTGGCCATGAAAAAGGTAGTTTCACAGGCGCGAACACCAAACATCTTGGTAAATTTCAAGAAGCCACTACAGGCACTTTATTCTTGGACGAAGTGGGTGAACTGCCGCTTGATATGCAGGTAAAATTATTGCGCGTTTTACAAGAAGGTGAGGTCGATCCGATTGGCTCAAAACGCCCCACCAATGTAGATGTGCGGATTATCTCTGCGACGAACCGTGACCTCGCTGAAGCCGTCAAAGAAGGCACATTTCGCGAAGACTTATACTACCGCCTAAATGTTTTCCCTATTGAAATCCCGTCTTTACGTGATCGGAAAGAAGATATTCAGGCGCTATTAGACCATTTTATTAAGCGGTTTAACGCTCAAGAACGCCGCACTGTGCGCGGCGCGAGCAATGATACGCTTGAACTGCTAAAGAATTTCGACTGGCCTGGCAATGTACGCCAACTTGAAAACGCAGTTTTTCGCGCCGTGATTTTGTCTGATGGGCATACATTACAGCCCCAAGATTTTCCGCAAATTTCTGGCCTTAGCCCGCTTATTCCCAAGCAAGAAACTGCGGCGCTTGATATATCAGAAACAGAAGCACTTGATGATAATGATGACAAGTTTGACATTTTAGATACGAGTGGACACCTGCGCAAACTCGAAGATATTGAACGAGATCTCATCCAATTTGCCATCGAAACGTATAGCGGACATATGTCCGAAGTGGCCCGCCGCCTTGGTATTGGCCGCTCTACACTATACCGCAAAGTCCGCGACCACGACATCGATGTTGAAGAGAAAAAATCGGCACAAAAATAACGGCTATTTCGTAGAAACGGCACCCATATTAAGACTCTTGAAATGAATATCACGTAATGTGCACGTAATTATCACGAAAACGTGAGAACTGATATTTTATCCAATTAAGTGGAGGCTGTTATGGTCATGTTCAAATCGAAAACTTCAAAATTAGCACTTCTTGCAGGCGCCGCCACCTTTGCTCTCGCCACACCTATTCTAGCCAATCACGGTATGGGGTTACGTGGCCCTCAACAAGCGCCGCAAGCCTATGGCATGCAATATGCTGGCAACGCATATGTAGCGCCCCAAGCACAGCCTTATTATATGGGCCATGTGGTCTCTGGCACATATCAAGTCCCTGCGCCGCAATACGCGCCCAATTATGGCCCAGCGCCACAGCAAATTCCTGCAGGAAATTACCAATACGCAAGTCTCGGCACGCCTAATTATGGCCTGCGCGGCGCATCGCGTCCTTTTGGCAATAATTTTGCGGGCGGTGTCGTGCGCACAAGCGTAAAACATTCAGAAAAAATGCTAGACTGGCAAGAAAACACAACGGGTAAATCTCTTACCCTGCTTGCCAACAAGCAAAATGGCGTTTTAGCTCCTAATTCTTTGACCATTGGCGGCGGAATGAAGGCCGGGTATATGTGGCAAACGACAAGTGATGCGGGCCTGTTTCCAATTTTATCACGTTTCCCTGACTTCACGGCCTCTACGGAAACATCATCAGGCGTCTTTGCTATCAACAATGCGGCCCTTGCCTTCACAGGTACATTTGGCGACTGGACAAGCTTCTATCTACAGCCTGAGTATTCTGAAACAGAGTTCTTTGGCCAAAGCGAATTTCAACTTCGCAAAGCCTTCGTTGTCTTTGGTAACTTAGACAAAACGCCCTTCTATGCAGCGTTTGGCCGCAAGACCATCGATTTTGGTAATTTTGACGGCTATAACGCCTTCACCCAAACCGAAGCCCAGCACTATTTTTGGGCAGTTAGTGATCAGCCTGTCCTAGAACTTGGTTATTACAATAATGGCCTTAAATTATCTGCAACAGCCTTTAGTGGCGGACGTCAACTGCGCCTAGGTTATGCAGGTGCTGAAAACGAAAATAAGGTTGCCAATTTTGCAGCTAGTATTGAAAAAGAATTCATCTTAGGTAATGGCGGCTCGTTCACACTTGGTACCAGCTATATCCACGACACCATCTACCGCAACAATTATACGGCCCACACATTTGGCCTCATCGGTAGCGGCACGCCGCCCGCGAACTTTATTGAATACCGCAATGGCGCAGTTGACGCATTTGCCGAATATAACAGCCCTGCATTTGATTTAATGTTTGAATACACAACGTCGCTTGAGCCGTGGGGCGCAGCCATTCCGCAAGACGCAAACGGTATCGTTGACCCTGCCTATATTATCAATGTTGCTGGTTCGCCAAATGACATTGACAACATTAGCTTTGATCAAAGGCTGGAAGTTTATGTTGCGCAAGCGCGCTTCAAACCAATGATGCCTAATGGTCGCCGCATGGCAATCGCTGCGGTTGGATCTTGGGGTAATGTTGGCGACGATTTTGTCGGCGTAGGTATTGGCGGACAGCCAACCACATGGAAAAACAACCAACAACATGCGCTTAGTGTTGAGTATCCAGTAAATGATTATCTCGATTTTGGCGTCGAATATGTCTATAATAAAGGCTTTATTCCATTCGTGGGCCCGCAGCTTGTCTCCAATGACGACGTTACAGCCCATGCCGTTAACGTTGGTTTCAAAACACGGTTCTAGACATTTGAATTAGGGCGGCGCATAAGCCGCTCTATGCATAAAGTTCAAACATCCCAGACGCCCCCTGCCCCCGGCATAGATTTCGGTGATTTTCTCAAAGTTGACATTCGTGTTGGCACGGTGGTTAAGTGCGAAGATTTTCCGCAGGCCCGTAAGCCTGCCTATAAATTATGGGTAGATTTTGGCGGCGCTATTGGCGTGAAAAAATCATCCGCGCAAATTACAGACCATTATAGCTTGGATGAGCTGCAAGGGCGCAAAGTCGCTGCCGTGGTCAATTTTCCGCCGCGTCAAATCGGGCCATTTATGTCTGAAATTTTAGTGCTGGGCTTTCCTGACAGCGAAGGCAAAATCGTACTATTTGCGCCAGACCATGATGTGCCCGATGGCGCGCGGCTGGCTTAGTCTTTCCCACCTTTGATAATTCGCAGGCTAGGCTTGCCTTTAGGCGGCGGCGCGGGCTCATCCTCCACCATATCATCTTCGATATTTCTCACGCGTGGGCTATAGCTGTTTTTAGATTTGAAACTTGATCCCCACTGTTTTTTCTTTCCATCGGGAGCCTGCTTGCCTTTGTCTTTAATCTTGCGGCGCATTTGAGCGAGGACTTGCTTTTGGCGAATGGAGAGCGCGTCGGATGCACCACCCTTAGAGCGGTCAGCAAAAGCCGCGTCATATTTATCCAGCCTTTCGTCAACCGAGGTGATAAATTCATCTTCCCAGTCAGTAATTTCGCCCAAGTCTTCGAGCTGTTTTTTGGCTTTTTTTAGTTGGCGCTGAGCCGAGCGTGCCCGCCGCATCCTCGCTTTTTCATCTTTGGCGCGGCGTTTTTCCATGTCCGTATCGCGGGCAAGCTGTTCTTGTTGCCAGACATATTTCGGATCATCGGGGTTATCGCCGCTCAAAAATTATGTCCCTGCAACTGCGTCCATATAAAGGTCGAGCAAAGCTTCTTGCTCTTCGCGTTCATTGGCATCTATTTTACGCGCGGCGATGGTTTTACGAATGATCTTTGTATCAAATCCAAATGTTTTAGT
>Ga0209633_10003413_pt1 | contig 14688 bp, 15 predicted proteins | sample Cruoilmetagenom1_FD_187290 | JGI IMG/M metagenome (GOLD analysis project Ga0209633, IMG submission 187290) | Oil polluted marine microbial communities from Coal Oil Point, Santa Barbara, California, USA - Sample 1 (SPAdes) (version 2) | ecosystem: Environmental > Aquatic > Marine > Oil seeps ... | reverse complement strand
TGGCCAATGAATGCAATATTTCTAATTGCATTAGGAGTAAAATCGCTCAAAATGCCTCCACACTTTTTTTGGAATATTTCAGCAATTAATTAGTTATTTAATTTATGCCAAAATGCAGAAAACCCCTTTGAGGCAGCAGTTAAATTATTAAGTAAATCTTGAATAGGACTTCTATGTGATGAAGCTCCACTAGGTTTAAAAGATAATTTTGAAACTGTACTTCTTACATTTTGGATTGTATTACTTATATCAACTACTCGTTTTTCAGCTTCATCACTAATATTGACAGCTTTTTCAGTAATTATTTTCAAATTGTCTAAAATCGGTTCAAGTTTGCTATTAATATTACGTAAATCTGTCTGGACAAAATCTAATGTACTATTAATTTTTTTCAATGAAATAATAAGGTAAATACATAGGATAATTCCAACTATAACTAACAGAAGAACAAAAATATCGAGTAATGACATAATTTATGCTTCTTTTTCAGTTTTATAAGTATCAACGCCGGCTTTTATTGCACTTTTTAATTTATCACCTTCTTTACCCATCTTATCTTTTCGTACATCAACAAAATCTTTTGTTTTCGTTTTAGCATCTTCAAGAATAGTTTCAGCTTCTGCTAAAAGGCTATCAACTTTAACTTTAGCTTCAGAAATTAAATTTTCAGATTTTTTTTTGCCATCGTTAATTAATGAATTAGCTTTACCTTTTGCTTGTTCTATATAATCTTCGGCTTCACCAAAAAAATCATCAGATTTTTCTCTAATTTCGCCTCTTAGTTCCCTACCTGATTTTGGAGCATATAGTAAACCCAGCATAGACCCAACTATTGTACCAGTGAGAAATCCTAAGATTAATCCCCTGCTCATTCCATTATCATCACTCATAAATTCCTCCACTCAAATTATTTTGTTAATTAAGTCGTTAAAAATACACATAAATTATTTTATCAAGGAGAAAAAACTTACTATTTTTTTAATTATGATAAAAATTTATATCGTTTTTTTTTACGCTATATTTTTAACTAGAGTGTCACCTATTTCTTTTTAACATAAAAAACAAATAGAGATAAAAACCCTACTAATACTGAGAACCAAAGAGTACTAACTCTAATTAAAATTGTTGAGCTTATTGCTATGTTTTCGGAAACACCATTTTGGGTAATTAAATATGTTAGTGAGGCTTCAGTTGATCCAATTCCCCCAGGCAACATGGAAATTGCCCCAAATAAGATAGCAATTAAATACACAAAAATAGACCACAATTGAGCAGCAAAAGTATCAAATTCATAAATTATACTATAAAAAGCCAAACATTCTACAATCCAAGCTGCTATACTGATACCAAAAGTATATAAAAAAGGTTTCATTTCTAGTAATTGTGATAATGAATTTTTAAAAATCTCTAGATTATGAATATTTTTTTTAACAATGTTTAGTTTTGTAAAAAAAATAATCAATTTCGTAATGACCTGTTTTCTAGTAAAAAGAATAAAAGCTATAACGGCAATTGAAAAAAAGAATAAAATAAATGTGTAGCCGCTAATTTTTAAGTATGTTACTCCAATAGTCCCTAAAATAATTAAAGCTAAAAATTCGATAACTCTTTCGGCAAAAATTATTGGCAATGTTTTGCTAATAGGAATATCATATCTTTTCTTTATTAAATATGATTTTAATAATTCCCCAATTTTTCCTGGACTAATACTCATAATTAGACCAGCTAGAAAGACAATAACAGAATCTAAAAATGTTACCCTAATCTTTAAAACGAAAATATAATAATGCCACCTAATAAATTTTAAGATAATGCTGATTGTTATTAAAAGTAAGGTAAAAATAAATTTAGTTATTGGGAAAGCAACTATTGAATTAATTACAACTTCATAATCAGAATAAATTAAGAAAATGAAATAGAAAAGAGTGGCAAATATTAAGGTGAAGAAAATATTTTTTTTTAATCCAGTATTCAATCTTATACAATTGATTTTAATGCGTCATAAATTTTTGATACCGGGAAACCAATTACATTATAGTAACATCCATTGATTCTTTTTACAAAAACGGCACCAAAATCATCCTGAATACCATATGCACCTGCTTTATCCATTGGACTTCCTGTTGAAATATAGTTTTTAATTTCCGTAGGAGTTATTTTTCTAAAAAAAACTTCTGTTTTAGAATAATCTAATATTTTTTTTTCGCTTGATTTATTTGCAACTGCGAAACCCGTATAGACAAAATGATTTCTTCCACTTAATTGATTCAAAATATTTTTGGCATCTGATTTATTTGAGGGTTTACCTATTATTTTTCTATCAACAACAACAATTGTATCAGCGGATATAACAATTCCTTCCTTTATCTCAGAGAGTGCCAGTTTACATTTTTCATCTGCAAGTCTTTTTACATTTTTTAGTGGGGAATGTGACCGAATAATTTTTTCATCCAAATTAATATTAACTGTTTGGAACGGAATACCCAACATTTTAAGCATTTCTTTTCTTCTTGGAGATTTTGATGCAAGGTAAATTGGAATTTCTGAAAATATCATAAATAATGGAGAAAAAGAGAAATGAATTTTTATCTAAATAAGGCTTTTATACTTCCCCATGTTCTTTTAACAGTTGAGACACCAGCATGGCTAACAAAAGTATGTATGGGAGACGATTTAGACCCATCGTTATCAACAATAACAAGTGCATAAGCATAAAATGATTCTGTGGTTTTGTACGCACTCTCATCAATAAAGGTATAATTAGAATTATCTCCTTTTGCATTAACTGAAGTTAGGAGACTTAAATTATCTTTATCAGGACCGCGGAGTATTTCATAATGCTTAACATTTTGCTCTGTAGTTGACTGCCAATTAAGTACTATATTGTCGCCATTACTATCAGCTACAAAAAACTGTATTAATGCACCACCGAAAGTTAGACTTACACCAAGAATCGAGAAAAGAATAATCTTGTAAACACTTTTCATATTATTAAAATAAGTCAAAATTGTCATTTTTGCAAGAATTAAATTACTCACAATTTTATATTTCTAAATAGGAGAGGATCTCTACTTTTTCAAGACATATTTTCATTCATAATTCTCGAACATTATGCAAAAATATTAAATACTACCCATTTACTACCCATTTTGTCTTGACTTTATTATTCTATTATAATAATTTATTCCCTCAATTTATTAGCCTCAAAATGGAGCCCGCATGAAAAAGCATTACTTTTTTATTTTCTCAGCCCTTTTGTTTTTTTCCAACATACTATTTTCTCAAACCTTTGATGGCGAGTGGTCAGTTGAATACGTCACTTCAGATAATCCCGACTCAATCAATAGTACTGGCAATAGAACAATCTCTGTAGCAACAATTGCAGAAAATTCTTTTGTTGCTCTTGTTAACCGAGCAAGTGCAAATTCTTACTATCTGGTTGGATATAGAGATGCCGCTGCCAATGCCGGTAGATTAGGTAATTATGCAGCTGCATATGGAGCAGAAGATTTTCAAACAAAGTGGATAGATGGATTTTCTCAAGAATTTGTTTATGATGCAAATGATTTGGCAGTGAAAGATAACATGGTTTATGTGGCCAATAATTTTGTAGCAAATAATGGTGATATCAACAATAGTATCCTAGTTTTTGAAGTGAAAGATGATAGTGTATACACGCATCCGCAAAGATATAAAGTTGGCGAGTATATATGGGGAATTGATATTGATGGAAGTGGCAGACTATATGTAACAAAAACCGGGGATTCATTAAATGCAGGTTCAGTTTTAATATTAGATAATCCTGATGGAACCGATGCTTGGATTTCCAGCGGATCTGCTGGGAAGGTTTTGCAAGAAATTACCCTTCCTGAAATTGGTTCTCCAAGAGGAATTACGGTAAATAATGATGGTACGGTTATTTATGTAAGTAATTGGGATGAAAATAAAGTTTATTGCTATGTTGGTAATCCAGCAGAAGGCTATACTTTGTATAATGATTTTGATTTTTCTGTTGATAAAGAATACCAAACCTCAGGCGAATTGTTAACCGTCGGCCCGCATGGGGTAAAATATTTATCAAACAAAAATTTGTTATTTATAGCTCATGATGGCGATTTTGGGGCTACTGATAGATATGAGTATGGAAGAATATATGTTGTTAATCCAAATTCAGGCGTAGTTTTAGACACAGTGGACGTTGCCGAGTGGAATTTTTCAGTGCATAACTCGTATACTGATCGAAATAGTGCGATCGCATCAGGATTTGCATCAGTTTTTAATGTTGATTTTGACGAAAATTTTAATCTTTATACTCAATCTCACTATGGTTGGACTGTTGAGAAATGGATTTATTCCGGAGAATTACCAACAATTGAATTGACCATTACAAGTATTGAAAAGATAGATGCAACCATACCAAGTGATATTTCCTTAAAACAAAATTATCCGAATCCTTTTAATCCAACTACAACTATAGAATTTCATGTTAGCAACGATAATGAAGTTAGTATTTCTGTTTATAATATAAACGGTCAGCTAGTTTCAAATTTAGTTAATACAACAAAATTTAGTGCAGGTATCTATAAAATAACATTTGATGCATCAAACTTGTCATCTGGTAATTATTTTTATAAGTTAACTGTTGGGGATAAAATACTAACTAAAAAAATGACACTACTTAAGTAAAATCATTCACTAACACACAAGGAGGCATAATGAGAAAAATCAAACTTTCGATTCTCATTTTAACAACTTTTATTCTTTCTACAGCTCTTCTAGCTCAAACTGATGTTTTTAAGAGAAGTGCTGTAATTCCTGTTCCGGCCATTGAAAATGGTGGTTTTGGGAACATAGTTTCCGGCGTTGATTTTGACGGCGATACTAAAATGGAAATCTATGCTGTAAATGATAACTGGTCTGACGCTGGCGAAGAATTGATTCCAAGAATTTATAAGTATGAGTGGAATGATGCCACTTCTACTTGGGATTCTGTATGGAGTGCTGTTCTGGATCTTCCAGCTCAAAATACTTGGCCGCCACTGGAATATGGCGATTGGGATGATGATGGTAAAATGGAAATCATTTGGGGTCCGGTAAACAATTTTTCTGATGGAAACACTAATCCATCAAGAATTGTAGTTTTTGAAGCTAATGGTGATGATGTATTAGGAATTGCCAGCGGAGAAAATTTCCTGCCAAACGCAGAATGGACAATCCTTCCTGATACGAGTAATTCAGAAAATATGAGACCTTTCCGTTCATATTTTGGTGATGTAGATAATGATGGAACTAGTGAATTCGTATTCTCAGACAGAGTTGCAAATTTAAACTTTGGAGTTATTTCAGTTGATGATATTCCTGATAATGGCGATGGTTCTGAAACCTGGACATTGGAAGTAAGTGGAATAGACTCATTAAATGTAAAAGGCGTAGATACAACGGCCGTTTTTGAAGGTGGATCATCATGGCAAGATCTAGCAGTTGTTGATAGTACAATTTACATTCTTCCTACCGATGGATCAGTTCATGGTATAGCTTATGCAAATGGTGTTTGGGAATATTTACCTCCACAAGCAGGTGTATTGGCTCAATCATGGTCATGGAGAAATGCTCAAGTAGCTGATATTGATGAAGATGGCACAAAAGAAGTTATTAGTGGAACATTTTTAAGTGGCCAGAATGCTGAAGTCACTCTATGGAATGTTAATACAGAAGGCGTATGGGATAGTGGAACAGTTATTGCAAGTTTCAGTGATTTAGGTGCTGGTAGGCTTACGGGATCTGCTCAAGGCGACATTGATAATGATGGAAACATAGATTTTGTATTTGGCTCAAGATCCGATCCTAATCCAAATAATGGAGTTTACCGTCTTGCATATTTAGGTGGAGATATTACTTCTTCTGCAAGTTACGGAACATCTAGAATTGACGATTTAATTCGTCCTTCAGGCGGTCAGCTTGAATTACTTAATATTGCGAACCTTGATGCTGATGCTGAGCTAGAAGTTGTTTATACAGGTATACCTAGAGGCGGTACATTATTGCCTATCGTAATTTTAGATTATATGCAAGTTACTGAAACTATTACAGACATCGCTACTGTTAGAATTGATGCAGATACAAGTTATTCACCTGATAATGACGGCTCAACTTTCTCAGTATTAGGTACGGTTTCTTCAGTTAATTTTACAGCCAGCTCCGATAGATTCAGTTACTATATTCAAGATGGAACAGGCGGAATTAATATCACAAAAGGTGATGAAACTGGTGGTGGGACAGTATATGATATTGGTGACAGATTATTAGTTACCGGTACGGTTGGACAATTTGCCGGTACTACTCAATTAGATATTACCACTCTTGCTACGGATGTAACGTTGATTGACAGCGGAAGAATAGTAAAAGTTACTGCTTTAACTATTGAAGATTTTTTAGCTGGTCCTGAAATGTATGAAGGAATGTTAATCTCACTATCCGGGGTAGCGCCTACGGCAGATTCCGAAGCATGGCCTGTAGCCGATGCAGATGAAAACATGACAATTTGGGAAGGAAATCCTGATGTATCAATGACCCTTAGAGTTGATAAAGATACTGATCTAGATGATAATGTTGCTCCAACTTATCCTCTTAATGTAGTTGGGGTTGCAACTCAATTCACATTTGATGATCCAGCAAATAATGGATACCAGATTACACCAAATTTCTATTCCGATCTTGAACAAGGTGTTACAGTTGGTCCTTCACCATATTTTGCATTAGTTTCACCAGCTGATGGCGCTGTGGTTGAAATTACAGATTCCTCTGCAACATTTGATATCACATGGAATGCAGCAGTTGATTTCAACGATGATATTATTGGTTATCAATTTGTTATACTACCGGAAGTATTTGATAAACAATCAATCCAGACTACAGTTACAATTAATGCTACGGACATTCTTGGATTAATGGGTGATTTAGATACTCTTACTGCTGAGTGGACAGTTCTTGTATTAGATCAAACTACTTTGTCTGCTACTAGTATGGATACTTTTACTGTTACTTTTATAAATGGAATAATTGTTGGTGTTGATGAATTGAATGTACCAAATAAATTCTATGTTGATCAAAACTATCCGAATCCGTTTAATCCAACAACAACAATCAAATTTGGTTTACCAACTCAAGGTGTTGTTGATTTAAGGATTTATGATATTTTAGGTAGAGAAGTAGTAACATTGGTAAATAATAAAGCATTAAAAGCCGGAACTCATACTTATGAATTTAATGCTTCAAATATTGCTAGTGGTACTTACATTTACAGATTGACAACTGACAACAACGTTGTTACTAAAAAAATGCTATTGCTGAAATAAGCAATAATAATTTCTTAAAGCCGGATATTGAAAAGTATCCGGCTTTTTTTTGCTATTTATTGATACTAGTTATTAAAAGATTAAAATCTCCTATTTGTTATATTTGAATATTTTTGTAACTTTTATAGATTCAAGGAAAAAATTATAATAAAGTGCTGAGTTTTGTTTGACTCCTCAAGAAGAAATAAAATTCTTAATACAGAATCATGGTATAAAACAAAATTGGCTGGCAAAAAAGTTAGGCATTAAACCTCAAACCTTATCCTATCTTTTAAATGAAAGCCCAAAATTTGATGATCATTTATATCAATCGATTAAAGATATTTTAGACAATAATGAAAGTGAAATGGATATCTTTAATGGCATAGGCGAAGTAAACTATGATTTATTTGCCGATGAGAAACTTAGAATTGGGATTGGAGGTAGAATAAGAATTTTTGCCAAACGAAAATATGGAACTTTAAAGAAGCTTGCCGAGGCAATGAGTATTTCCCCACAACAACTTCATCAATATATTAGCGGTAAACGTGAACCAGGGTCAAGAATTTTAGTTAAACTTCTCAAACTTGGGTGCGACATTAATTGGCTTTTAAGCGGTTCAGAATCTTTAGAATCATTTAAAATTGATAAACTTGAAAAAGAACTAAATAAACTGCAAGAAAATTTAACTCAAATATCAAATTTGGTTAAAAACCAAAATTAACTCTTCATTTTTAATTTTACTTTTCTGTATTTCATTTTTATACTTAAAATATCACTTTTACCAACGATAATTAATTAAAAAATAAATTGAGGTAATAATGTTTAAAAACTCAAATGGTGAATTAGTTACCAAAACCATTAGGGAGAATGATGGAATTACATTTGAACTAGTTTTTAAAATGAATCTGCATTCTGATGAAGTTAATAATTTAAAGGATTTTAGAGAGAATTTTGCTAAAACTAGTCCGCTTCATTTCCATTTTGAGGATGAGAACTTTTCATTTAGCCAAAAAAAATATTTTAAAAAGAAACAATTTGTAAAAGATCCTCCCAAAATAGAAGATATCGAAAAAGGTTTCCTTGAGAATATAAAAACTACACTACACAGATATAAAAATTTTGTGAATTTTGATAAAATTCAAGAAGAAGAAAAAAGAAGTACAATTGATATAATGAAACACGATTAAAAAACTCCAGGCACTTTGAGTACTTGGAAGGAGTATATTCTTAATTATAATTTTCTGAATGAACTTAATTTAGCTCTATTCTTATTTTAAGTTATCAAACATTTCTTTCATTTCTGAAAATCCTTTATAGACAACCTTAAATGACATATATGAAAAGGATATCACTGAAAAAATTATAATAACTCCCCAAAAATATTCCCAGATACTCATTATAACACCTCCATATTTGTTTTTGGTTGAAATATATTCTGAAGTAAAGATCCGATTAACATTCCAAATAATGCAACAACAAAGCCTCCCCAACCAATTTCCGAAGCATAATCTTGTACTTGATTAGGCCAAATTAAATATAACATTGGTAAAATAGCACCAAATGTAATTGCTAAATAGGCTCCCAATGTTCTCGCTTTTTTCCAGTATATCCCAAATGCGACACAAACTATTACTCCAGGAATAAATAACATTCCAGTCATGTTCAAATAAAAGTATAAGTACCCTTCCATTTCATGAAAAAGAGACCACCAAATAATAAATATCATTACTGCGGCCATGGTTATTCTGCTAATAATTAATTGTTTTTTTGAGTCTAGTTGCTTTTTAGTTATGAGATTAGCAATACTTCCTATAATGTCTTGAGAAACAACAGAACTCCATGAAAGTAAATAACTGGCATATGTTGACATCGAAGCTGCTAGTAAAGCGGCAAAGATAATCCCTAAAAGACCGGAAGGAATTATTTCAACTAAAAGTAGCGGTAACGCATCTAGCGACTCTATCTCTGTTCCAATTGCAGCAATTGCCATTATTCCCCAAAATATCGGCATTATTCCACGTGATAAAAACATGAGACCCGACCAAGTGTAAATCTTCTGTCCGGTTTTAGAATCCTTAGATGAAAACAAGCGCATAGATATTGCTTGCCAGCCAACAAGCAAAGATACCCACAAAAGAATCTGCCAAATAATAAATCCAATTCCAAATTGTCCTTCAAACACTGAAGGTAAAAAAGGATTAATTCCCTTTTCTCCAAATTCTGTTGTAACTGCATTTACTATATTTGACCAGCCAATCTCAAATATTCCATACACTGTAATAAAAATCATTCCTAGGCTTAAGAGAATATACTGTATATAATTTGTGACAATAACCGCAACCATTCCACCGGCAATTGTATAGATTAAGACAAGTGTTAACATCACAACCATTGTTACAAGTAAATAATCCTTGGGTATACCTGTAACAATATTTATAAAATTAGCTTCAACACCAGGAAATACTCCAAAATTGAGTATTCCTCCAACTGCCATAATAATCCCTATATAAAGCCTTACACCTTTACTATATTTTATTGAGAAGAATTCCGGTATAGTGGAAATCTTCATTTCTAATAGAGGTTTAATAATAAACCCGGTTTTACCAAGAAATATATAGGCAATAACCGGTGGGAAAGCTACTATTAAAGCTGCCAGGCCGGCTTTAAATCCAAGTTCAGCATAATAAACATATGTAATCATTCCAATTTCAGTACACATTAAAGACAAAAGTCCAAGATGGAATCCCATAGACCTACCGGCTACCAAAAAGTTATCAATACCTTTTACATACTTTTTTACTAGTGTCCCGGAAAGTAAAATAAGGATTAAGTATGCTATAATTACAATAACGTCAATAATGGATAAATTCATTGAAGCTCCGGTATTAGTTGAACTAAATTATTCTTTTCAGTTTATTATATTGAAAATGAAAGGTCACCAAAGAAGTCTGGTAAATGAAAATTTGGGAGTTCCGAATGTATTTTATTCCAAGCTCCATAATGTTCATACTTTGTTTCATCTCCGCATTTATAAAAATTACCTTTTGCATTTTTATAATTAAATTTCGTATTGTAATGTTTCTCAAATAACTTTAAAGGGATTTTAAGGATTATTTTCCACTTCTTATCTTTAAGTTTACCAACATAAGGAGTATTTAAAATAGAATGAATACTAATATCTTTAATATCTTCAGTAAGAATTTTAGTTCTACTTTCCTTTGCTCCAAATCCGACATAGATTGTACCAATTGCGTTAATTTCAAAGTTAAAATACTTATTTGATTCACTGGGAAATAAGTTAATAAAAAATTCAACACAGCTATCTTTATATACGGGATCGTTTACGGAATTAAACCGAGCTGTAATCTCTTCCTCGAAAACATCAAACTTTACAAAGATATAATCATTATTATAGCATACTTTGATGTAAACCTCCGGTCTGTAAGAATTTTTCATCCATAAATAATCTTTAATGGCAATGCAGGATATTTCTTCCCAAAACCCATCTTTGGTAAAATCATCGCTATTTTTAACATTCCTTAATATTTTATAATCTTTTTTCATAATAAGTTATCACGAATATTTAGCTACTATTTTTTTCATTTCATTTTCTTGTTTTTTTATGCTTTCCAAAAGTGCCATCTGGTTTTTTGTTCTGTCAAGATTATGATTTGTGTGGTTCGTCTTATAATAGACATCTCCTTGTAGATAATCCGTTAAAAACCTGACCGTTTGCTCAAAAACAATTATCTTTGCCCCTAAAACTAAATTATCTTTTTCGTTGTCAGTTAAACACTCATTCATTTCACTTAAGTACCCTTTCGTTATAGCCTCAAATATCGGGAGTCTCATTTCTACTTTCAAATAATCTTCTTCTTCAGAAGCCAAACTTGTAAATGTTCTTACCATATCCCCAAAATCATCAAGTACAATTCCCGGCATAACAGTATCCAAATCAACAACACAAATTCCTTTATTCGTTTTTGAATCTAACATTACATTATTAATTTTTGTGTCATTGTGTGTTATTCTTGTAGGTAGGTTAAGTCTAGTTACATTTTCAAATTCATCAGCCAGGTAAAAATAATTATCAACATTTTTTAGCAAATCCTCAATAGAATGAGTTCTTTTAAGTATATCTTGATTTATCGCTTTTTTTAATACATTTATTCTATTCGGCAAATTATGAAAATTCTTGATGGTTATGTGGCAATTTAATACATTAAAATCTGCCAGATATTTTTGAAACCGGCCGAATGCTTTTGCCGCTTCAAAGGCTTGTGTTTCCGTTTCAACTATATCAATAGTATATGCATCTTCAATATATTCAATCATACACCAGTAATCATCATTTTCATCTAAATGATAAAATTTTTTGTTTTTAGAATTAATTAATGTTAAGACTTTATCAGTCGGATTTGGATTAGCAACTAAATTAATTTTCTTTCTAATATGTTGAGTAACATTAACCGTATTTTCCACCATCAACTTAGGTTCTTTAAATACATATCTATTTATTTTCCTTAGGATATATTTTTTTTCCTTTTGATCAATTTTATATTTTATTAGATATGTGTCATTAATTTTACCACTACCAAACGGTTGAGCCTCAATAAAATTTCCTTCAACTAAGAATTTGTTAATTATATCTTTCTCTAACTTCAAAATCACTTCCACAATTTTGTTGGATAAACACCTTTAGAAACTAACTCATTTATTTTATTTGAAACTATTTTTTTATCCTCTTTGAACGTTAAACCAAACCATTCCGAAGGGGTGTTCAATATTTTCACCTTCTCCCCTTCTTTAATAAGAACATCAACAAAAGAAGGAAGGTAAAATTCTGTTTTAATATCTTCACTATGATTTTTTAAGAACTCATAAAATTTTTGTTCCAAGTTATTAAATACAGATGGAGCAAATGCAAACATATTCATTGAAGCTATTTCAGATCCGCCCAGCTTATGCCAATCACCACTATCATCTTTATAGGTAATTTTATTATTTACTTTTTTTATCTCAGTTCTCTCAATAATTGAAGTCATATTCCTATTCTGATCAACTTCACAAATACCTCTGGAAACAGATCCATACTCAGATAAAGTATTATTTAAATAAAAACCAATTAGAGCGTGTTCGGTCCTATTATCATTTTTGTTTATTAAAAATTCATATGCCATTTTAAAAGATTCAGCGCCATAAAAATCATCTGCATTGATAATTACAAACGGTTCGGTAATTTTTAATGAAGCACAAAGCAGTGCGTGCCCGGTTCCCCAAGGTTTTTCTCTTTTTTTAGTTGAATTTTTCTCAATATGAAAGGAATCTATTTCTTGAAAGACATAATCACGTTCAATACATTCCGGAAGTTCATCTAAAATCACTTCTTTAAATTCATCTTCAAAACTTTTACGGATTACGTACACTACTTTTTTAAATCCGGCTTTATAAGCATCGTACACGGAATAGTCAATTATCCGCTCACCTGAAGGTCCAATTCTATCTATTTGTTTCAGACTACCATAACGAGATCCTAAACCGGCTGCTAATATGAGTAATGTTGGTTTTGTATTTACCATTTGTTAAAAGTCAATTAAATTATTATTAGATTCTCTACAATATCTATTTCAATTCAAGAACAGATAAATACGCACAATGATCAGATGCTATTGAGTCTTGAATAACTTTTGTTTCCAGAATATTCCATCTATCTGATGGGGTAACCATTATATAATCAATTTTGCTTTGAGGACTGTTAGAAGGATAAGTGGGCAATGGATTATTCCCGCTAGTTAGTTTCCAAACTTGCTCTAATAAATTTATTGTATTGCTTCCTGGAACATCATTTAAGTCACCGGCAAGAATTGTGGGATATTTATTTGTTAAAAAAACTGAAATTATTTTTTCAGCCTGCATCAGCCTGTTAGTCTCTTCGTTTACATGATCTAAATGAGTTCCAATAAATGATATTGTATCGTTTTCCCCAATGACAACAGTTATTTCAAGTGCAGATCTCGGTTCAAACCCTTCTAAATAAGGCAGCGAAACACTCCTTGATTTAATTATAGTCTTCTTAGATAATATTCCTTCTCCATATTCTCCACCATCATAATACATAGCTCTTCCAAACAAAGGAACCATTTTTGTTCGTCGAGCCAACTCTAAAACAAGATCGTATTTTCTTGCCCTATTCGTTTTAAAATCAACCTCTTGTAGAGCTACTAAATCCGGATCAGCTTTCAGTATTACATCGGCAAGTAAATCTAAATCATAATCTCCCTTGGTGGTTGCTCCATGAAGAATATTAAATGTCATAACTCTAATGGTTTTAGATTCGTTGTACCCAGTTTGAGCGTTATTAAATACTCCGGCAAGAAATAATAGAATAATTATAAATAAATTTTTCATAAGCAAAGTTAAAACCTCAAACAGCTGTCTTGGTTTGATTAACATTATGGCCGATTATTTCTAAAGGTTTTGTATTTTTCCATGCACCACGAGTAAAATCCGGAAACTCCTGCAGTTCTCCATTCTCTTTAACGGACTCCTCAGAAAGTATTCCTGCCGCTGACCAAAAAGCTCCTTCGTACACATTCTGATCAAGTGGTTCACCGTTCATCAAGCATTCAAATATTCTATAACGCATTATATAATCCATTCCTCCGTGCCCACCGGCTTTTACAGCTTCCTCACCAACTCTTACCCATAAAGGATGTTCATATTTTTCATATAAAGGCTGCAGCTCTTCTTCTCCTTGCATCCAATGATGGTAATCTTGCCCATCTAGAGCTATTCTAGTTGGGAATCCGGCTAATGTTCCTTTGGTTCCTTGTATTAAATTTAGTCGTGAATAAGGACGCGGACTAGTTTCATCCCATTGTAATAAAATTGTTCTTCCTAACTTAGTTTTAATAATTGAAGTGTTAATATCACCGCAATTATATCCAATCTTGTTCCATTTATGATCTTTACCAAAATTATTCTCTGCAAATAACTTTCTGCCAATAGCCGGACTTGAGTAAGAAACAATTGTACTAAATAAATCCTCAGTTCGAGCAATATTCATATATTGAGCTACCGGCCCTAATCCATGTGTTGGATAAAGATTACCATTTCTTTTTGAATAATGTAACGTTCTCCAACTACCTGTGCCATGATCTTCTTGAAACATTTGACCACGCAACTCATGGATATATGAAGCTTCTCCATGAAGAAGTTCGCCAATAACATTTTGTCTGCACATATTTAGATACATCAATTCTTCTCTACCATAATTCACGTTTTCCATCATCATACAATGCTTTTGCGTTCTTTCCGATGTTTCAATAATCTGCCATAATTCTTCCATTGA
>Ga0209633_10003411_pt1 | contig 14691 bp, 12 predicted proteins | sample Cruoilmetagenom1_FD_187290 | JGI IMG/M metagenome (GOLD analysis project Ga0209633, IMG submission 187290) | Oil polluted marine microbial communities from Coal Oil Point, Santa Barbara, California, USA - Sample 1 (SPAdes) (version 2) | ecosystem: Environmental > Aquatic > Marine > Oil seeps ... | reverse complement strand
GTAATATTTTATAATTTCTCATGAAAATCAACTTTGAGTTAACCCTAATTTATTAAGTATTAGACATGCGAAAAGTATAAAGGTTTTATATGTCTTTACGTTAAAAAAAGGTTAAAACACCCGTAAAAAAGATTGTTTAGATATAATATAAATAGGTATTTAAAATGTTATAAATCAATAATATAACTTAGTCTTATATTAAAATATGAAGAATTGTCCAAGTTTCTTTCAAATTCCAGCGCATTTGGGAAATTAAAATTATAACCTGCTTCAATTTGAAAGTTATTTAAATCTAAAGTTACCGGTAATTGTAGTTGAATATTACGAAGATCATATTTTTCAAATGAACTGATTATCCTATCGAGAAATGGAGTGTCTATAGCCAAATCATCAATTCTAGAGGTGTCTATATTTTCACTGCCAAATTGAAAAGTGAGCAAGGGATTGAAAGTAACATTCGCGTTATCATTTAATTTAAATAGATCAATTTCACCGTAGACATCAAAACTATTTTGAAAACCTTGTTTTTTTCCAAAAAAGTAGGCTACGTCTGCTGATACACCAAAAGCATTATTTTTTGTTTCAGCGCTTAAGTTTGCGTCGAAGCTATTTTCGAAATCATCTGATGTGGTGTCAGAAAAGATATATCTATTATAACTTAGTTGATAACTAAAATTTTTATGTTTACCAAAATAATTTCCATAACCTGCAGTTAAAGTCGTATAATCCCATTTCGGATCAAACTCACTATATAAAGCTCCGGAAATACCCAAAAAGATTCCATTTGAATGTTCATAAAAAATCTGAGTGGTTAAGTTATATTGATCAAGGCCTATATCACGACCCAAGAAATAAGTTTTATCGTTAAACCCAATAGAGGCGTAAAGCACTTGATATTTATTAAGTTGTTCAATATATTCTAATAGATTTTCACCATCAGAAAATATCAATTCTTCAATAATACTATCAATTTCTTTATCAGATTCTTGATCTATCTGTGCACAAAGATCAAAACCAATACATAGTAAAGTAAGTGCAAGTAATACTTTTTTTTTCAAACGCTTAGAATTTTATAATTAACTGTTTACTAACTATCTGAATTAAGATTGTCTCTAATCAATCTTCTCAATCTTCTGATCAACCTTTTTCTATCATGAATATCTCTACTGTTTATAAATCTTCTTAACCTAATAACCTGTTTTTTTGTTAGACTTCGCTTAAATTTCATTCTTTTATTACGAAGTAGACGTTTATTAATGTCAATTAATGAACGTTGCTTTTTAGACAGCGATTTTTGTAACAATTTTGACCTTTCGTTACGAGTCAATGCTTTATTCTGCAACATTTTCTTCTGTTCAACAGTTAAGTTGTTTTTAAAAGAAATTTTAGCCTCATCAATTAATACTTGTTGTTCAGCTAACATGTCTTTTTGCTCTTTAGTCAGGTTTTTAAGTACTTTTTCTGATTGTTCAGTATTTTGTCCTACAAAAGAGGTGGCATTAAAAATTGATAATATCAATATTATAATATGCCAGTTATTTTTAAGTATCATCACAATTTTTTCTTGATTTATACTATGACTATAAAAATTTATAAAGGTTTAATATTGTTACTAAGGTAAGCCAAAAAAATAAAACTCATTTTATATGTCTACAATATTTGATTAAAGTTATTTTCTTAAATATAAAAATTTTATTATTGGATGTTTCTTAGATTTAAAAATATGTAGTATTTTTGAAGAGAATTTATTAAGGCAATTATGGAATTTCAACAATTTATAGGATTTCTTATTTTTTTAACTGTTTTTACTATGGGGTTTTGGATGTTAATATTTTTATTAACATTTGTTGTGCCTTATTGGTTATTTGGTTCTTTTAAAGAAGGATTAAAACTAAGAAGAGAAGCAAAGAAGTTAAAAAAGTAATTATCTTAACTTAAAGTTATAAAAAAAAGGGTTGGCAATAGCCAACCCTTTTTAGTACCAGTAAATTTTTGGTGAATGATATAATTACAGTTTTTCATCTTGTTTATCTTCCAATACATCTTTATTAACTTCTCTGCTACGATCTCTAGAACTTCTTCTTTTTTGTTTAAATCGATATGTAAATGATAAGTTAAAACGTTGACCATATTCAAGACTTCTAAGCGTATTTGTATTTGCTTCAAAAGAATGTGATTGCCTATTAGTATCAAAAACATTTTTAACCTTAAAAGTTAAAGTTGCTTTCTTTTTTAATAAACTTTTACTAACAGTTATGTTGGTAAAATTTAATGTTTTAAATGTTCTTAATTTATTTTTTTTAGGAGATTGATAAACATGATCTATTTTGAATCTTAGACCATTGTTTAAAGAAACCAGTGCGTATGGTTGAGCTAACCACACCCAACTATTAAAATCGTATTCATTATTTATTGTATTTGAGTAATCTAAATTATAAGGATTTACGTAAGTACCTAATCTTAACCCTTTAAATGGACGATATGTCAAATCTAAGTCTGCACCTATAATATTTTTATTTCCACTATTGATAGGAGTTCTTATAAATAGATCAGATCCATCTACATTTTGACCATCATTTTGTATCACTGTTAAAAAAGGATCTTTAGCATAATTAAGAAATACAGATGAAATTATCGATAATTTTTCAAAATCTTTACCATATGACAACTCTATATAATCATTAAAATAGGAATTTAATTCAGGATTGCCGACAGATTGAAAACGTTCACTGCTTAAAGAAATAAATGGATTTATTTGTGCTATAGTTGGTCTATAAATCCCTCTATTATAATATAAAGAGACATAGCTGCCATCTTCAAATTCATAATCTAAAGTTGCCGAAGGAAATAAATCAGTATAATTTTTCGAGATATCGTTGTTTGATGAATCTTCTCCGATAGAAATATCAGAAGTTTCACTACGTAGACCTAATGAATAGGATAAATTACCGCTCGAAGCACTGTATTGTCCGTAAAAGGCATGAATTTTTTCATCATAATTAACAACATCATTAAAGCCACCTATTGTTATAAAATCTCTTAAAATTTCGTCGAACTGACTTACCTTAAAGTCATTTTCATAAAGGCGGAATGTACCTTTATAACCTAGTTCTAATTTTTTCGTTTCACTAAAAGGTAATGTATAATCTAATTGAAATAAGAAATTATCAAGATTTTGTTCTTTATCTATTCTTTGATCAATACTTTCAGAAATAGGAATTAACTCACTTTCAATGATTGTTGCTTTATTTTCAGAAACAGTGTTGTCGTATTTAAAATCAAATGAAAGTTGATGCCCATCGTGATTAAACTTTGAGGTATAATTTAAAAATAACTCAATTCTTGAATCATCATCAAAATCCCCAACATTTCTATTGGCAGATCTTTCTAAAACATCAGAAGAGTCAAAATCATCAAGACTCAAAGTTGAAATAAAATTTTTATTATTTGTATTAATAAGAAGAGAAGTAGTTAATGTATTATTGTTATTAATATAAAAATCGCTACCTAAGCTAAATAAAAAGCTATTTCGCTGGTTTTCATCTTCACGAATTTCATCATAAAAGCCTGTAATATTATCGCTACCATCAAAAATTGTTTGGTCAATTGTCGCACGCTTGATCTTCTTTTCATTGTTGAAACTAATGGTAGAAAAAATATTTATATTATCAGTATTTTCATTTAAAAAAGTCGACGCTCCGTTATCATCAGGAGTACCTAGGTGTAGATCGATTGAGCCACTTAGACCAGAACCTTTTCTTTTTTTAGTGACTATATTTAAAATTGCACCTCCACCATCTGCACTATATTTTGCTGAACGTGTAATAATTTCAACTTTTTCAATAGAATTAGACGGAATTGCACTTAAGATATCAGTACTACCATCTAGCCCAAACAAAGGTTTGCCATCTATTAAAACAGTTGCACTTGCACCTCTCATAATAACATTACCATCTTCATCAACTCTAACTGATGGTGTGTTATTTAAAACGTCCATAGCATTGCCTCCTCTGTTTGCAATATCTTTTGAGGCATTATATATCTTTTTATTAACCTTAAATTCTATCAGTTTTTCTTGAGCAACAACTTCAACTTCATCTAAGTTTTCAGCACTGAATAATAGTTGAATATTCCCTAAATTGGTATTTTGTATTAATTCTCTATTGATAAATTCTTTAGGAGTATAAGAAAGAAATTCTATTTTTATAGTATAAATTCCTGCTGGAATCGACATACTGAAAGCACCCTTCTTATCAGAAGTAGTACCTACTATTCCTTGATTATTTTTAAAAGAAATGGTAGCAAACTCAACAGGTTTGTTTGATGCAGAATCTACTATTTTTCCAATAACTGTGATTTTATTTGCAGTTGGTTGCTGGCCATAGAAATAAGCCCAAAAGAATAAGAAACTAATAAGTAGAATGATCTTTTTCAAACGCATATTGGGTTTTTATAGCGTGCGAATGTAAGTATTTAGATGGAATTAAAAAATAGCGTTTCTGGGTATTTTTATACCTACCCAAAAACCACAGGCTCTATGCTAGAGCAATTTTTGAATATTTTCAGGGGGTCTACCGAGAACGGCTTTATTTCCTTTTATAACGATGGGTCTCTCTATTAATTTAGGGTGATTATGCATGGCTACTATAATCTCATCATCGCTCAAGTCTTTACCTTTATAGTTTTCTTTCCAGATGGCTTCATTTTTTCTAATTAATTGAATCGGAATGAAGTCTAACATACCTAGAATTTCTTTGAGTTCTTCTATTGTTGGTGGATTATTTTGATAGTCAACGATTTCAAAATTTTGATTAGAATTTTCTAAAAGTGCTAAACCTTGTCTACTTTTACTGCAACGCTGATTGTGAAATATTTTCATACATTTAGATTTTTGTATTTGTTTTGATTAAAAAGCCATGGTTTGGTTACAAATTTTTTAAAGAGTTTTGCTAAGCTATAAAAAAATAATAAAATAGTATAATTACCTTTGCATTTATTACAGAGGTCTTGTTGCCACAAATTCACTAATTTCTTTAGTATTTTGATGAATATAGAAAAGATTTAACACGAATTTTCGAAAATCCGGCGGATTTTCAATGAGTGAAATAATAATTAATTTTTTTTAAAAGTTTAATTTGTGTATTAGTGGCCTAGTTTACCCATAATTTAATTTTAATATGTTTACTCTGTACAATTTATAAAATAGTATAATGATAATTACCGATACGCATACCCACTTATATTCTGAACAGTTCGATGAAGATAGAAATAAAATGATGCAACGAGCATTAGATAATGGTGTGTCGCGTTTTTTTATACCTGCAATCAGTTCAAGCTATACAGAAGCAATGTTAAATCTGGAAAAAAATTTTCCGGCACATGTTTTTTTAATGATGGGCTTACATCCTACAAGTGTTAAAGAAAATTACCTGGAAGAGTTGAATTTAGTCAAAGAATGGCTAGATAAAAGAAAATTCTATGCTGTAGGTGAAATAGGGATCGATTTGTATTGGGATAAAACATTTCTTCAACAACAACAGAATGCATTTAAAAAACAAATAGAGTGGGCTAAGGAAAAAGAACTACCCATAGTTATTCACTGTCGCGAAGCATTCGACGAAATATTTGAAGTATTAGAAGATGTAAAAGACGATAAACTATATGGTATTTTTCATTGTTTTACGGGAACACTAGATCAGGCAAAACAAGCTATCGATTTTAATATGAAGTTAGGTATTGGTGGAGTGGTCACATTTAAAAATGGTGGACTCGATAAATTTTTAAATGAAATTCCACTAGAACAGATCGTTTTAGAAACAGATTCGCCTTATCTAGCACCGACTCCTTATCGCGGAAAGCGCAATGAAAGTAGTTATATCATAAATGTGTTGGATAAGTTAGTAGATATTTATAATTTAACGCCTCAGGAAATAGCCCGTATAACCACACAAAATTCGAAAGAAGTTTTTGGAATTTGATAGCGTAACATATTATAAAACACCTATAGGAATGGCTCGAATTGTTGGAGATGATGATGGTATATCTTCAATTACAGTGGTTGATAGTGCTGCAGATACTTCAACTAAAATACCAGAGTGTTTACAAGATTGTGTTACACAATTAGATGAATATTTTCAAAAGAAAAGAACAACTTTTAACTTAAAATTAAACCCTCAAGGCACTAATTTTCAAAAAGAAGTTTGGAATGCATTACAACAGATACCCTATGCCGAGACAAGGTCATATTTAAAACAGAGTGAAACTATGGGTGATGTGAAAGCTATTAGAGCTGTTGCTTCGGCGAATGGTAAAAACCCAATTTGGATTATTATTCCCTGTCATCGTGTTATTGGTAGTGACGGATCACTCACAGGTTATTCGGGCGGTTTATGGCGTAAACGCTGGTTGTTAGAACATGAAAATCCACCAGAACAACAATCACTTTTTTAAAACATTCTATTTGAATTAGAATTCTACTCAAGTAAAATTTAAACTATTTTTACCGTCAAAACGTTTGTAAAATTGATAAAGAAGGTTATTTGCATATTTCTGATTTTATTAGGAATTTCTTCTCATGGCCAAAAACGGTCCGAAAAGTTTAAAATTAAATCAATTCAAGTTGTTTCTGATACTATTCGAATTGATTCGGTGAGTATAAGTCCATATAATTTTAAAGTATTCGATCAATTAAAACAACAAATTGATACTACAGATTACCAGATAGATTTTGCCAAGGCACAATTAATTCTCAACAACAAAAAACACCAAAGTATTATTGTTGAATATAATACCTTACCAGAATTTCTAACTAAAGTCTATACAAAGTTCGATAAGAATCTGATTGTACCACAAGCAACTGATCTTTCAAGATTATATAGTGTAAAAAGTAAAAATCAAAAAAATAAATTTGTCCCATTTGACGGATTGAATACCAGTGGAAGTATCTCTCGAGGCTTGACAGTCGGTAATAATCAAGATGCAGTAGTAAATTCTAATTTAGATCTGCAAATTTCCGGAAATTTATCTGAAAAGGTAAAAATAAGAGCCTCCATAACAGATACTAATGTTCCGCTTCAAGAAAACGGATTTACACAACGATTAGATGAATTTGATAGGGTTTTTATTGAACTATATAGCAAGAACTGGAGCGTAAAAGCAGGAGATGTTGATTTTACAAATACCGAGAATTACTTTATGCGTTTTAACAAAAAAGTAGCAGGGGTAAAACTAGATGCTGTTATTGATAAGGAAGAGAGTGAAACCAGGTTTTATGCTTCGGGTGCCTTGGTAAGAGGACAATTTGCAAAAAATACATTTTCAGGTCAAGAAGGTAATCAAGGACCATATAAAATTACCGGAACTAATATTGAACAATTTATTTTACTAATTTCAGGTAGTGAAACGGTATATGTAAATGGTATTCCACTAAAACGAGGTGAAAATAATGATTATACGATTGATTATAATACGGCTGAGCTTACATTCAATCCTACTTATCCTGTTACTGCTAATATGAGAATTACAGTTGAATACCAATTTTCTGAAAGAAACTATACCCGATTTGTTACTTATAATGGTGCTGAATACAAAACTGAAAAACTGAAATTGGGAGTTAGTTTTTACAATGAGAATGATGCCAAAAATCAAACTTTACAACAAGATTTAAATAATAGTCAGAAAGAAATTCTATCGCTCGCAGGAGATGATGTTTCACAAATGATTGTTCCTTCAGATTTTGCTGATGTGTTTTCAGAAAATAAGATATTATACAAAAAAGAAATACAGAATGGCGTTGAAACATTTATCTTTTCAAATAACCCAGAGGATGATCTATTTACTGTCCGATTTACTTTTGTAGGAGAAAATAATGGTAATTATAACATACAAACTACCATTGCTTCCGGTAGAATATACGAATATATTGCCCCTATTAGTGGAGTAGTACAAGGAGCTTACGAACCTATTGTACAGTTAATTGCACCTAATAAATTACAAATAGCAGTTTTAAATGCCGACTATTCACCAAATACCAAAACAACTATTAGCTCTGAATTTGCGTATAGTGACAATGATCTGAATTTATTTTCATCTTTTGATGATAGTAACAATCAAGGGTTTGCAGCTAAGATCAATTGGAAACAGACACTATTAGATAAAACATGGAAACTTAAAAGTGCTATAAATTATGAATACATTACTAAAGATTTTAGGACCATAGAACGCTTTAGAGATATTGAATTTACACGAGATTGGGATTTGGTGAATCCTTTAGGAGATCAACAGTTCTTTACAACTTCATTGTCTTTTGAAAATGCAAAAAAAGGAAGCATTACCTATAAATTTGATCAATTAAATTTTAGTGAGAATTTTACAGGAACTAAACATAATTTCTTTTCAGATCTAAAACTGAATAACACCAAAATTAAAGCAAATGGAAGTTTTTTAAATAATGATTCTGAAACATATAAAACTCAGTTTTCTAGGTGGTATTCAACTATAAATCATCATTTTAATAAAAGTTGGATAGGCGGCAAATTAAATGCCGAAAATAATGAACGTAAAGATAAAAACACTCAAATTCTAGCAGATTTAAGTCACCGATTTTTAGAATATGAAGGTTATGTAGGGGTAGGAGATACTGCAAAGGTTTATGTTGAAATAGGTTATAATTATAGAACAACTGACAGTTTACAATTGAATAAATTACAACGGGTTAATGATGCTAACACCTACTTTTTAAGATCAAAATTAATCCATAATAAAAATGCTGATCTTTCATTATTCTTAAATTATAGAACAGTTGATAATGTTAATATTGCCGATGAAGAATCATTAAATTCACGTATTAGCTATAGGCAACAATTATTTAAAAATGCTATTTCTTTACAAACCGTATATGAAACCAGTTCAGGAACATTACCACAACAAGAGTTTAGTTATGTTGAAGTTGATACAGGGTTGGGCTTTTATACTTGGAACGACTATAATAATAATGGCATTCAAGAATTAGATGAATTTGAAATTGCTCAGTTTCAAGATGAAGCGAATTATGTACGGGTATTATTACCAACGATTAATTTTATTAAGACCAACCAGAATAAATTCAGTCAATCATTGACTGTACATCCGTCAAGTTGGGCAAACCAAAAAGGATTTAAAAAACTATTATCACATTTTACAAATCAATCCTTTATTTTAATTGATAGTAAGAAAAAGAGAATAGGAACAAACTTCAATTTTAATCCTTTTGCTATTAATAATAATGTATTGGCCTTAAATATGAATCTAAAAAATAGTTTGTTTTATAATAGAGGTAAACAAAGATACTCAACAACATATACCTATTTAAAAAGTAGAAATAAAACGGCATTTTCAATTGGAGACCAAGAAAATAATCTCTCTTCACATCAATTATTATTTAGTCATAAAATGAGTAAATTTTGGTTGTTTGATATCAAAGGAGCTGTTTCAGAGAATAAAACCGAATCTCAAAACTTTATAAGTAGAAACTTTTTATTAGATAATTATGAAGTGAATCCTAAACTATCCTATTTATACAGTAACAATTCAAGATTTGAAGTATTATATAATTTTAAAAATAAAGAGAATCAGGTTAACGGATTAGAAACCTTACAGTTACATAATTTGGGGGCGAATTTCAGGTATGCGCGTAATCAAAAATTTTCGATCAATACATCCTTAAACTATATTGTGAATAATTTTGAAGGGAATTTAAACTCTCCGGTCGCTTACCAAATGTTAGAAGGTTTACAACCAGGCACTAACTATACATGGAATTTAACTTTTCAAAAGAAAATAACTTCTTATTTAGATATCAATTTTAATTATTTAGGCAGAAAATCAGAAACTGCAAAAGCAATACATACAGGTAATTTACAGTTGAGAGCTAGTTTTTAAATAAAACAATTTTTATAAGCAACTAGTTGTATATGTTTGCATCTTTTCTTGGTATCATTATTGATATTAAAACCAAATTAACCCAAAAATTTAAAACATGAAAAAAGCCATTTTAGTATTATTTCTTTTTGTATCAATTGTATCAGTTAAAGCACAAGAAAAAGAAAGTCAAGAAACCATTTTAAAACAAAACGAGTTAAAAATAAATATGTCGAATTTAATTGGTTTTAAGTGGGCAGATTTTACTTACGAAAGAATACTCAATGAGGAATCATCACTGGGTATAGGTGCATTATTTACTTTAGATGCAAATAATGACGATGGCTTAGAGGAGTATAGAACTTTTTCTATTACGCCATACTATAGACATTTTTTTAGTAGAAAATACGCTGAAGGCTTTTTTGTAGAGGCATTCGGAATGTTACATTCCGGAGAAGATGAAATTTATAGTTTCGATTCAATTGCTGATCCTAATGGTACATATAGAGATGAAAAATATACAGATTTTGCTGTAGGTATTTCTGTTGGAGGTAAGTTTGTTACAAAAAGAGGTTTCATAGCTGAAGTATATGCCGGTATTGGAAGAGATTTACTTGGTCAAAGCGAAATTGAAGTTGTTGGTAGAGGTGGAGTTTCTATTGGATTCAGATTTTAATAAAATACATATAAAACAAAAAAGCTTCAAGAATTCTTGAAGCTTTTTTGTTTTATTTAAAATCGAAATTATTTTAACCAGTTTTTAATAGCTACTTTATCATCAATAATTTGACGTAGATCAGTCATTTTTACACGTTTTTGATCCATAGTATCTCTATCACGTATAGTTACAGTATTATCTTCAATAGTTTGATGATCAACTGTAATACAAAAAGGAGTTCCCGCAGCATCTTGACGCCTATAACGACGACCCACAGCATCTTTTTCATCATAAATTATATTAAAATTCCATTTTAAGTCATTCATAATAGTATGCGCTATTTCAGGTAGACCATCTTTTTTAACCAATGGTAAAACAGCAGCTTTTGTAGGCGCTAATACAGCAGGTAGTTTTAGAACAGTACGTGTTGTACCATTTTCTAATTCTTCTTCTTGTAAAGAGTTTGAAAAAACAGCTAAAAACATTCTATCTAGTCCTATTGAAGTTTCAACTACATAAGGCACATAGTTCTTATTTTCTTCATGGTCAAAATACTGTAATTTTTTACCGGAATATTCTTCATGTTGTCTTAGATCAAAATCTGTACGTGAATGAATACCCTCTAATTCTTTAAATCCGAAAGGAAAATTAAACTCAATATCGGCAGCGGCGTCAGCATAATGTGCTAGTTTTTCATGGTCATGGAAACGATAGTTCTCTTCGCCCATACCCAATGATAAATGCCATTTAAGTCTGGTTTCTTTCCATTGTTCATACCATTCTTTTTGAGTACCTGGTTTGATAAAGAATTGCATTTCCATTTGTTCAAATTCACGCATTCTAAAAATAAATTGTCTAGCAACAATTTCATTTCTAAAAGCTTTTCCAGTTTGAGCAATACCAAACGGAATTTTCATTCGCCCCGTTTTTTGCACATTTAAAAAGTTCACGAATATACCTTGAGCAGTTTCGGGGCGTAAATATAAATCCATAGCACTTTCGGCAGATGCACCCAATTTTGTACCAAACATCAAATTAAACTGTTTAACTTCTGTCCAATTTTTGCTTCCGGTTAAAGGGTCAGCAATTTCTAATTCTTCAATAAGTGTTTTAACATCGACTAGATCTTCATTTTCTAATGATTTTGCCATTCGAGTTAATATTTCATCTCTCTTTTGTAGATATCCTATAACTCTTGGGTTTGTAGTTTTAAATTGCTCTTCATCAAAAGAATCTCCAAAACGTTTGGCCGCCTTGCCTATTTCTTTTTGCGCTTTCTGTAACAGTTTTTCAGCATAATCTTCAATTAAAACATCAGCTCTATATCGTTTTTTAGAATCTTTATTGTCAATTAGTGGATCATTAAAAGCATCTACATGCCCCGAAGCTTTCCATGTGGTAGGATGCATTAAAATAGCAGCATCAATACCAATAATATTCTCGTGCATTTGTACCATAGCTTTCCACCAGTACTGTCGAATATTATTTTTAAGTTCAACACCATTCTGCGCATAATCATAGACTGCACTTAAACCATCATATATTTCACTTGAAGGAAATACATAACCATATTCTTTTGCATGTGAGATTACCTTCTTGAATTTATCTTCTTGTTTTGTCATCTTGCAAAAATAGATAAATTATAGAACTCACCTATAGTTGTTATAAATATATTTATAATAAAAAAAGGTACAAATACTATCTAAGTATTTATACCTTTTAAAATGATTAATTTTTGTTCTTTTATAAACCTAAAAACGCATCTTTAAGTTCTAATTTTGATGCACCAACTAAGTTTCCTTCAACATATACTTTTACAGTATAAAAACCTTTTACAAATTTTTGAGTAACATTTTCTACAAACATCACCACATCTAAATCTGCATTGTTATAGTTAGCTATTGTTTTATCAGTATAAGGTACTTCCTGACCATTTCTAAGTGTGAAATTACCTTTTTCATTAATAACAGTTCCACTAGGGTTTTGAATTACTATATAAGCTTCTTTATCACCAGGTTCAGCAATTTCATTTTTTACGATTCTAAAATTAACACGAATTGCTTGTGTTTTTTGAGCCTTATTTGTCTCAGTATATTTTCCATTGCTTTTAAGTCTCATAGACATCGCTTTTACTGAACTAACATTCAATGCGCCACCTATTTCAACTTTTTTAGATAAATCTAAATTTTGAGCCATTAAAGTATCATTAAAACTAGTTTGCTCAACGAGTTTACCTGTAATACTATCTTTTTCAACTACTAATAAATTATTAGCAATAGTTAATGAGTCATTCATAAAGAATAAACGTTCATTACTTGATTCAAGATCTTTAATTTTCTTTCTATAACGTCTCACTAAAGACCAGTTTGTACTTTTTAAATTCTTAACTGAATCTTTAAAAGCAATAATCTTATCTCTTTCAACCGTCAATTCATCCGATAAAGAACTGTTTTTAGAAATAGCCACATCGTATTTTTCTTCCATTGAAGTTAAGTTACCTAAAATTTGTTCTTTTTCTTGTTTTAGAAACTCTTCAGAAGCTTTGAATTTTGAGTTTTGCTGGAATGTGTATACGCCTAAGGCTATTAGTAAAGCAATCAATATTCCAGTAATAATTTTTTTGTTTGAAGATGATTTTTGATCTTCCATAAGTTAAGGTTTTAATTTAGAGTTTAATATATACTAAAGGCTAAACGTAAAATTAGATAATTATTGTATAAGAAGAATGGTTTTTTTCGTATTTGTTAATAAAAACGCAGATATGTTAAAAACTAATAATTTACTGCTTTTTAGCTATAAAATTTGCTATTGAATTTATAATTAAATATTTTAATAGTAAGTGATTTAAGTTTTATAAAATAATAACCTGAGTTCGACCTAATATTTGTTTACAGTTTGAATGAATTTTTATTCAATTCGTAGGCATCTTTTTGAAGGACTAACTGGTTAGTTTGAAAAAATATGGCAAGAAACCGACAAAGGAGGTTCATGAACACCTTAATAAAAAATAAAATAGGGTGAGTAATTGGAAAAAATTCATCAAATCCTTTAGAAATCCAAAGAAAAGGCAATCTTTTTGGGTAAAATTATTAAAATATCTAGATATTCCTTTTAATTTTACACTTCAAATCTCACCTCTTCTTAGGATTCTGTAAATTAAATCTTAGGTTGAACTCAGGTTAATAGGTAAATTCGCGAAAAGTTTAATACAGGTGCAATTTTTAAAAGATACTTTCTATCTATTTTTTCCTAAAGTATGCCTTTGTTGTGATGAACAGTTGGTAAAAAATGAAACTGAAATCTGTTTAAAATGCAGATTTGAATTGCCAATCACAAACTTTACAGATGAACCAGATAATAAGGTTGAACAAACATTTTACGGACGTGTAAAAATTGAGTTTGCTACTGCCTTATTATTTTATAGAACAAAAGGAATTTCACAAAAGTTGATCTATCAATTAAAATATAAAGGTAAACAAGAAATTGGTATTCTTCTGGGACAATGGATTGGAGCTGAATTAAAAGAAAGTAAAAGATTTCCATCGATAGATTATATTGTTCCTGTTCCATTACATATAAAAAAGTTAAAAAAACGAGGTTATAATCAGTTATCAACCTTTGGTAACAGTATTTCTGATGTTTTAAATGTTCCTTTTATAAATAATGTATTAATAAAAGAATCAGTAACTGATACACAAACGTTAAAGCGCAGAATTGAACGTTGGAAAAATGTTGATGAAATTTTTCATTTGTCAAATACAACTATCTTTGAGTATAAACATGTATTGCTTATTGATGACGTGATTACTACAGGTGCCACTTTAGAAGCTTGTGCATTAGAATTGTTTAAAACTAAGAATATCAAAATTAGTATTGCAACTATGGCTTTTACTGAATAAATTATCAAAAAATAATTGTTAATTTGCAACAAATTTTAATAATGAAGAGCACTTTTAGTTTAATTATAATTTCTTTTTTTTTGATAATTCTTTTATCAGATTGTGCTCGTAGAGGAAGACCTGAAGGAGGGCCAAAAGATGAAGATGCTCCTGTAATGACAATTGCAAAGCCCGCACACTTAACGACAAATTTTAAGGATGATGAAATTAAAATATATTTTGATGAATATATTAAGT
>Ga0209633_10003410_pt1 | contig 14694 bp, 12 predicted proteins | sample Cruoilmetagenom1_FD_187290 | JGI IMG/M metagenome (GOLD analysis project Ga0209633, IMG submission 187290) | Oil polluted marine microbial communities from Coal Oil Point, Santa Barbara, California, USA - Sample 1 (SPAdes) (version 2) | ecosystem: Environmental > Aquatic > Marine > Oil seeps ... | reverse complement strand
CAGGGCAAACGCATTAAAAGTTGTTAATTTCAAATAACTTATGAGATATTCCTGAGTTTCATATCAGGAGTATGTCATGGGCCCATGTATTTCTAGTTATTTCGCAAATATAGATGATCCTCGTATCGATCGCAAAAAACTTCATTCACTTTCCGATATTCTCATTCTGACCATCTGTGCCATGCTAAGCGGAGCTGATGGTTACGCGGCAATAGAAGAGTTTGGACAGAATAAAAAGGCGTGGTTAAGAAGCTTTTTACCTTTAATAAATGGCATTCCATCGCACGACTGTATTCGCTATGTCTTAATCAGGTTACCACCTGAACAACTGCAATCAGCCTTTATAGCATGGGCAAATGCCATTAAAGAGAAAATTCCTGAGGTCGTTGCTGTGGATGGAAAAACCTCAAAAGGTAGTCAAAAAAGCGGGCTTGGAGGGCTTCATATGGTGAGTGCTTGGGGAACCTCAAACAAATTGGTATTAGGACAAGAAGTTACTCAGGAAAAGTCTAATGAGATAACCGCCATACCTGCACTACTAAAGCTTCTGGAGTTAAAAGGCTGCATTGTTACCATTGATGCAATGGGTTGCCAGCTCAATATAGCAAAGCAAATTATTAAGCAAAAAGCAGACTATGTTCTAGGGCTAAAAGGGAATCAGGGATTACTCCATAAAGATGTTAAAGATCACTTTAAAAAAGCAATTAAATCTAAGTTTAGAAACTTTCCTCATAGTTATTATAAAGAAGTCGAGAGAAAACATGGTCGACATGATAAGCGTCAATATTGGATTCTTGATGCGCCTGACACCTTACATAGAGCAGAAAAATGGAAAGGTCTGCAGAGCATTGGAATGGTGCAGCGTGAAAGCACCGTTGGAGATAAAACAACGACTGAAACCCGCTATTTCATAAGTTCTATTCAAGCAGACGCCAAGGTGTTTGCAAAGGCTGTGCGTAGTCACTGGGGCATCGAGAATAACCTGCATTGGTGTTTGGATGTGACTTTTAGAGAAGACGATAGTCGTATACGCACAGGTCATGCCCCTGCATGCATGAGTACATTTAGGCACATATGCTTAAACTTATTACAGAAAGAGTCTTCCAAGCTCAGTATCAAAAAGAAAAGGCTTAAAGCTGCCTGGAATGATAGCTTTCGACTTAAAGTGTTGTTTGGTTTATGATTTTAATGCGTTTGCCCTGGGGGGGTGCCACTGAATTAACTTCCTTTTTAACGCAGATTACGTGGAGAAAAACAGCGCAGAGATTCGCAGAGTTTTTCTCTAGTTTTCTTATTCTCAGCGACCTCTGTGAAAATCTCTGCGTTCTTTGCGTTAAATTTTTTAAGACTCCGCTGATTCTAAAAACTGGGCAAAGAGACCTACTTCAAAGCCAAACGTAATTTCTTAGAATATTTAATGCCTTCTTGTTTTAAACGTTGGTACTCTGCATAAACTTTTTTCACATAATTTCGAGTTTCATTGAATGGTGGTATACCATTGTATTTATTAACATTCCCTGGGCCTGCATTGTATGCGGCTATGGCTAACTTATAATCACCATCAAATCTTTCAAGCATCTGTGCGATATATTTGATTCCACCTTGAATATTGTGCTCTGGGTTCCAAGGGTCATTGATTCTTAAGCCTAAAGCGGTTTGTGGCATGAGCTGCATTAAACCAATGGCGCCAACACGTGAGTGTGCTCCTTCATTAAAACAGGATTCCTGACGCACGATGGCATGAATTAACTCTTCGTCAACATTATAAATACGTGAGTAAATCTGGATTGGTTTTTTATAGATGCGCGCTTGCTTACTAAGATGTGTTGGGTTTTTGCAGCCGATTATAATGCCTGTATCTCTTCCTTTTGCTTTTATTAATTGTGCAGGTAAGGGTCGATTGCTTGTGTATTTCTTAGACGATTTTTTGGCAAATTTTCGTTTGTATTTTCTAGATGATTTTTTGTTTTTATTAGAGAAAGATTTTTTCTCGGTTTTTTGCTTGGGGCGCAGACTGGATTTGTATGCTCCTGTTTTCTTAATTTGATAGATTTTTACGAGTTTATTCCCAGAACCTCGCAGACGTTCGCCCGTTAATAGGGTAGAACCGTCTTTGGTAATATATTTATACATTGCCGCGTTTGATGATGTGTAAGCCAATAATAGAAAGGCGCACATAATTAGACGGATTAAAATGGGGTTTGTAATTTTCATTGATCTTTAGTCTTTTTGTATTTATTGGTTGACTATTTTTCTACTTAATTTTAAGGAAGCTCTGATCAAGTCCAATAATTTTAAGTTTGCTAAAACAGCCGCTATTTTCCACGAAGATCGTCGCAATAGAACAACTATTACGACTCACTTCCTGAAAAATAGCGACAGTTTTCTCTTCGCTTAATTCTTATCGGACTTAATCAGAGATTCCTTAATGGAATAGTAGTTTTTTCGATAGAAAAAGTCCAAGAGATTAAGATAGAAGGTTTTATTATTTATGGTTTGAGTAAAAGTATTGTTTTATTAGTTTAGCATTCTTGGTAAGGCCAGCGTGAAGGGGTCAATCATGGCATCGAAGTGATAATCATCATCGGCAATCATTTGATAGCTACCCTGCATAGAACCGACAGGTGTTTCCATCATGGTGCCACTGGAATATTGAAAAGATTCACCAGGTTGTAAATAGGGCTGTTCACCGATAACGCCTTTGCCTTTAACCTCTTGAACACGGTTGTTTGCATCCGTTATTATCCAGTGTCTACTTAACAGCTTTGCGGCAATATCTCCCTTGTTTTCAATCTTGATGGTGTAAGAAAATACATAGCGATTTGCATCGGGATTAGACTCAGCTTCAAGATACTTTGTGCCGACTGTTATTTTAATATTATAGTTTTGTTTTTCACTCATTTTTCATATTGAAGTTTTTAGATTTATAGGTTCCTGTTTATAAGCTCTTAATATAGGACATAAAAACCGTATAATCCAGTTACTATCATAATAGAGCGGGAATAATGAATAGCTTTGATTTTTCACCAATTGGCCATATTACCTCTTGTTATAAGGAAAAATTTGGTATCCCTCGACAGCCTGGTTTGGTTAGCCTTGCAAAAGCACAGCTAATACTGAAACAAGATTTTACGGAAGAATGTATTCGATCATTGCAGGGTTTTTCTCATTTATGGCTAAGTTTTGTGTTTCATGGCAATCAACAAAAAGCATGGAAGGCACTGGTAAGACCCCCACGTTTAGGTGGTGACAGCAAAGTGGGTGTTTTTGCCTCACGTTCTCCCTTTCGGCCGAATCCATTGGGTTTATCAGTGGTAAAACTTGAAGAGATAGAAATAAAAAACGCACGAGTGATTTTGCATCTAAGCGGTTGTGATTTATTGGATGAGACTCCGGTGCTGGATATTAAACCATATTTACCGTATGTAGATTCAATTTCCGATGCTATGGGTGGTTTTGCACATCATAAACCTGATAAAAAGCTGGATGTAGTTTTTACAGAAGAAGCAAACATGCAGTGCCAACTGCAAAGTGAGCAGTTGGGGCAGGATTTACACGCTTTAATAGAACAAATATTACAGCTTGATCCACGTCCGTCCTATCAACAGGGTGAAAGTGGTGATAGGGTTTATGCCATGAAACTTTATGATTTTGACCTGAGGTGGCAATACTGCGAAAATAAGAAAATCAAGGTGTTATCCTTACTTGATTCTAGGGTTTGATTTGGGAAACTAATGGCTTTTAATAAATTATGGCTGAGCTATCAATTACTGCGTTACCAATTAACGGTGCCACTTTTTCTCGTATTTTTCTTATGCAGTCCAGCTGTGTTCGCAAAGAAGGAGAAGAAAGTAAAAAAACCTGAGCCTTCTCTGGCTCAAACGCATTATGATGCAAAGCAAAAGCAGGTTGCATTACCAAAATCATTGACGGATTTATTAAAGAAATACAAGGTTTCTGAAGATAATATCAGTATATACATTCGTGATTTAAATGCAGCATCTCCAATACTGGAACATAATGCTGATAAGTTACGTAAGCCTGCATCGACAATGAAAATTGTGACGACTTATGCAGCCTTAAAAGAGCTTGGGCCAAACTATTCCTGGCGCACCGAAGTCTGGCTGAGGGGGAAACTGAAAAACGGAATTCTGGATGGTGACCTTATTTTAAAAGGTTTCGGTGATCCTTTTCTGGTTTATGAGAACTATTGGAAACTGATTAAAACGCTTCGTGTGAAAGGCTTACGAGAAATCCATGGTGATGTGATTATTGACAATAGTTACTTTGATTTGCCGGCACATGATCCTGCGGCTTTTGATAACAAACCTTTTCGCATTTATAATGTACAAGCTTCACCTTTGATGTTTAATTTTCAAGCGACTCGGTTTTTATTTAGACCTGTATTAAAAGAGCAAGAGTTAAAAAAACAAAAGAAGAAATCAAAGAAAAAAAGAAAGGCATCGCCAGGCAAAGTGGAAGTTGTCCCATATCCAAAAATAAATGACTTTGGTTTTGTTAATCAGCTTAAATTAACCAACGGGAGATGTCGTAAATCACATTATCGACCAAAGTTTAAAAAAGATAAAAAGGGTAAGCTGATCATAAAGGGGAATTACTCTGCCAAATGTAAGCAACAATTCATTCTGCGTGCTGTCTCAAACCCTGAGCAACATGCGTTTAATGCCTTTAGAGATTTCTGGTTAGACTTAAATGGCGTATTAAAAGGTGGCTTGAAAAAAGGCAGAGTAAGTACTGGTGATGAACATTTTCATGTGTATAGTTCCCCAACTCTTGGTGAGCAGATACGTTTAATCAATAAATGGAGTAATAACGTAATGACAAAACAGTTATTACTAACACTTGGTGCAAAGAAATTTGGAGCGCCTGGCACCTTCGAGAAAGGCAGGAAAGCAGTACTCCAAAGTTTGACTGTAAGTGATATTAATACCAGTGGAATACGTCTTGATAATGGTTCTGGCTTATCTCGTTTTTCACAAATCAGCGCAAAGCAAATGGGGAAACTATTGGAAACAGCTTATCGAGACGCTTATATGCCAGAATTTATGGCATCCCTATCATTACCAGGTGTAGATGGAACATTGGTTAATCGTTTTCGGAAAGATGATTTGCGTGGGCGCAGCCACCTGAAAACAGGCACCCTTGATTTTGTAACTGCGATTGCGGGTTTTATGTTGAATCGAAAAGGAAAAAGGCTGGTTATTGTGATACAGCACAATGGTAAAAAAACTGGTGGTGGGCGTGGAGCCAAGATTCAAAATGCATTATTACGCTGGAGTTTTGAGCAGTAGATATGCGATTATCTGTCTTCATCCTTTTATCTTTAACGCTGACATTTTCGCTTAGCGCAGAGCTGTCTAAAAAAGAGAAACTGGCCGCAGCAGCCGTTGTCTCTGCCACAAAATCCGAGATTGACAAGGCAACTAAAACAGCCGTAGACAAAGAGCCAGAAAATAATAAAGGCCCTCGCTTAGCCAGTATTGATGTGACCGGTGTTGATAGTGAACTCAAGAAAAATATAGAACTTCATATGCCAGTATCAATACCTGTATGTAATGCAGAACGTGGTGATGTAAGGCAATTTTTTACAACAGTTAAAAAGCATTTGCGCAAAGCGTCCAGAGCTTTGGGATACTATGATTCTGAATTTCAATCAGGCGGTTCCATTATCGATGGTTGCTGGAAGCTACGACTAAGAATCACCCCGGGAAAGCCGACTAAGATAGTCTCACAAAAAATAAAAGTCATTGGTGACGGCAGAAGCAAACCATTATTCCAAAAAATACTTAGCGAGCTTCCCTATAAGACAGGTGATGTATTAAATCATCAGAAATACTCAGATTTTAAAACACAGTTATCAGAAGCGGCTCAGTCATTAGGTTATTTCGATGCTGAATTTGAAGAGCATAGTATTCAGGTTGATCCTTTGCGTTATCAGGCGAAGGTTGTATTAATCCTGAACACAGGCAAACGCTACCGATATGGAAAGGTGACAGTCGATCAGAAAATATTATCTGATGCAGCTATGAAGAAATATTTAATCATTAAAGAGGGGGAAACCTACAGTACAGTCGATCTTATTAACCAGCAGCAACTTTTACAACGTAGCGGTTATTATAAACTGATCAAAGTTGATGTATTACATCAGGAAGCGAAGGGCAATAGAGTACCTATTGCAATTACTTTGACCTCAAAGAAGCGTAATTCTTATAAATTCAAGGTTGGCTATGGTTCTGATACGGGTGGTCGTATATCGGTTGAAATGAATCGCCGCTGGACGGGTAGTGGAGGTAAGCAGCTAAAAATTAAAACCCAATACGCCCAAACGCTCTCGTTGATTTCTTTACAATTAGTAAGTCCACGTAAAAATCCGGACGATAATTCACTGGTTTATAATATTGACTGGAAGAAAGATTCTAATGACGATGTGGTAAGTCGAAGCATCAATATAGGTGGGAAATATACTCGTAAGCTAGAAAGTGACTGGGTTCAATCTGCCTCTATCGGCGCATTGCTGGACAAGACTCAGGTTGAAGGTGAAGCTGAAACTCAGACTGAGTTACTTTTATTTGGAGTGGGCTTAGAAAAAGTTAAGGCGGATAATCTTATCTATCCAAATGATGGCTGGCGTTTGAGATTTGGTTTAAATCTTGCGGCAAAAGCATTATTGAGTGATCAGGATGTTCTCCAGTTCCGTTCGCATGGCAAGCGTGTTAAACAATTCGGAAAAGGACGCTTATTTGCACGTTTTGATTTAGGTGCCACATTGGTTGATGATGTTGATAGATTACCCAAAAGCCTACGTTTTTTTGCCGGCGGAGGAACAAGTGTACGCGGCTATACCTTTGAGAGTTTAAGCGAAGAAAACGATGAAGGTAAGGCTAAAGGCGGTCGGAATTTATTAGCCCTGAGCCTTGAATATCAGCATCCTATTAATGAGCAATGGAGTGCCGCTGCGTTTATTGATGCAGGAAATGCTTTTAATACTTGGGATGATCCAGAGCTGGAAGTAGGTGTTGGTTTTGGTGCGCGCTGGCGTTCTCCTGTAGGGCCGGTAAGAATAGATATTGGTTTTCCAAGAGATGATTTTAGTAGTCCCCAATTACACTTGAGTGTCGGTTCTGATTTGTGAGAAAACACTTAAACTCATACCTTTTTTCTCCCCTAGCGTGGATATTGGGATTATTTTTGATAGTCCTGTTAATAATAGTATTGATGCTACTAACACCGGTAGGTGTGAAAGTTTTAGCGACAACAGCTGATAGTTCCCTAAAAAAGCTGAACGTTGAAGGTGTTTCAGGTAGTTTGTTAACGGGCTTGCATATTGATGAAATAAGCTGGAATGATGGTGATAGCATTACTCTTCAGAATGTTGACCTAGAACTTAAACATTACAATACAGACAGGGGAAGGTTGGTCGCACAGAGAGTTGGTGCAGGACGCTTAACCATTAATCTGGCTAAAAAAGCAAAAAGTGGTGATATCACATCACTGCCTAACTTTGGCTTACCATTGAATTTAAATGCACATCTGATTCATCTTGATTCTTTACGCATCACTCAAGATGTTCCCGATGATCCCGGTAGCCAGACTTTACTTTTTCAGGTTAGGAATATTCAGTTAAAAAAAGTGACCATCAGTGACGGCTACCTGCGTTTTAGAAAGCTGCTGGGTAACCCCATTATTCTGGATGAGCCATTAAAAATAAATGTATCAGAAGGGCGGCTTAATATGAATCAGCCCCATGATATTAAGACTGGCGGTAGTATTCTTTTCAAACATAAGGATGTTGGTGATATAGATGGTAGCATCCAACTAGCAGGAACCCTGACCAATTATAATTTTGAAGGTGAAGTGAACCATAGCCAAGAAAAATTGGGAAAACAGAATATAAAATTCTTGGGGCAGGGCAATTATAAACGGGTCCATCTTGAAAAATTAAACCTTGAAAGCCCGCACGGAAACATAGAGGCAAAAGGGAGATTATTGTGGAACCCGGAGTTAAGCTGGGCTTTTCTGGTCGATGGAAAAAAACTGAGTACCCGAAAATTCCTGCCTGCATGGCCTGCGGATGTTGATGGGCAAATGCGTTATAGCGGCACTATCATTGATGGCAGGACAGAGCATCATGTCAATATTCTGACGCTTGAAGGTAAGGTACGTGAATATGACTTAAAGCTTCTGGGCAAGGTCAATGAACGAGAAGGTGTCCTGACTACTGAAGATCTGAATTTGCAGCTAGGTGATAATCAGCTGCAGTTATCTGGCAGAGCGAGTGAGCCTTATGATTTAAAATGGCAACTAGATGCCAAAGACATAAGTCAGGCATTACCCCATAAAATGCAGAAATTAAAGCTGGCTGGAAGTCTTATAGGTAGTGGAGAGTTAAGAGGTAATTTAAAAAAGCCTGAGTTTAAGGTGAAACTCACCGCTAATAAACTTGTTTATAATGATTTCAAACAAGGCAAAGAAAATATTGTACTTGAGGGTGGTGCTGCTCTAGTTGATGGAAAAACAGTGCTTAAGGATCTATCCATTAAATCAGGCGAAAATACCGTTAGAGCAACAGGAAAAGCCAGCGAACCTTTTGATATAAAGTGGCAGATAGAAGCCAATAAGTTGAGTCAACTATCTCCGCAACTGGCAGGCCAAGTAAAGGGAAGTGGGTCTTTTATAGGTACATTATCCAAACCTGAATTTGATATTAAACTAAAAGCCAATAGGCTCGCCTACGAAGACTTAAAACAGGGCAAGGAAGCCATTTTTCTGGAAGGTGGAATTGCCTTAAATAACGGTGTTATTCAACTCAATAAATTAATTGCAAAGAGTGCCAGTAATGAAGTGGAAGTCACAGGGCAGGCAAGTGAGCCACTTAAACTTGATTTAAAAATAAATGCACAAAATCTAGCACAGGTTTCCCCAGATCTGGATGGACGTGTTCAAGGAGAAGGACAGATCATCGGTAACTATAAATCACCGATTATCAAAGCCAATATTAGCGCCTCTAAGTTACGCTATAAAAAAACACAACTGGCGCAATCAGAGTTACGTGTAAAAGGCGAAGTGCAGTTGCTAGAAGGTGTACCTATGGTAAAAGAGTTAAATGCTCAGGTCGGTAATAATCGCGTTAATATTTCTGGTCGAGCCAGTAGCCCATTTGATCTTAGCTGGGATATTGATGCTAAAAACTTAAAAGAATTAATGCCAGAACTTACGGGTCAGTTACTCGCAAAAGGCAAACTTCAAGGCACCGTTGATAAGCCTGTTATTAATGCCAAAGTTAACGCCAAAAGTCTGCATTATCAAGATTTCAGTCTGGATGCTGCTGATATTACGGCAAAAACTGAAAATGGTATTTATAATATCAAAGGTGATTTAAAGAAATTGAAAAGTGCCGATCAAAAGGTCAGCAAAGCTGAATTTGCTTTAAATGGTCGAATTGAAAATCATAACTTCACTGTTTCGGTAGATCATGCAGAGGCGAAGTTAAAACTAAAAGCAAGCGGTGCCTGGCAAAACCAGAAATGGAAAGGTGTAGTCCAAGACTTATCAGCAGCTGACACCGTCGCGGGTGACTGGAAACTACAAAAACCTACCTCGCTGACATTATCAAAAAGTGGTTTTAGTAGCTCAAAATTCTGTTTTTCAAACAAAGCTACCCAGCTTTGTTCAAACGCTAACTGGTCTGAAATAGCAGGACTAAAAGCCAAAGGCACCTTGCAGAAAACACCACTTTCAATGCTGAAACCATGGTTGCCTGATGGTTTGGTATTAAATGGCACTGTCGATGGTTCTTATGATATTCAGCAGAACAATGGTAAACCAAAAGGCACTCTTAAATTTAATCTGCCTGATAGTAATTTCTCCTTTAAAAATGAAGATGGCGATGAACAAATACTTGCCTATAAAAATGCCGAGTTAACAGGCACCATTGATAATCGTACGGCTAAAGTTAAAGTGCGGATGGAAATCGTAAACCGAGGCAATTTATCATCAGATTTAAAAATTAAACTATCCCCTGAAGATGGTAAACATACCGTTAAAGGCAGCGCTCAGTTTGATATTCCCAATATCAACTGGGCGCAAAGTTTTATCCCGCATAGCCGTGGTTTGCGGGGCGAGTTTCACAGTAAACTCACCGTTAATGGATTGCTGAGTAAACCCAAAATTGTCGGTAATGCCGCATTAAAAAATGGCTACCTAAGATTGCCAGAGGCAGGAACAGAATTAACCAATATTAATATCAATTTGCTTGCTGATAAGCCCGGCCTTGCTAAGTTAAAAGGCAACATGCTGATGGGTAAGGGGAAGCTTAATGTGAGCGGTGATCTTGATATTCGAGATGTGATTAATTGGAAAGCTAGTGTGAAAGTCATCGGAAAAAATATTCGTTTCATGAATACCAATGAAATAAATGCCACCATGTCACCGGATCTAAATATTGGTATCACACCCGAAATTGTAACTATTTTGGGAAAAGTTAAAATTCCCCAAGCTTATATCAACCTTAAGGACATCCCTGAAACCAGCATTGATGAAAATAGTGATGCGTTTGTGATTGGCGAAAGAAAAAAAGGTGAAAAGGTTTCCGCGATTAGAATCAAACCTACAGTTCTTATCGAGTTGGGTGATAAAGTAAGGTTAAATGCTTTTGGTTTAAAAGCAAAACTATCTGGTGGCGTTAATATCACCCATAACCGCCGTGATATTTTAGCCAATGGATCACTCAAAGTGACAGAAGGAAAATATCAGGCCTATGGGCAGAATCTGGAAATTAATAATGGTCGCTTGATATTTAATGGCTCGCCCAAATTAGTCGGCATGGATATTCGCGCAACTCGAAAAGTCGATGACACCATTGTCGGTGTTCATCTTGGCGGTAATATACTTAAGCCTAAATCCACAATATTTTCAGATCCCACACTGCCTGAAGGTGAAGCCTTAAGTTTCCTGCTAACGGGTCACAGCCTCTCAACCTCATCCGGAAGAGAAAGTGCCTTATTGATGTCCGCTGTTCGGGGTCTGGGTATTACCGGCAGCGGTTCCCTGATCCATAATATAGGTTCCTCTCTTGGTCTGGACGATGTCAATATTGTAACCAATGAAGACCTTAGAAAGAGTGAACTAGCGCTTGGCAAACGTCTTGGTTCCAAACTCTATGTGCGTTATCTGGTTGGCCTGTTTGATCAAACCCAGAAAATCGCAGTTGAATATAAAATAAACAAGGTTTTATCATTAGAAGCCCAAACCTCAGCAGATGACTATGGCTTTGATTTTATTTATGAAATTGAGCGTGACTAAGAGGCTGTGAAGTATTCACGGAACTCATAAAAATAGTTAACATCTGGAAGTTTTTCCTTATTTTTCTTTCATCCTAGAATATTTTCACAGCCTCTAAGCATAAATTTTCTTGTTAGATGACTGGCTCTCATAGATTTTAAATCATTCTATTGAAACAGTGCTGATATCAAAAAGTAGGGGGGGGTGCCATATGAAATATCCAGACCCTTACAAGGATTTCTCAAATAAAATATTCGTGATTTCTCCTTGCATTAAAGCGTTACAGGTATCCTAATAGCCGTAATCACAAAGTGTTTTCAGGATAATTAAAATGAGTAACTCTGCCAATCGGCGGCATATATGGAAGCAGCATTTTCCGGTTCTTTTTGATAGTGATGATGTTTATATCAAGCAATTAATAGAAGCGAGTAAGCTCATCAATGTCGCGGCAAAACAAAGAGTTATTATGCCAGGTTCGCATTGTAAAGATTACTTATTGGTCGCAGAAGGGCGTATGCGGGTGCAGTTTTTGACCAAACCAGGTAGAGAGGTTGTTTTGTACCACCTTAATCCTGGGGATGATTGTGTCTTGACCACCTCGTGTTTATTTGCGGATGAGGGTTTCCCTGCGGAAGGTGTGACCGAAACGGATGTAACCGTTATTGCTATTTCAGCTTCAATATTTCATGAGACTTTGCAAAAATCAGTTATTTTCCGTCAGTTTGTTTTTTCAACCTTTAGCCGAAGGTTAACAGATGTAATTTCGCGTATGGAAACACTATGTTCAGCATCTATTGAGCAGCAACTTGCCAATGTCTTGTTATTATTGTCAAAAGAATATCCTGTTATCAACATAACGCATCAGGAGTTAGCATCAGAAATTGGCACCGTTCGCGAAGTTGTTTCCCGGCATTTGAAAAAATTTGAGAATAAGCAATGGATTCGCATGAGTCGTGGCAAAATTGAATTAGTGGATAAAGCTAAATTGCAAAAGCTAATTCCTTAGTGTGCAATTATTGTTTGCTAATGCTGAGCTTTGCATAATTCTAGCAGTCGTTAAAAAAGCTAAGGAGCTATCATTCAAAAGTGGGGGGGGTGCTATTTTTATTTCGCTTATCCAGGATCCAAACGTTTAACAGACTACCAAAGAATAACGCTAAACTTAAAGCCAGCATTATAAGGCCGTAAATTCTTTCCTCTGGGGAATAGATATACCAGATTCCGATCAGTATATAGACAAAAGAGAGCAGCATGATGGCGATAAATGTATCGCGTTTTCCATGTAGAATCCCTCGTACAAAAAATAGCAGTGGCGTAACTAAGACGGCTATTTCAATTGAACGAGGATATTGTTGAACTGGCGAAAGCCAGCCATTCCAGAGCACAATTAGAATAATTAAACCAAGTATGCCTATGGCGGCTAAAGTTCGCCAGAGAATGGTAATGTCCATTATTTATAAGAACCGTTTTATAAGACTGTAGCCAGATTTGCAAGACGTAAACCCAAAGCTTTACATAATGCTTTCTCTTCATCACTCAAAGGAAGATCGCTTTGTGAGCCTGCAAGGTGTGACGGCCCATAGGGTGTGCCACCAGTTGCGGTAGTCAATAATTCTGATTCTGTATAGGGTAAGCCACTTATAATCATACCGTGATGCAAAAGTGGAATCATCATGCTTAGCAGTGTAGATTCCTGTCCGCCGTGCATGCTTGAGGTTGAGGTAAAGACGCCGGCTGGTTTGCCAACGAGTGCGCCTGATAACCAATGCCCGCTGGTTTTTTCCAGAAAATACTTTAATGGTGCAGCCATATTTCCAAAGCGGGTAGGGCTACCTAGTGCTAAAGCATCACAAGCTTTTAATTCATCAAGTGTGACATAGGGTGCGCCTTTATCAGGTACTTTGGCTTCAGTAGCTTCACAGTTTTCTGAAACTTCAGGCACAGTGCGTAACATGGCTTCAACGCCATCAACACCTTCAGCTCCGCGAGCAATTAATTTTGCCATCTCGGCGGTAGCACCACTACGGGAATAATAAATAATGAGAACTTGTTTCATGGCTTGTCGCTTTTTATAAAATATCGATAATGTTCTGAATGGGTCTGCCAATAGCCGCTTTGCCATTTCTAACAACAATCGGTCGTTCAATTAGTTTTGGATATTTAAGCATGGCATCAATTAACCGATCACGGCTAAGGCTTTCATCCGCGAGATTATTATCTTTGTATTCCTGCTCACCTTTGCGCATTATTTGTCGTGGTTCCAGGCCGAGCATATCGAGTATGTCCGTTAGCATTGCTTTATCGGGAGGAGTGTCCAGATATTTCACGACCTTTGCTTCAATACCTTTTTCAGTAAGAAGCTCCAGAGTAGCGCGTGATTTTGAGCAACGAGGATTATGATAAATTATAGTTGAGTCAGACATGTTAGTTCCTTGATGAGTATTAGGGCTAGTTTATCCAAGCCATATTTAATTACAAATTGTTTTGTGGATTAATCCTGATTACTGAGAGTGCTGATATAAAAAACTGGGGGGGGTGCCAAGCAAGCTATGTGTAGAAAACCAAGTACAGGAATAAGTGGTCTGATTTTGAGTATTAAATGTTTGATGTCCTAAGTTTTGCCCCGTAACACACAGATAAAAAGAATAGAAAAAGCGAACAATTATACAGGTTTAAAACCTACTTAATGGAAATAAACAGCGGATAAAAGGAGATCATTATGATATAAATAAATGACTTATGAGGTGTTCTTGAAAAAACCTCATCCAAAAAAAGAGGTTTAAAACCTGATAATATATTAAAAGGTCACAGACCTTCTTAATAGACTGTTATGCAAAAGTAAAACAATCACCAATTTAATTTTTTAAATATTAATTTGACTAAATATTATGTTTAGAATAGGTAAAAGAAAGCGTTTTAACGCAGTTATTGATACAAAGTTAAATAATGAGTATCAAATCAATACCCAAAATAATATCGCATTCCCTCAAATAAATGCTTATTTGAATTTATTAGATATGGCATGGAATAACAAGATGACCGAAGATGAAGGAGCGCTTTATATTGCAACTTTATACTGCTGTGGAATTATTAAAAAAGATGGTTATAACAAGGAGTCATCGAAAATAATGGATCGTATAGATTCAATTCTAGATTTCTCTGTACCCAAAGGTTTAATTAGTAAAACCTTTGCTTCTCGTTGTTTAACCGATCTAAATAAAACATTTGATTAATAAATTCATAATGAGTTTTTTCATATGAGAATTAAAAGCATAACGAATAAGGTTAGATCGTGATTCGAGCGCAGCGAGAAGCCACGAGCTGAACCGTTTGTTGTACAAGCCCGGCTATTATTGCCACTTCCCTATGTAGATAACTCTGTTTGTGTTTTTT